>Ga0207867_1000756_pt1 | contig 30592 bp, 28 predicted proteins | sample HigsolmetaAR206D_FD_184838 | JGI IMG/M metagenome (GOLD analysis project Ga0207867, IMG submission 184838) | Ionic liquid and high solid enriched microbial communities from the Joint BioEnergy Institute, USA - AR20-6-D (SPAdes) (version 2) ...
CGGCGTCCGCGCCTGCGGCGGGGCGGGAAGTGAGTACCCTCGTCTGCGTGAGTCGTGAAGGTGTGACGCCGCAGAGCGAGGATTTCTCCGCCTGGTACAACGAGGTCGTCGTCAAGGCGCAGCTCGTGGACCGCGGACCGGTGCGCGGGACGATGGTCATCCGCCCCTACGGGTACCGGATCTGGGAGCTGCTCCAGGCCGACCTGGACCGGCGGATCAAGGAGGCCGGGCACGACAACGCCTGCTTCCCGATGTTCATCCCCGAGTCGTACCTGCGGCGCGAGGCCGAGCACGTCGAGGGCTTCTCTCCCGAGCTGGCCGTGGTCACCGTCGCCGGCGGCAAGGAGCTGGAGGAGCCGCTGGTGGTGCGGCCCACCTCCGAGACGGTCATCGGCGAGTACATGGCCAAGTGGATCGACTCCCACCGCGACCTGCCGCTGCTGCTCAACCAGTGGGCCAACGTGGTGCGCTGGGAGCTGCGGCCGCGGATGTTCCTGCGCACCACCGAGTTCCTGTGGCAGGAGGGCCACACCGCCCACATCGACGAGGCCGACGCCATGCGCGAGACCGAGTGGGCGCTGGACACCTACGCCGCGGTGGCGCGGGAGCTGGCGGCCATGCCGGTGGTGCCGGGAGAGAAGACCGCCGGTGAGCGGTTCGCCGGGGCGGTGCGCACCTACACGATCGAGGGCATGATGCGCGACGGCCGCGCCCTGCAGGCCGGCACCTCCCACTACCTGGGCACCAACTTCGCCAAGGCGTTCAACATCCAGTACCAGGACGAGGAAGGCGCCCTGCAGTACGCCCACACCACCTCCTGGGGCATGAGCACCCGCATGATCGGCGGGGTGATCATGACCCACGGCGACGACAAGGGCCTGGTGCTGCCGCCGCGGCTGGCGCCCTACCAGGTGGTGATCGTGCCGATCGGCCGCAAGGAGCAGGGCGAGGCCACCGCCGCCGAGGCCCGCCGGCTGGGCGCGGCGATCAAGTCGATGGGCATCCGGGTGCACGTGGACGACAACCGCCCGCAGCTGTCGCCCGGCTTCAAGTTCAACGACTGGGAGATGCGCGGGGTGCCGATCCGCATCGAGATCGGGCCGCGCGACCTGGCCGACGGGGTGGGCACGCTGGCCCGCCGCCTGCCCACCGCCGAGGGGCAGGGCAAGGAGACCATCCCGCTGGCGCGGCTGCCGGAAGAGCTGCCGCAGATCCTGGCCGACTTCCAGGCGTTCCTGCTGGCCCGCGCCGAGGCGTTCCGCAACGAGCACACCCGGGCGGTGGACAGCTGGGACGACTTCGGCGCCCAGGTCTCCGGCGGCTGGGCGCTGGCCTTCCACTGCGGGCGCACCGAGTGCGAGGACGACATCAAGGCCGACACCGCCGCCACGCCCCGCTGCATCCCCGCCGACGGCCCGGCCGAGCAGGGCGACTGCGTCAAGTGCGGCCGTCCCTCCCCCTACGGCAAGCGCCTGATCTTCGGCAAGGCGTACTGACGAAGACGCACGCACGGCCGGGGCCGCCCGCGGCGGTCCCGGCCGTCAGTTGAGGGCCTGCGGCAGGACGCGCAGTGCCAGGATCGACACATCGTCGCCCAGGTCGCCGTCGCAGAAGTCCATCAGGGCGCGTTCCACGGCCAGCAGCATCTCGCGGACCGGCTGGCCGGCGGCGGCGGCCAGGGTTTCGATCAGCCGCTCGTGGCCGAAGCGCTCGCGCTTCATGTCGCAGGCGTCCACCACGCCGTCCGAGTACAGGAACACCGTGTCGCCGGCGGCCAGCTCGATGGACTCGATGGCCGGTTCGAAGTCCTCGAACAACCCCATCGGGACCCCGCCGCCGCTGGTGGTGCGGATCATGCCGTCCTGGCGGACCACGATCGCCGGAGGGTGGCCGGCGGTGCTCAAGGTCAGGCGGATGCCGCTGTCGAGCACCTCCAGCCCGGCCAGCACCGCGGTGACGAAGCGGTCCTCGTTCAGCAGCGCCGCGTTGACCATGCTCAGCACCTCGGCCGGCTCGGTCTTCCACCGCGACAGCAGCCGCACCCCGTGCCGGGCGGCGGCGGTGACCGCGGCGGCCTCCTCGCCCTTGCCGCACACGTCCCCGAGGACGAAGCCCCAGCCGGTGGCGGTCTCGAACACGTCGTAGAAGTCGCCGCCGATCTCCCCGCCGCGAGTGGCGGTCAGGTAGCGGGCGTCCACCTCCACCCCGGGGATGGCCGGCAGCGCCTTGGGCAGCAGGCTGTTCTGCAGCGACGCGGCGACCTGCGAGCGGTGCCGGTACAGCCGGGCGGCCCGCACCACCAGCCCCAGGTAGCGGCCCAGCCGCTGCAGGACCCCCAGGTCCATCAGGTCGAACGGGCCGTGCTCGCCGCTGCCGGTGACGGTGATGGCGCCCAGGCAGCGCTGCCCGTCCTCGATCGGCACGCACACCACGGTGGCCGCGCTGATCGCCCCGCACACCGGGCTGCCGTCGGGCAGCTCGCCCAGCATCGACAGCTCGGCGACGTGCGGGTGCAGGGCGCCCTGGCGGCCGGTGAACACCGAGTGCGGCAGGGTGCCGGGCAGCGGGTCCAGCTCCTCCAGCGCGTGGGTCAGCTCGGCGGCCCGTTCCCCGCCCGGTCCCACCACCACCTGGCGGCGCAGCTCGGGGGCCTCGGGGGCGTGCCCGGAGGCGGTGTCGGGGGCCACGTCGATGAGCACCCAGTCGGCCAGTTCGGCGGCCAGCAGCCGGGCGCAGCGGCGGATCGCCACCTGCTCGTTGAACAGCGGCTCGCTCAGCAGCATCTCGCTGGCGGTGGCCAGCACGTCCATGCGGTGCACCACGGTGGCGACGGCCTCGTCCTCGGCCCGCTGCGGCGGCGGCCGGTCGGGGACGGGCGCCTGGCCGGGGACGGGACCGGCCGCGGCCACCACCATCGGTTCGGGCTCTCCCCGGATCCACACCCTGGCCAGCGTCACCACGGCCTCGACGGGCTTGCCGCGGCTCAGGAAGCGGACGTGGGCCTGGCGGCGGCGGCCGGTGCGCACCACCGCGGCCAGCTGGGAGCGCAGCGCCGCCCGGCCGGGCAGGTCGCAAAAGACGCTGAAGGGCTTGCCGGAGACATAGCCGGGGGAGGTGCCCAGCAGTGTGGCGGCCTGCCGGTTGACCCGCCGCACGCTGCCGTCGCGGTCCAGCAGGAACAAGGGCACCGGGGCGTCCTGGAAGACGGTGCGCAGCACCCGCCGCTCGGACTCGGCGGCGCTGATGCGGCCGTCGCCGGCGGACTGGCCGGTGCCCAGCGTGCGCAGCGCGGCCAGGGCCAGTTCCAGCTCCACCAGGGCGGCCTCCAGCGTGGCCCGCAGGTCCGGGTCGGGCATGGCCGCGGCCTGCCGCAGCTCCCCGATCCGCTCCTCCAGGTCGCTGATCTCACGCATGAGGACGCCCGGTTCGAGCTGTTCCGGCATGCATCGCTCCCTACGCCGCTCACCTGTTCGGCGCCGCGTACCCCGAGTCCCGTTGTACGGGCTGATGAGCGCAGCTTATTCCGGGGGGTGGGGTGCTGCGCGGCGATGAACGTCGGCGCCTTTTGCCCGAAAGCCCTTCAGCCGCCTTGCCCGTCGTCGCGGCCGGGTGGCGGGACTTCGGAAAGTCCCTGGCCGGAGACGATGCGCTGGGCGATGGCGGTCAGCTTGACGTGGCGGGTCTGTGAGATGCGGCGCAATTCGGCGAAGGCCCGCTCGGCGTCGCAGCCCAGCGCGTGCATCAAGATGCCCTTGGCCTGGTCGACCACCGCCCGCGCCTCCACCGCCTGCTGGAGCTGGACGGCGGTGCGGTGCACGTCGCCGAACTGGCGGGTGTTGGAGACCGCAGCGCCGCCTTGGGCCAGCAGCAGCGAGGCCAGGGCCTGCCGGCTGGGGTCGAGCGCCCCCGGCACCACCCCGTAGACGGTCAAGGTGACCAGCACCTGCTCGTACTCCAGCACGGTGGTGATGAAGCAGCGCACCCCCCGCCGCAGCATGGCGGCCACGTGGCCGGGCCAGCGGGTCTCGGCGAGGGTGTCGTCGCAGCCGACCGGGCGGCGGTCGCGCACCGCGTCAAAGAGCGGCCCTTCGCGGCGGGCCAGTTGCAGGTCCACCAGTTCCGCCAGGTCGGGATGGCTGCTGGCGGCCACCAGCGGCTCGGGCGACTCGTCCAGCGCCCAGCGCAGGCTGGTGGCGCCCGCGCAGCCGGCCACCGCCCGGGAGGCCAGCTGGGTGACCCGGTGCAAGGTCGCCACATCGGACGATTCGCGGACCATGCCGAGCCGGGCGATCTCGATCGCCAGTTCGTCGGTGATGACGGTGTCCGAAGTGGACATGTGACCCACGTTATCGTTTTGTGACCCGCCGTCCCAGTCCGGACGGGGCCGGGCGGCCCGCGGGCCTCAGAAGCGGAAGATCGCGCCGGTGCGGGCGGCCATCACGCACGGGTTGGGGAACGTGCGGACGAACGTGACCGGGCGTCCCCGCCACATCCCGGTGGCCCGGGCCGTCACCGGCCGGTACTCGGTGGTGCAGATCGCCTCCTCCCGCTCCCGGACGATCCGGCCGCCCGAGCGGTCCAGGTCGGCGCACGCCTGCGCGGCACGCGGATGGCTGCCGCCGGGCGGGTCGCACGACAGCGTGACGGAGCGGGGAGTGGCGGCGGCGGCCTCCGGGTGGCTGACGGTCAGCCGGAGCGCCGTCCCGGCCGCGGCCGGGCGGCCGTGTTGCGCCGGATCGGCCTCCGGCGCGCTCCCCGCGGGCGGCAGCACGGCCAGCGCCGCGCCGGTGACGACAGTGGCGATCAGGTGGGACATCGACGCTCCCCGAGGGTGGACGAACAATGGTCGTCACCCAATGTATCGAGAGCGTCACCTTGGGTCGTTGGGGGTCGGTGGTGCGCCGGCTCAGGCGGCCAGCGCGGGACGGCGGTAGTCGGCCAGGGATTCGCGCAGCTGCTTGCGGCCGCGGTGCAGCCGCGACATCACGGTGCCGAGCGGAGTGCCCATCATCTCGGCGATCTCCTTGTAGGAGTAGCCCTCCACATCGGCCAGGTACACGGCGTCCCGGAACTCCCGCGGCAGCTCCCGCAGCGCGGCCACCACGGCGGAGTCGGGCATGCGGTCCAGCGCCTCGGCCTCGGCCGAGCGGAACCCGGGCGAGTGGGAGGCGCTGCGGGCCAGCTGCCACTCTTCGATCTCGTCCTGGCCGGCGCGCTGCGGCTCCCGCTGCTTCTTGCGGTAGGAGTTGATGAAGTTGTTGGTGAGGATGCGATGCAGCCAGGCCTTGAGGTTCGTGCCTTCCTTGAACTGGTGGAAGTTCACGTACGCCTTGGCCAGGGTCTCCTGCACCAGGTCCTCGGCGTCCGCGGTGTTGCGGGTCATGCGCACGGCGCTGGCATAGAGCGGGTCGGTGTACGGAAGCACGTCGCGCTCATAACGCGCAAGGCGATCCTCGCGCGGCTCGGCGACTGCGGCCATCATCGCTCCTGTATCGCTGATCACTGGGCGGTCCCCTTCCGCCCCCTTGCTTGGATGTGGTCCTGGGAACCCGGGCGGGGTTCCGCCCCGGGCGCCTGCCGGGGAAGTGGTGAGCTCCCTGACGTACGTCGCCTTCGTCGTGATGTACGTCCTGCCCAGCCCACGGGTTCGAAACCGGCTTTCGAGCACGCGGGATGGAGCCGGCGCGGGAGGGTCGTCGGCCTCACCGGGGCGGGAGGCCGGATGAGCGCCGCGCGGCGGCCGATGAAGGGCGGTCCCGCGGGCCGGGAGCCGCGAGCCGCTTGCGGTCGGGACGCGGTCGCTCGTGTCTTTCAGTTCTGCCTAATAGGACGCCGCAGACGGGTAAAAGGGTTCCATCAGCGGACAAGAGAATCCCGTGCCGTGCATCACACCAGGTAAAACCCCCCTCGGCGACGGGGGTCCCGCCGGACCGGCAGGCCGGAGACCACCGGCATGCCGGCGGTCTTAGAAGGGCTCATGCGGCCCGGCCGCCCCGCTCACGGCCGACTTCGTGACCCGCTTCGACCGGCTGACTTGCCACAGACGATCGATCGGCCCGACGATCGACACCATGGACGGCCCCCCGCGCCCCAAGCGTCCCGAACCGACCTCCGAGACGACCGCTCAGGGAACCCCGCGGGCGTCCGCCGCGCCGGACGCCTCCGCCCCTCCCGAGGCGGCACAGGACTGGGCACCGGTGACCGGCGACTCCCCGCCTTCACCGCCGCCGGAGCGCCCCGCCGAGCCCGGCCCCCTGGACGATCGGGACTTGTCGCAGCTCCACGCCTCCTCGCCGTTGCAGGACTGGCTGGAATCGTCCCCCGAGCCCGCTGCGACCTCCCCGGAGGAGGCCCCAAGGCGCCACTCCCACACGCCGCCGCATGGGTCGGAGACCGGCTCCTCGGGCGAGGCCTCCGGCCCGGCATCGCCTGGGAACCTGTCCGCCGGGCTCTCCAGGGGGACCTCGGAGCCGGGTTCGCCGGCGCCTTCGCGGGGCCTGTCCGCCGAGCCCGTTGAGACGAGCCCGGAACCTCGTTCGGATGCGCCGCCGCATGGGTCGGAGGCCGGGCCTTCGGACGAGGTCTCCGATCCGGCATCGCCCGGGGGCCCGTCCACCGAGCCCGCCGGGACGGCGCCGGAAGCCGAGCCGTCAGAACCCGGCCCGTATGCGCCGTTGCGCGGGCTGTCGGCCGAGCCCACCGCGCAGACGCCGAAGCAGGTGACCCCGGCGGAGGCGGAGAGCGGGCTTGACCCGCTGCTGCCGGGCGAGTTCATCCGGTCGTTCGCCGCCACCGTCACCTGGAAGGCCATGCTGGTCGTCGCCGACGGGGCCTTCCCCGGGCTGGGCGTGGCCGCGGCGCTGATCGGCCGGATCGGGGAGCTGCTCGGCGCGGTCTTCCTGCCCTCCGGCGGCGACGGCGGGGCGCCCTTCCCGGTCTGGACCGGCGAGCAGGGCCTGGTGCTCGATCTGAGCACGCGCTCCGCCGGTGCCGGGCGCCTCCTCGGCGATCCCGCATACGGCGCCGCGGACCGCCGTGAACCCGGATGGACGGCGCTGGGCGTGGAAGCGGGCCGGGCGGCCCCCTCGGGGTTCCGGCAGCGTCACCACGGCGTGCTGGTGATCGACACGCTCAACCCGCAGTCGCTGTACCGGCCGTTCGGCGGGCCGGCGCAACCCGATCGCGACCCCGCCGACCGCACCGATGCCGCGGTGGCGGCGCCGGACGGCGGGCCCGATGCCGGAGTGGTGATCGTCGCCGATGTGAGCCGGACGGGCCGGCGGGTGGTCACCGCCGGTTCGCTGTGGCGGCACGCCTGCCGGACCGTGACGTGGGCGCTGTATGACCCGGCCCGGCCGGAGTCGTGGCCGCAGACCCGGGCGGAGCTGCGCGCCCTGCGCCATGTCGGCTACATCGACCCGGCGCTGGGGCTCGCGCTGGTGCTGTATGTGGACGCGGCCCGGCGGCCTTGGTGCCCGCTGGGCTTCCTGGTGGAGGAGGACGCGACCACGGGACGGGCGTCGATCCGCATGCTGTGGCCGTGACCGCCGCAGGCCCGGCCGAGAGGCGGGGGGCCTAGTCGAGGGCGGGGAACAGTTCCGGCTCCCAGCGCACCGTCGTGGCGCTCCCCTCCAGGCGGGCCGCCAGCTCCGCCGGGTCGGCCCTGTCGGGCTCCTCCTCCAGCAGCCCGCAGATCAGCGCGTCGTGGACGCGCACGGCGGTGAACGCCCCGATCTGCGCCGCCCCGGTGCCCTGCAGCCGGGACAGCTCGGTCAGCAGCGCGTGCAGCGGAGCGCTCGTCTCATCACCCGGCAGCGCCCGGGCCTGCGCCGCCAGGCGCGCGGCCACCTCCCCGGCCGGCTCCCGCCCCGTCAGCAGATAGCCGGTCCGCCATGGGCTCGTCCCGGTGGACTCCTTGGCGCGCACCCGCAGCCCGATCTCGCGCACGCAGCGCTCATAGGCGGTGGTGAGCACCGGCTCCAGCGCCTCTTCCGCGGCCGACAGCCGGCCCCGCACCAGGCCGCCCTCCCGCTCCAGGCGCTCGATCATCTCCCGGTACAGGGTGGCGACCGCCTGCTCCAGCTCATCCAGTGCGTCCGCCCGGGCGGCCTCGGCGGAGCGGGCCGCGGCCACCTGCTGTTCCAGGGCGGCCAGGCGGGCCGTGACCTCTCCCAGCTCGCGCTCCAGCCGCCGGATGAGGGCGGTGGAGACGGCCGCCGCGGCGCTCGCCGCGGCCGGGGCCGGCGGCGCCTGCCGGGTCAGCGGCCCGGGCTCGGGCGCCTGCTCCGCCTCGTCGGCGGGTGCGGCGGGCTCGGCAGATTCGGCGGGCTCGTCCTCCTGCGCCGTCTCCGGCGGCGCCTGCTCCAGCAGCCGGGTCAGCTCCTCCACCCGTCCGCGCAGCTCCCGGATCTCCGCCTGGGCTTGCGGAAGCCTGCGGTCGAAGGCCAGATACAGTTCCCGCCCGGCGACGGCCAGGCAGAGCAGGATCACGATCCAGGTGGTCATACCGCTCCTCGGGACAGCGCTGCGACACGACCCTAACCATCCACTACCGGCCCGCCGCCCCGATCGGTGGTCGGCCCGGTATGTTCCGCGTGTCGCGGGCCGGAGGCGCCCATGCGGCGGCCGGGCCCGCACGCCCCCGGGTGGAGGCGCACGGGCCCGGCCCGCTTCAGCCCTCCACGACGGTGGGGGCGTGCCCGCGGTCCTCCAGCGGACCGCGGATCTTGCCGGCGTCGCCGACGATCACCACCGTCAGCGCGTCCTGGTCGATGTGCTCCCCATAGGCGCGGGTGACCCCATCGGCCGTCACCGCGCGCAGATCCTCCAGGTAGCGGCGCGGGTAGTCGGCGCCCAGCCCGGCGGACGCGGCGTCGGCCAGCTCGGAGGCCACCGCACGGGCGGTCTCATAGTCGGAAGGGGCCGAGTCGGCCAGCGCGCTCACCGCCGCCCGGCACTCGCCCTCGCCCACGCCCTCCAGGACGCTGCGCAGCGCGCCCAGCATGTCGGTCAGCGCGTCGGCGGTGACCTCGGTGTGCACCGCGCCCTGGGCGACGAAGATCCCGCAGTGCCGCAGCCGCACCAGCCCGGCGCGCATGCCGTAGGTGTAGCCCTTCTCCTCGCGCAGCAGCGCGTTCAGCCGGGAGGTCAGCCCGCCGCCCAGCACATGGCAGGCCACCGTCAGCGCCGGCCAGTCGGCGTGGTCGCGGCCGGGCACGCCGTGACCGACGCACAGGTAGCTTTGCACCGAGCCCGGCCGGTCGACGATCACCAGGCGCGGCCCGGGCGTGGGCAGCGCGGTGTCGGGGGGCGGCAGGGGAGCGGCGGTGGCCCGCCAGCCCTCCAGCGCCGCGGCCAGCGCGCCCTCGGCGTCCACCCCGGTCAGGTCGCCGGTGATCACGGCGGTGCCCTCGGACGGGTCGATGGCCGAGTAGTAGGCCCGCACCTGCTCACCGGTCAGCCGCTCGACCGACTCCTTGGAGCCGTCGGTGTGCTTGGCCGGGCGGCTGCCCGCCGGGAACAGCTGGGCGCGCAGCTCGCGGATGGCCCGGGAGGCCGGGGCGGCGTCCTCCTGGGCGATCTCCTCCAGCCGCTCGCGCACCAGGCGCCGGGTATCGGCGTCGTCCAGCGCCGGGCCGCGCAGCACCTCGCCCAGCAGTTCCAGCGCCTTCTCCAGCCGGGTCACCGGCGCGTCCAGCAGCACCCGCAGCGCCGCCAGGTCGGTGTAGGCGTGCAGGCTGGCGCCGAGCCGTTCGAACGCCGCGGCCAGCTTGGTGCCGCCGCCGGGCTCGGTGCCCTCCAGCAGCACCCGGGCGGTCAGCGCGGCGACCCCGTCCTGCCCGGTGCTCTCCCGGCCGGCCCCGGCGTCCAGCACCAGCCGGACCGCCGCCAGGCGCCGTCCCGGCAGGTCGCAGCGCAGCGTGGCCGGGCCGCCGGGGATGCGCCCGGCCACGCCGGTGGGGAAGGCCCAGGCCGGCATCGGGCCGGGGACGGGGCGCGCCGGAAAGTCCGGGATCAGCGTGGTCACTTGCTGCCTCCGTAGCTGAGAGCGGTGCGGGCGCCGGGGGCCAGCCAGCGCGCCGCCGCGTCCTTGATCTGCTCGGCGGTGACCGCGGCGGCCCGCTCGGCGGCGGTGAACGTGCGCGCCGGGTCGTTGAACTGGGTGGCGTTGGCCGACAGCGCGTCGGCCAGCCCGGCCACCGTCTCGATGCGTTCCAGCAGCCCCCGCTCGGCCTGCGCGGCGGCCCGGGCCGCCTCGTCCTCGGTGGGTCCCTCCTCGGCGAAGCGGGCCAGTTCCTCATCCAGCACATCGGAGATGCGGGCCGGGTCCGGCCCGATCGCCTCCACGATGGCCAGCGACGGGCCGTCCACCAGCCGGGTCACCCCGGTCCACACCTCGGTGGCGATCTGGTCGCGGCGCACCATCCGGTCATACAGCCGCGAGCCGGAGCCGCCGCCGAGGATCTCGGCGGCCATCTCGGCGGCCTCGATCTCCGGGCCGCCGTCGCTGGGCAGCGTCATCATCGCGAAGTAGGCGGCCGAGGGCACCTCCTCGTCCACCTCCTCCAGCCGGATCCCGGTCAGCGGCTCAAGGTCGCCGGGGCGGGGCGGCGGCGCGGCCGGCCCGGGGGGAATGTTGCCGAAGTAGCGCTCGACCATCGCGATCGCCTCTTGCGCGTCCACGTCCCCCACGATGGACAGCACCGCGTTGCCGGGGGCGTACCAGGTGCGGAAGAACTCCACGCAGTCTTCGATGGTGGTGGCGTCCAGGTCCTCCATCGAGCCGATGGGGGTGTGGGCGTAAGGGTGGCCGGGCGGGAACGTCAGCCGGCACAGCCGCTCGAAGGCGGTGCCGTAAGGCTGGTTGTCGTAGCGCTGGCGGCGTTCGTTCTTGACCACATCGCGCTGGTTGTCCAGGTTCTCCTGGGTCAGCGCGGCCGGCAGCGTGCCCATCCGGTCGGCCTCCAGCCACAGCGCCAGCTCCAGGTGGCTCACCGGGACGGTCTCGTAGTAGTTGGTGCGTTCGAACGACGTGCTGGCGTTGAACGTGGCGCCGGCGCTCTCCAGCAGCGCGGCGTGCTCGCCCTCGGCGACGTTGGCCGAGCCCTGGAACATCAGATGCTCGAAAAGGTGCGCAAGCCCGGTGCGGCTCTTGCCGTCCACCCCGTTCTGCTCGTGCCGCGAGCCCACCCTGTACCAGATGTTCACGGCGGCCAGCGGCACGACATGGTCCTCGCAGACCACCACGCGCAGCCCGTTGGCGAGCGTGTGCTCATGCAGCGGCTGTTCGGCCACGAAACGCTCCCGTCCCGTCGATGCCCGCGGCCGGATGCGGCCGGGGCACGGCGTCCCCTTGATCTAGGCTCACGGTACCTGCCCGGACGGGGGTCGCAGGCCGCCGCGGGACATATGAGACGGCACGGGACGGGGCCGATGCCGCATGGCGCGGGACGGAAGGCCGGGAAAGTCAGGAACCGGTGCGGGTGTCGGCCCGCTCGGCGGCCAGCGCCTCCTCCAGGGTGTCGTACAGCGAGAAGATCTTGGTCAGCTGGGTGATGTGGAAGACCCGGCGCACCCTGTCGTTGGCGCCCACGAACGACATCGAGCCGTTGCGGGCCCGCAGCCGGTGGTAGATGCCCACCAGGACGCCCAGGCCGGTGGAGTCCAGGAAGGTGACGTCGCTGAGGTCCACCACGAGGCGCAGCGGTCCCTTGTCGATGACGTCGAGCAACATCTCGCGCAGCCGAGGGCTGCTGAAGACGTCGATCTCCCCGGACACCTTGACGATGTTGACGCCGTTGTCGACGCGTTGCTCAACCGCGAATTCCACGGGCACTCCTGTGTCCTCCATCGATCGGGGCGGCCGGGTCTGCGCCGGTGGCTGCCCGGCGGTGCGGTTGCAGTCCATACCCAGGCGGCCGGGTGTTATCCGGAGATGAACCCGGGCCGCCTTCTCGTTGGTCGCCCGATGAACTTCTTCGGGAGCCGGGAGCGGGCGCTGCGGGAGCGTTCTGGCTGCTTTCCGTCCAGGGCATCACATCGCCCTTGCCGGGGCCACCCGTTCCGGTCTGCGGAAGCGATGCGTTCGGAAAAGGTTCACTCTCCGCCCTGGGCCCGGCCGCGTATCCGAAGGGACGCCAGCAGTTCGGCGGTGGCCGCCGCGATCTGGGCCACCGCGCGGTCGAAGGCCTCGGCGTTGTGGGCGGCCGGCGTGCGGAAGCCGGACACTTTGCGGACGTACTGCAGGGCGGCGGCGCGGATGTCCGCGTCGGTGACCTCGTCCTGGAAGGGCGGTCGGAGCGTCTTGATGCTGCGGCACATGCCTCGATTGTTTCTCCGCCCACCGACAGCGCCGGTGGGCGGCGGTGCCGCCGCCGCTTTCAGGGGTGGCGGAACAGCGCCCAGACGACCTTGCCGTCGGGCAGGCCGCGCCAGCCCCAGGAGTGGGTGAAGGAGTCGACCAGGTGCAGGCCCCGTCCGGTCTCGGCGATGTAGTCGGGCTCCTTGCGCCGCGGGGCCTGCCGGCAGCCGTCGAAGACGCCGCACAGCAGCCACAGGGACTGATCGGAGCGGCGGCGGCGCATCCGGAGCCGGATCGCGCCGCCCCGGCCGGGCGCCTGCCGGTACGGCCGGTCCATCGGCATGAGGTGATCGTGGGAGGGGACGCTGTGCCGCAGGGCGTTGGTGACCAGCTCGGTGACGACCAGCGCGACGTCGTCGGCGATGGCGTCCATGTTCCAGTCGCTGAGCCGCCGGGTGGTGAAGTGCCGCGCCGCGGTGACCGACTCGGGATCGGGCCAGACGGTGAAGCAGGCCGTTCCCGCCGCGTCGTCGATCATCATGCGAAGCCCCTGCTCGACGGCAGGGGCCAGCTCGAGGGACTCGGGCACCGGGGTCGAGGCGGTGCTGTGGACCGCGGTTCCGGTGGGCCCGCATCCGGCCGAAACGACGGAGGCCCACCCCCACCGCGGCTCCTCGCGTGTGTGGTGTGACGTCATCCCCAGACCCCGCAGAGTGATCTCGTGGTGTAGCCCTGGCTCGGAAGTCCCGTGCGTTATCCTGCGCATCGTAGCGTGCGAATGCAAGGCCCAATGCACGTGCATTCACATTGTGCATGCGGGCCGGGGTCAAGATCGGAGGTAGCCCCCAAAAAACGACATGGGAGTGGCGCACTTAGTGCGCTGTCCGCCATCTAGCGGGAGGGTTGCGTGACTCCGCAGACGCCGGCACCTGGGGCGATGCCCGGATCCACGGTGCGTCGCATCCTGCTCGGCTCCCAGCTGCGCCGCCTGCGCGAGAGCAAGGGCGTCAGCCGGCAGGAAGCCGGGTATGTCATCCGTGCGTCGGAGTCCAAGATCAGCCGTCTTGAACTGGGGCGGGTCAGTTTCAAAGAGCGAGACGTGGCCGACCTGCTCACGCTGTACGGGGTCACCGACGAAGCGGAGCGGGAGGCGCTGTTGCAACTGGCGCGGGACGCCAAGGCCCCAGGATGGTGGCACCGTTACAACGACGTGTTGCCCAAGTGGTTCCAGGCCTACGTCGGGCTGGAAGAGGCCGCGGCCATGATCCGCACCTATGAGTGCCAGTTCGTGCCGGGCCTCCTCCAGTGCGAGGAGTACGCGCGGGCGGTGATCCGCCTGGGCAACGCCGGTGCCCCCGAGCAGGAGATCGAAGATCGGGTCACGGTGCGCATGCAGCGCGCCCAGCGGCTGCATGGCCCCAACGCTCCCCGACTGTGGGCGGTGCTCGACGAGGCGGTGCTCAAGCGGGTGATCGGCGGCCCCAGCGTGATGCGGAGCCAGTTCGAGCACCTCATCGCCATGTCGAAGCTGCCCAACGTCACCATCCAGGTGATGCCGTTCCGCTTCGGCGGTCACGCCGCCGAGGGCGGGGCGTTCTCCATCCTGCGGTTTCCCGAGCCAGACCTGCCGGATGTGGTGTACGTCGAGAATCTCGTCGGCGCGCTCTACCTGGACAAACGCGACGATGTCGACACCTATCTGCAGGCGATGGAGCGCCTGTGCGTCGACAGCGAGACCCCGGAGCGCACCATCGAGATGCTCGACGAACTTCTCAGGAAGACTTAGATGCTCAAGACCTACAACGGAATGCCCGCCACCGAGCTCCGCGGGGCCCGGTGGCACAAGTCCCGGCGCAGCAACTCCCAGGGCAACTGCGTTGAGATGGCCGAACTCCCCGGAGGGGCCGTGGCGATGCGCAACAGCCGGTACCCCGAGGGACCGGCGCTCATCTACACCCGGCCGGAGATCAGGGCGCTCATCCTCGGTGCCAAGGAGGGCGACTTCGATCCCCTGATCGCCGCCAACTAGCGCCGGCCTTCGGCAGGCTCCTTCGCACGAAACCCCACGGCCCCGCCGCACCGGTGGCGGGGCTCTTTTGTGCGCCGGCGGGCGGGAGGACGCCGGCCGGGGACGGCCGCGCCCCCGGCCGGCGCGCTCCGGCTCAGTTCCGCCGACGCCCGGCCTTTTCGGTGGCCTCTTCGTCCCGGCCCGGCGGCCCCTCGGTGGCGAGGCCGCGTTCCAGGTGCGCGGCCACCGCCAGGGCCCGCAGCGAGGTGGACCTGATGGGACGCCGTTCGCGACCCGGCTTGGGACGAGGGATGCTGCTGTTGGTCACTTTCGTGCCTCCCTGAGGTCACACGGTCGGTCGGTGGGTGGTCGGAACGTGCAAGATCGCCGCTCTATTCCGTTGTACGAGATCTTCGAACGGTGAATTCCGGCACAGCGGGCATACCTCGCACATGGGGACGGAAACCCGGTCTGACTGGATAATCAATAAAACTTATTCAGCGTCCGAGGAGAGGCTGCCCGGCGGAACCGCTCGGCTCCCGGCCGGGCTCACCCCGCCTGCCGCTCGCCGCGGCCGGTCTCCGCATCCGTTGTTTTCGGGGCGTCGCCGGCCTGCGGAGCCGGCCGATCTGCGGGCTGCTCGTCCGCACCGGCGCCCTCCACCGGAGTCTCCTCCGCCAGAGCGCTGATCGGCACGGTGGCGTCCTCAGGCCCCACGTTCTCCGCCTCATCCGCCGCGGACCGCTGCTCGTCCGCCTTCTCCCCGGCGGGACCGCCCGGCGCGCTGAGAGAATCACCGGCCCGGGGCTCCGCCTGCTCGTCCACCGCCGGACGGGCCGCATCGGTGTCTTCTCCCCGGGCCTGCTCCACAGGATGAGCACCGGCCGCATCGGCCGATTCGTCGCTCACCACCCGGACTCCAGCCGCCGAAACGGTGGTCGAACCCCCGGTCTTGTAGCCGGAATCATCGAAACCAGGGGGGACTTGCTCTTCTCCCGAAGGCCGCTCCCCACCCTCTGCGTCCGTGCGAAGGCCACCCGAACCGGCGATGGACCGCTCACCCGGCGGTGGGGGAGCGGCGGCGGGGTCCTCCTCCACAGCAGCGGGGCGCCCGTCCACCCCGGGCCGGTGACCGGCGCCCTCCTCGGCCGAGGGAGAGAAAACCTCGAGGGGAAGCGTCTCGTCCGCAGGCGTTCCCTCCCCGGCGGACGCGCCTTCTGAGGGAACACCGGCGGGCGAGGCGGGCAACGCACGGGTGGGATCGTCGGGACGGACAGAGGGCTGCTCGTCATCGACGGGGGAGAACCCTTCACCGCCGGGCGCCTCCTGCGAGACGGGCCGTTCAGCCGCCGCGGCATCTGTCCGGGCGGCCTCGTCCGGCTCCTCCAGCGCGCTCAGCGGAAGAGTGGCGTCGGCGGTGACGAGGTCCCGGCAGAGCGCGGGAGCGGCGTCCAGACAGCGCTCGAAGGCGCTGCGCGCAAGATGATCGGCGGCGGCCCGGCGGACGGCGGGATCGAGATCCGGCACGGCCCGGGAACCCTCGTCCGGCAGCGGGGGCCGCCCCGCACCGTCGGCCACCAGGATCCAGCGGCGGGCGCGGACGGCGCCGATGAGCAGGTCGGCGTCCCCGATACGGTCGGCCTCCAAAGCGATCAAGGTGTCGAAGGAGGCGCCCCGGGAGTAGGGGCCCCGGCCGAAGCCCAGCGGCGTGGCGTGCAGCAGGTCGGCCGACTCCAGCACGGCGGCCAGCTCCTCGATGCGGGCCATGGTGCGGGCGCGCTGCTCCTCCAGCGATTCGGGGGAGACCTCCCCAAAGGTGCCGCAGATCTGCCGCACCCGGGCGCGGGAGTGCTCCTCGGCCTCGGTCAGGGCGCGCAGTTCGCTCTCCAGGTCGGCGATCTGCGCCGCGGCGTCGGCGCGGTGGCCTTCCAGCTCCGACTCCAAGGCGGCCAGCCGGGAGCGGGCCTCGGCGGCCTCGGCCGCGGCGCGCTCGGCCGCGGCGGCGGCCTCGTCGCGGGTCTGCCGGGCGGCGGCGGCGCGCTGCTCGGCCTCGGCGGCCAGCCGGCCGGCCTGCCGGGCGGCGGCGGCGGTCTGGGCGGCGTGCTCGACCGCCTCGGCGACCTGGGGCGACAGCCGCTGAATGTCGGCGTGGACGGCATCCCGCTCGGCCACCAGGGCGGCCAGGCGCTCGGTGAGCTGCTCCTGGGTCCGGCCGAGCGCGGCCAGTTCCTGCTCGGCCTCGGCCATGAACCTGGTCAGCCCGCCCCGCAGCGCCTCGGCCCGCCGGTGCGCCTCCACGGCCGAGCGGGCGCGCTCGGCGGCCTCCTGTGCCTCGCGGCGGCGCTGTTTGATCAGCTGCCGGGCCTGCTCGACCTCCGGCGGCAGCGGGACCACGTGCAGCCGCTGCCCCCAGCTCAGCCGGCGGCGCTGGGCGGCGTGGGCGGATTCGGCGGCGGCCAGCCGGTAATAGCTGGCGTGCTGCTCGGCGGTGGCGTTGGCGGCCGCCGCGGCCAGCTGCTCGGTCTCCCGGGTGGCCTCCGGCAGGGCCGCCCGGGCCCGTTCCAGCTCGTCGGTCAGCTGCGCCCGGCGGTCGCGGGCGGCCTCCAGCTCCTGCTCGCAGCGCAGCGCCTGCTCGGCGAGATCCCGGTGCCGGGCCTCCAGGGCGTCGGCCTCCCGGGTGCGGGCGTCGGCCTCCCGGGCCGCGTGGTCGGCGATGTCCTGCAGGTCGCGCCAGGAGGCCCGGGCCCGCTCGGCCTCCGCGGCGAGCCGGTCATGCTCTTGCGCGGCCTCCGCCAGGTGCTCGCGGGCCTGCGCGCTCTCCTGGTCGGCGGTCTCGATCCGCCGCCCGGCGGCCTCGATCTCCTCTGCCAGTCGCTGCTCGGCCGCCGCCAGCTCGGCGCGGCGCCGCTCGTCGTGGGCCCGCAGCTCCTCCAGCGCGGCCCGGTCGCGCGGCCACTGCTCCAGCGTCAGCAGCTCCCGGCGCAGCCGCCGCAGCTCGGTGAGCGCATCGGGCCGCTCCGGATCGCCGGACGGCTCGGCCGCAAGGACGCCGACCTGCGGCATGTCGCGCAGCGCCGCCAGCAGCCCCGCCGCCTGCTCACCGGAGGGCGCCAGCAGCAGCGCGCGCCGCCCGGCCTCGGCCAGTTCCCGGACGATCCCGGCCAGCAGCGCCGTGCGTTCCGGCCCGTCCGCCGCCCGCACCAAACAGGCGGGCGGGCCGGTGAGCGCCGCCTCCGCGATCTCCGCGGCAGAGGCCGGGATCGGCTCGGTGATCTGCTCTTCGGGCTCTGCGGGCGGCGGTTCGGGGGCGGGCGGGACCACCCCCAGCCGGTAGTCCTCATAGAAGAAGGCCCGCGGGTCGTCGGGGAGGACGGGGGCGGCGAGCGTGCCGGTGGGGCCGGAGCGCCGCACCAGCGCGGCCGGGTCGACCAGCAGCTTCGCCAGGTCCTCCCACTCTCCGCACACCTGCCCGTCCAGCAGCGCCCGGACGGCCTCCAGCCGCGGCGCCGCGCTCGTACCGGACGATCCCGGCGCCCGCGGCGTCTCCAGCCGTTCCAGCAGCTCGGCCACCGGGCCGAAGACGGCCTTCACCCGTTCTTGGAGCGAAGACGGCGGCCTGCCGGATGGCCCTTCCGGTTCTGCTGGGTGCTGCGCCGTTTCCATGGTTCCTCTCGAACCCGGATCGCCTGGTGTGATCTCCATTTCCGCCGAGGTCAGCGTCTCACGTTCGGCCGCGAAGGCACCCGAACGGCGGCGCTGCGCACCCTGCGGTGACCGTCCCTGCATTCTGTGGACGCTCCCCGGCCGCCGTGGAGTTCCCCGCGCCGGCCGGCCGGCATGCGGCGCGGGCGGCCCTCACCGCGGCGACCGGCTTTCATGATCACATCGTCTCATTCACGCGCCCCTCATGCGCCCCGGAATGACGATGCCCCCGCACCCCCGCGGACACCTGTGACGGCAGGGCCTCCGCCCTGCTTCTCACACCCCGCGTCTCCGGCTCCCGGATGTTGTGACCGGAAGGCGCCGGCGATCTCCGCCCGGGCCGTGGCGCTCGCCGCCACCGCGCTCGCCCTCACGGCGATGCCCGCCTCCTCCGCACGGGCCGCGACCTTGGCCGGAGAACTGCGCATCGTCGGCGGCGTGGCGGTCCTGACCTCCGAAAGCGGCGTCGCCGACCATGTGGAGTCGGCATGCCCGCCGAGGACGGGCTCCACTTCCGGCCTCGCCCGTGGCACGTTCACACCACCGGCGAGGGCTGCCGCCGGACCGGCCCTGCGGCCCGGGTCGTCTGCCGCACGGCCGACGGCAGGCCGATCTCCGTCTTCGCCGACCTGGGGGACGGCGACGATGTGATCACCTTCCGGCCCGGGCGCGGACCGCGTCACCTTCGAGCGCCGCGCCACCCGCCGGCCCCAGGAGACCTCTTTCGTCACCTTTTACGGCGGCCCGGGCCGGGACCGGGTCCGCCACCGGCTCGGCCCGGGCGACTGCCCGGTGTGGCAGGGCACCGGCATCCGCGGCGACGTCGAAGAGGTCCACGGCGCCTGCCCGGACGTCGGCCTCCCGGAGACGTGAGAGCAGAAGACCGCTTCAGCGGGACGGGTCCGCCGCCGCGTCATGGGCCCGGCGGGCCTGCAGCAGCGCGGGCAGGTGCTCCCTGCTCCAGGCGCGGGCGGCGGCGATGAGGGTCAGCAGGCTGCGTCCCAGCGGGGTCAGTTCGTACTCGACGCGGGGCGGGTTCTCCTCGTAGACGGTGCGGGTCACCAGGCCGTCGCGTTCCATGGCCCGCAGGGTCTGGGCGAGGACCTTCGAGGTGATGCCGCGCAGCGGGACTTTGAGCTCGCCGAACCGCCGCGGCCCCCCTTCCAGGCAGAGCACGATCATCCCGGTCCACTTGTCGCCGATCTGAAACGGCAGGGCGCTGGAAGGGCACATGGGATCGAACATCTGCGGGTCCAAGGGAGCGGCCATGGCAAAGAAGGCTATCTCGGTATCTTTGAGGTAACCGGCGCCCGGTGGATACCGTCTCGTTCCGGCGGGGAAATTCCCGGCCGGGACGGAGCGACATGAGCGGCATCGTCATTTTCGGAGCGGGCGGCAGGGCCGGGCGGGCCGTCACCGCCGAAGCCCGCGGGCGCGGGCATCGCGTCACCGCGGTGGTGCGCGATCCGAGCAAATACGGCGACCTGGAGGCCACGGGCGTCTCGCTGGTGCGAGGCGATGTCACCGACGCGGAACGCACCTTCTCCATCGTCCGCGGCCACGACGCCGCGGTCTGCGCGGTGACCCCCTTCAGCGGCCCGCAACAGGATTTTTCCGCGCTCGACCCGGAATTCTTCGTCAAGGCCGTCGACGCCTTGCTCGCCGGGCTGGCCGAAGCGGGCGTCCCCAGGCTGGTGACGATCGGTCTTTTCGCCAATCTCAAAGGCGCCGACGGCCGTCTGATAATGGATGACCCTTCGCTTTTTCCCGCGCACATCAGGCCGTTCGCCGCCGCGCATACCGCCGGCCTGCACCGGCTGCGGGAGCAGGACGGGCCGGTCGACTGGCTCATGCTCACTCCGCCGGCGCTGCTGGAAGTGGACGGCCCGCGAACCGGCCGTTACCGGACCGGCGGCGAGACCGCCCCGCCGATGTCGGCGCGCCTGTCGTATGCGGATCTCGCGGTGGCGGTGATCGACGAGATCGAAACGCCCCGCCACCACCGCACCCGCATCGCGGTCTTCAACCTCTCGTGAACTCTGCGCGGCGGGCCGGAGCACCGGCGGCTCGATGAACCGGCCGGTCTTCGGTCATCTCGGCGGTCCGCCCTGGGCTCTTCCGCAGGGGCGCGGAACCCGGAAGCGGATCTATCCGACTCTTTGTCAATAAGAGCGGGTGGGGCGGCGGGCGACCGCCATGCGCAGTAACGTCCTTTTCATGGGGCAGTGACGGGCGTCACCGCAAGGGACGGTGAGGTGGTGTGATGGCCGCGGCTGCGGACGAGGTGTGGGCGAGCGCCGTCGACGATGCGCTCGTCCGGTTGGTGGACAGGGCCGGGGTGGACGTGGCCTTCGGCGCCCGCGCCCTGCCCGGCGAGCAGTGCGTGGTGATCTCACGGCTGCGCGGCGCGCGCACCACCGCGCTGCAGGACCTGGTGGTGCGCAGCGGCACCGGGCTGGGCGGCAAGGCGATGGCGCTGCGGCGGCCCGTCACGGTCACCGACTACCTGCACGCCCGCGAGATCAGCCACCACTACGACCGGCCGGTCGCCCGCGAAGGGCTGCACGCCATCTTGGCGGTCCCGCTGCTGACCGCCGGGCAGGTCACCGGGGTGCTGTATGCGGGGCTGCGGCAGCGGCTGGAGTTCGGCGAGCGGATGCAGCGCCTGGCGATGAGCCTGGCCGGCGAGGTGCGGCAGCGCATGGCCGCCGCCCAGCAGCCGCCCGCCGTCCACCTGCGGCTCCGCGAAGCCTGCCGGGACCTGGAGAGGGTCATCGCACGGGTCCACGACCCCGCCGTCCGAGCGGAACTGGAGGCCGTCCGCCGCCGGCTGGCCGCCGAGACCCGGCCGGCCGCACCGCCCGCGGCGGGGCGGCTGTCCCGGCGCGAGCACGAGGCGCTCAGCCACGCCGCCCAAGGCCTCCCCAACGCCGAGATCGCCGCCCGGATGGGCCTGACCCCCGGCACCGTCAAGGCGTACCTGCGCAGCGTGATGCGCAAACTCGGCTGCCGCAACCGCATGGAGGCCGTCAACCGCGCCCGCGCCCTCGGCTACCCCCTCTGACCCGGGGCTCAAGCGGCCCCGGCCCGCATTTTTGCGCAGGCGAGGACGCTCAATACCCACCAAAGGGAGTAGTGGCCGCCTCCCGGATCGGTCACGCTGACCCCAGCCCCGTGATGGCCGTCACAGGTCCTGCCCCGGGAGGCGTTCGCATGGCCACGACGTCCAACCGCGCCTTCGGCATGCCCGCGACCCCCGCCAGGCGGTCTGGACCGAGCCTTGCGCGGGCCCTCCCGAACCGGCCGCCGCAGGCCCCGCCCGCGGCCGGAGCCCTCGCCGGGTCGTTCCCCCGCCCCTGACGGGGAAGACCCGCCACAAGCAGATGCGCGAGCGCTCCGGGGAACCGCTCGGCCCGGACGAGAACTGAGCACGAGGAGAACAACGATGTCCCACCCCGCCCATGAGACGTTCCGCGCCGCCCGTGACTTCCTGCTGGAGCACCGCGAGGACTACCAGACCGCCTACCGCGACTTCTCCTGGCCCGAGCTGGAGGAGTTCAACTGGGCGCTGGACTGGTTCGACGTGATCGCCGAGGGCAACGACCGCACCGCGCTGTGGATCGTGGAGGAGGACGGCTCCGAAGAGCGCCTGTCATTCGCCGAGTTGTCGGCCCGCTCCGCCCGGGTGGCCAACTGGCTGCGCGAACGCGGCGTCCGCCGCGGCGACCGCATCGTGCTGATGCTCGGCAACCAGCGGGAGCTGTGGGAGACCACCTTGGCGGCCATCAAGCTCGGCGCCGTGCTGATCCCCGCCACCACCCTGCTCACCCCCGCCGACCTGCGCGACCGGGTGGAACGCGGCGGCGCCCGCCACGTGATCGTCTCCTCCGCGCAGACCGGCAAGTTCGACGACGTCCCCGGCGACTACACCCGCATCGCGGTGGGCGAGGCGGTGCCCGGCTGGCACCAGTTCGCCGACGCCTACACCGCCAGTGCCGACTACCGGCCCGACCGCCCCACCAAGGCCACCGACCCGCTGCTGCTGTACTTCACCTCCGGCACCACGGCCCGCCCCAAGCTGGTGGAGCACACCCACGTCTCCTACCCGGTCGGGCACCTGTCGACCATGTACTGGATCGGCCTGGAACCCGGCGACGTCCACCTGAACATCTCCTCGCCGGGCTGGGCCAAGCACGCCTGGAGCAACGTCTTCGCCCCCTGGAACGCCGAGGCGACGGTGTTCGTGTTCAACTACACCCGCTTCGACGCCGACCGGCTGCTGACCGAGCTGGACCGCTGCCAGGTGACCAGCCTGTGCGCCCCGCCGACGGTGTGGCGCATGCTGATCCAGACCGACCTGGGACGGCTGAAGAACCCGCCGCGCAAGGTGGTCGGCGCCGGCGAGCCGCTCAACCCCGAGATCATCGAGCAGGTGCGGCGGGCCTGGGGGGTGACCATCCGGGACGGGTTCGGCCAGACCGAGACCACCGTGCAGGTCGCCAACACCCCCGGCCAGCCCCTCAAGCCCGGCTCGATGGGGCGGCCCGTCCCCGGATACGCCGTCGAGCTGATCGACATGGTCACCGGCGAGCCCGCCCAGGAGGGCGAGATCTGCCTGGACCTGTCCCGCCGCCCGCTGGGCCTGATGGCCGGCTACCACGGCGACCCCGAGCGCACCGCCGATGTGATGGGCGACGGCTACTACCACACCGGCGACATCGCCTCCCGCGACGAGGACGGCTACCTGACCTACGTGGGCCGGGCCGACGATGTGTTCAAGGCCTCCGACTACCGGATCTCCCCGTTCGAGCTGGAGAGCGTCCTGCTGGAGCACGAGGCGGTCGCCGAGGCGGCGGTGGTGCCCGCCCCCGACCCGGTGCGCCTGGCCGTCCCCAAGGCCTATGTGGTGCTGGCCGCCGGGTGGCCGGCCGACGAGAAGACCGCCGCCGAGATCTTCCGCCACTCCCGTGAGAACCTGGCCCCCTACAAGCGGGTGCGCCGCCTGGAGTTCGCCGAGCTGCCCAAGACCGTCTCGGGCAAGATCCGCCGCGTCGAGCTGCGCGCCCGGGCGGCCGGGCAGGGGCCGTCCGGCCGCGAATACCGGGAGGAGGACCTGCGCGTCGACTGACCGGCTCCTCGGCCCATCGGCGCAGGCGGCCCGGGACGCGCACCCATGGCTGCGCCGAGAAGCTTGAGAGCACGTGCCGAAGAGCGCTCGGCGGATCGCTCGGGGCGGGTCAGGAGGTCTGGCGGGCGGCCTTCCGGTCGAGCTCGACCCAGACCTCCTCCCGCCACACCCGCAGCGATCTGGGCGCCTCCACGCCGATCCGGACGGAGTTCCCGGAGATCTGGAGCACCTGGACGACGATGTCGTCGCCCAACATGATCCTCTCGCCCGGCTTGCGGGACAGGACGAGCACAACGGCCTCCTCGGGTGACCGGCGGGAAAGGGGTTCCTGCCCGTCCCCGGCCATGGGACGGGCAGATGATTCATTCAACTGCATTCCAGTGGCCTTGACGGGGAAAACCGGTTGCCATCTCCGGGCGGATAAGACGACGGGCCTTTCCGCACGCCGCCTCCGCAGGCGGCAGCGGGAAGCCCGGGCCGGGGGCGTTTTCACGGCCAGGGGGAAGATCCGGCCCTCCCGGGGCCGTGCGTTGGAATAACATGCAATCCACCGCAAGTGCCGGTCAAATTCCCCGGCGCGGGGCAGAAGATTTATCGGCCGTTCCCCAAGACGGCGGAAAATCGTCACCCCCGTGCCATTGTCGCCGTTTCAGCCGATTGCGCGTCCGGTAGAACCCGGTCGAGCGCCGCGGCAGAGCCGCCGGCGGCGCGAACGCGTCCGCACACAGGCCCGGGAACGGGGGGACGGAGTGGCCATGACGACGGCGATAACGCGTCAGCCGGAACAGCGAGAGGCCGACATCGCAGGCTACGGCGATGCGCTGCAGCAGCCGGCCAGGGCCGGGCGCAGTCACGCCCATCTGGTCCGCGGGCTGGCCGGCGTCCCCAGGTCCACCCTGTATGAGGGGCGGTTCGGGCGGATGTTCCGGAACCTGCCGCCGTTCGTGCCGGGGGACGACCAGATCGCCGCCATAGCCGCGGCGATGGTCGAACAGGACCCGGCGAACCCCGCCCGCGACAACGAGGCGATCCCGGCCGGCTACACCTACCTGGGACAGTTCATCGACCACGACCTGACCTTCGACCCGCAATCCAGCCTGGAACGGGAGAACGACCCCGATGCGCTGACCAATTTCCGCTCGCCCGGTTTCGACCTGGACAGCGTCTACGGCCGGGGCCCGATCGACCAGCCCTATCTGTACGACGAGCGCCGGCCCGCCGGGCGTTTCCTGATCGGCGAGCACGACGATGTGCTGGACCTGCCGCGCAATGTGCAGCAGACCGCCATCATCGGCGATCCGCGCAATGACGAGAACATCTTCGTCAGCCAGCTGCACCTGACCATGATGTTGTTCCACAACCGGGTCCTGGAGCGGCTGGCCGACTTCCCCGAGGCCGCCCCGCGCGCCGGGGAGGACGCCTTCACCGCCGCCCAGCGCGTCGTGCGCTGGCACTACCAGTGGATGGTCGTCCACGACTTCCTGCGCCGCATCGTCGGCGGCGAGACCCTCGGCGAGGTGCTGCGGCGCGAACCGCTGGTGCCCGGCGGGCGGCCCGTCGAACAAGTCCGCCTGCGGTTCTTCCACTGGCGGGAGCGGCCGTTCATGCCGGTGGAGTTCTCCGTCGCCGCCTACCGGTTCGGCCACTCCATGGTCCGGGCCCGCTACCGGCTCAACTCCACCGTGCCCGCGCTGCCGATCTTCACCTCCGACCCGGTGGAGACCGACCCGCTGGGGCACTTCGGCGGCTTCCGCGCCCTGCCGGCCGGCTGGCAGGTCGAGTGGCGGCGCTTCTTCGACATCGACAAGGAGACCGACCAGCCGCCGCAGCTCAGCCGCCGGATCGACACCAAGGTCGCACCGCCGCTGAATGAGCTGCCGCCGGAAGAGGCACCGGGAATGGCCTCGCTGATCCGCCGCAACCTCACCCGCGGCGCCCGGCTGGGCCTGCCCTCCGGCCAGGACGTCGCCCGCGCCATGGGCGCCGACCCGCTGACCGACGCCGAACTGGCCCTGCCGCAAAAGGGCCCGGCGCCGCTGTGGTACTACGTGCTGCGCGAGGCCGAGCTGCGCGCCGACGGCCGCCACCTCGGCCCGGTCGGCGGACGCATCGTCGCCGAGGTGTTCTGCGGCCTGCTGGCCGCCGACCCCACCTCTTATCTGTCCTGTGACCCCGGCTGGCGGCCGTTCCTGCCCTCGGCCGTCCCGGACGACTTCACCATGGCCGACCTGATCAAGTTCACCGGCTTCGGCATCTGACCCCGGCCAGGCTCCGCCCGCACGGCCGCACCGGCATCACGAAGGCACCGCGTGCGCCACCCTCTGCGGCACGACCCCACACGCAGGCGGGCGGAGCCTTTCTCCTTTGCCCGGACCGCCGCCGGGGCTTCGCAGAAGGGACGCCCGGTCCTCAGCCCGCGGCGCGGACGGCCTTGAGGAAGGAGACGATCAGTTCGGGGTCCTTGACGCCGCGGCTTTTCTCCACACCGCTGGAGACGTCCACCCCCCACGGCCGGGCGGCTTCGATGGCGCTTTGGACGTTGTGCGGAGTCAGGCCACCGGCCAGCAGCCAGCGCTCCCCCGACGGCAGGGGACGGCCGCCGTCCCACCGCCAGGTCGTGCCCGAGCCCGGCACGGCCGAGTCCAGCAGCAGGATGTCCTCGCCGAACTCGCCGCAGCGCGGCACGGGCTCACGGTAGGCGGTGCCGCGGATCAAAGTGCGCCCCTCCCGGGCGAGAGCGGCGTAGTGGTCGGGGCCCTCCTCCCCGTGCAGCTGGATCGCGCGGATGCCGGTGGCCTCGGCCAGTGCCCGCACCTGGGAGACGGGCTGGTTGCGGAACACCCCGACCGTCAGCACGTGCTCCGGCACCCGCCGCGCCAGCCGCCGCGCGGTGTCGGCATCGACCCGGCGGGGGCTTTCGGCGAAGACGAACCCCACGGCGTCGGCCCCCGCCTCGACGGCGGTGTCCACGTCCCGTTCGGTCCGCAGCCCGCACACCTTCACGAACACTGGTCCCCCTCGTTTTCAACGGTCGGTCAGGGCCAGTTGTACCCCGAGCCCGACGAACGCGGCGGCGAAGGTGCGGCGCATCCACGCCATCACCTTGGGCCGGGAGATGACATGGTCGCGCACCGCGGCCGCGAACGCACCGTAACCGGTGAAGACCACGAACGTCATCGCCATGAACACCGCCGACAGCGTCAGCATGTGCGTCAGCCAGTGCGGCGAGCCGGCGGGCGCGAACTGCGGCAGGAACGCCAGGAAGAAGATCGACAGCTTCGGGTTGAGCAGGTTGATCGAGATCGCGGTGCCGACGATCCGCCGGGCCGACTGCCGCTGCTGCTGCCGCCCGGCCTCCACCCGCAGCGTCCCGTGCTCGCGCAGCGTCTGCCAGGCCAGATACAGCAGGTAGGCCACGCCCAGGTACTTGAGGGTCTGGAAGGCCAGGGCGCTGGTGTGCAGCACGGCCGCCAGCCCCATGACGGCGGCCGCCAGGTGGGGGACGATCCCCAGCGTGCAGCCGAAGGCGGCCACCACGCTGCTGCGGAACCCCCGTCCCAGCCCGGTGGCCAGCGTGTAGATGGCCCCGGTTCCGGGGGAGGCGATGACGATGAACGAGGTGATCAGGAATTCAGGGCTCACGGTCTGGGCTCTTTCTCCGGCGCGGCGGAGGGGAGCAAGGTCCCGGCGCCGGGCTGTCGGGATACTGCTTTTTCCGGTGGCTCGGTGTCCTTCGCGGCGGTCGCAGGTCACCGCTCCAGGCGGCGCTCGCTGGGGCCGATCATCATCGACCTGGCCACCTGCGCCCCGAGCGCTTTCAGACCGGCCTGCGGCTCGGCTTCCAGATCCGCCAGGTCCCGCTCGGCCGAGGCATGGTGCGCCTCGGCGACGATCAGCGCGCGCTCGGTCCGGGCGGAGACCGCCGGCGGCGCGCTCTGCCGGAACGTCCAGCGCCGCGAGTGCGCGTTGCCGTCGGGATCGGCGAAGATGATCTCTCCTGCCGCCGGATGCTCCACCGCTCCCCGAAAGGTCAGGCAGCGCTCCGAGCCGCCGGCCGGCCGGACGGTGATCCCGCCGGGGATCCCGGCCCGGTCGAGCACGGCGATCGGGATCCCGAACGCCATCGAAGCGAAGTTGAGGTAGTCGACCAGAGGGCGCGGTTCCGGCAGGCTCCCGTCCTTGCGGTAACGCCGCAGCAGCGCTTCCGAAGCACACCGGTACTGCGTCGGCTTCAGCCCCATCCGGGAGAACGCCTCGCGCCAGGCGGCGATCTCCGGCATCCCGGACTCGGGACCGGAGGCCAGGCGCCGTTGACGGCGGCGGCCAGTTCCCGCAGCCGCGGCTCGTCGGGCCGGACGCCGAGCACGCCGTCGACCACCACGGCGAGCGCCCGCAGGTTCGGATGCGCGGCCCAGACCGTGTCGGCGTGGGTGAAGTACATGGTGCCGTCCAAAAGGTCGGTGGTCCGGTGCTCTTTATAGATAGGCCCGTTCTCTCTCCCGCTGCATCCCTTTGACCGGCTTGGGTCATGTCACGGCGGGCTCACCCGGTGAGCTCGGCCTCCAGCTTGGCGAGCTGCTCGTCGTAGATCCGCTGGAGCCCTTTGGGCGCAAAAGCGCGCTCGAAGAACCCTCCGATGCCGCCCGCCCCGTTCCACGTCGTCACGATCCGCACCCGGGCGCCTCCCGCCGCCGGGGACACCGTCCACGTGGTGACCATGGAGGAGTTGGCGTCCCGCTCCACCAGGGTGCTGCCGTCCGGGACGCTGACCGACATCAGGCAGTCGCGCACGCGCTTGCTGGTCGCCGCCAGCTTCCAGTGCACCTTCGTCCCCTCGCCCCGGCCGCCTTCGCGCACCTCGTATTCACTGAAGTGATCGGTCAGGATCCTCGGCCGCGTCCCGTGGTAGTCGCCGATCGCCGCGAACACCTTTTCCGCGTCGGCGCCGATCGTCTTCTCCGCGGTGACAGTGATCTGAGCCATGCCCTCATCCTCGCACCCGAAGGCGTGTGAAACCCGGCGAGGTCACTCCCGGGCGGGAGGAACGGCGACCGCGCGCAGGTGCATGACCACTTCGGCCGACCCGGACCCCAGCCGGCGCGCCCAAGAGGAATTGATGCGCTCCATCGCCGTGCTCGAAACCAGATCCGCGGCCGTGATACGCCAGCCCAGCGCGGCCAGCCGATCCGACAGCACATCGCGTGCGTACTCGGGCGTCAGCTCCGGCAGGTCGCGGATCTCCAACGGCACGGGATCACGCCAGATGCTGGTGCCCACCGTGACGTCGACAGTGGCCCCGGCCTTGGCCACCGCCCGCAGCCCCCCGCACACGTCCGCCTCACCGAGGACGACGCCGCGCAGCAGCTTCCCCCACGGCATCAGCACCAGCAGCTCATCGGCCAGGCCCACCAGCTCCTGCGGGGGCTCTTCGATGACGGCGCTCACCAGGACGAGATTGGACACCCCGCCCTTGGCGGGCTTGCGGCGGCTGCGCACGGCGGTGGGCACCATCCGCCGCCAGGCCGGATCCAGCCCGATCACCAGCCAGTCCGGCCGTTCCCTGGCGATCCGGTAGGCGGTGCGGGCGTCCCCGGTGCCCACGTCGATGAGCACGCGGCCGGCCGCCTGCCGCATGGCCTGCAGCTCGCCGGCGTCCATCGTGCCCAGGGAACTTCCCTTGAGAACCCGCATCCCCCGCCAATCCCCGTCAGCGCCCGTCCGGTGAACCGGCGTCCATGATCTCGTAGATCCTGCGCCGGGAGACGCCGAGCGGACGCAGCGCCTGACTCACCGTCCGCGGCGCCACCCCCGCCGAGGCCAGCGCCCGCACCAGGCCCTCCAGCGCCACGACCTCGCCACCGCCGGACGGGGCGAGCACCACGGTGGCCTCCTCGCCCGGCAGCCGCCCCACCGCGTCCGCGGCTTGAGCGGCCTCCACCCAGGTCATCTTGGTGCCCACATCAAGCCGTCCGTCCGGGACGGCGACCTGCCGCCGGGGAGCGGCGGCGGCCACCGTCTCCAGCACCGCACCGGCCTCCTCCAGCGGCACCGTGAACACCGCGGGCACGGAGGCCGCCTGCAGCAGACCGCCGATCTCAGAACGCCGCACCGATCGGCGAGACACCCGCCCCAGCCACAGCGCAGGCGCCGGAGGAAGCCCCGCGGCCAGCAACGACTCCACCGGCCCGGAACCGGCGACCGCGATCCGCGCACCATGGGCGGCCGCACCCGTAAGCCATGCGGCGACCTGGGGCGGCATCACCTCCAGCGTCCCGGGAACGGTGACGGCGACCACCACACCGTCGTCCTCGAGCAACGCCCCGGCATCCGGAACGGCCCCGGAACCCAGGCTCACAGCGTGATCGGCGTTCCTCCACAACAGCCCCACCCGCCCGGCCGGAACCGGCGAACCGTCCCGGCCGACCAACACCAGCGGCTCGGCGGGCTCGACTTCGGCGACGCTCAACGTCACCTCCGCCTCCGCATCGGCGAGCACCGCCACCATCTCCGCCGGCAGCTCCGCCGCCGTCAGCGTCGCCCCCACCGCCAGCGTGTCCGGGTCGGTGAACAAGCTGCGCCGCACCACCAGCCGCTCACTCACCCGGTGCGCCGGATTGACCACCGCCTCACCAGAGACCTCCTGCCCACCCGCCCGCACCGTGAGCCGAACCCGCCCGCGCAGCAACCCGAGCGAGTCCGGATCGAACCGCGCCTCGACTCCGACCACACAAGTGGCGCGCTCCGTCACGACCGCCTCGCGGGTGAACTCCAAGGTCTTGCCATGAGTCGCCCGGATCAGGGGATGACCACGAGCCCGCACGACCACCCGCCGGGTCACCCACACCCCCGCGTTCCCACCTGCATAGCGGCCACGCTACCAACGCGCTACCAGGCAGCACCCCCACCGACGCCCGGCACCCCGGCCCACCACTCTCGAAGCATGAAGCACGCCTCGCGTCCGCACCACCACGAAGCGCCACTGCCGAACGACCTGTTCTGCCCCCTTCACTGCGGCCATAGACCCTTACACGCAAGGCACAGCCGCATGCACGAAACAGCCCCCTCTACCTGCGTTTCCACCAGCGGAAGGAGCTTCCTCATGTCTAAGCGGCGCCCCCGGCAGGATTCGAACCTGCGACACACGGTTTAGGAGTCGAGCGGCCGTTCCACCCTCGTCGGCGCTCTCACCTGCCCGAACATCCTCGCCGGGTGCAACCTGGACGCTTTCCATCCCGCGCATATCCCGTGACGGCCGAAGGCCTCTTCAGGGCCTCAGCTTTCGGCAATCGCTCGGCGTCCTCGGCCTTCATCCTTGTCAGTTCGTCCCGCCCCAAGGTCATCAACACCTGTGGTGCCGCTGGCCGGCCGTTGACGGCCCCGTCCCGGTGCGTCGCTGTCGCCGTCAGCGTTGCCGCCACCGCTGTCGGCGGGGATAGGTCCGGAGTGCTCGTCC
>Ga0207867_1000757_pt1 | contig 30503 bp, 34 predicted proteins | sample HigsolmetaAR206D_FD_184838 | JGI IMG/M metagenome (GOLD analysis project Ga0207867, IMG submission 184838) | Ionic liquid and high solid enriched microbial communities from the Joint BioEnergy Institute, USA - AR20-6-D (SPAdes) (version 2) ...
CAGATGGGTGCGGCGTTCCGGCTGATGTGAGGCGGCAACCGCTCCTTACAATCATTCAACGTCCTGAAAGGGTACGGTGTTTGATGCTGCGGGGGCGGTTCCGGGCTGGTGCTGGCGTGTGCGCGGGGCGAGCAGGGGTGCTGCGCGGCTCTGGAAGGGCGCGGCGGGGTTTGCCGGGCGCGGCGCGTAATGGCAAGGGAGGTGCAGGAGGGTCCGAGACCCTCCTGCAAAATCAACCGCTTGATCCATTCCACACCCCAATGCCCACGCACACCCCTCAGGCGTTTGCCTGGATGATGACCTTGAGGGCCTGTGTCTCGGCGGCGTGGCCGAAGGTGTCGTAGGCGCTGAGGATGTCGTCGAGGGCGAAGCGGTGGGTGATGAGGCGGGTGGGGTCCACCTTGCCGGACTGCACGGTCTTGAGGAGCATGGGCGTGGTGCTGGTGTCCACCAGCCGGGTGGTGATGGCGATGTTGCGGTCCCACAGCTGCTCCAGGTGCAGGTCCACCTTCTTGCCGTGGACGCCGATGTTGGCGATGACGCCGCCGGGGGCGATGAGGTCCTGGCACAGTTCGAAGGTGGCGGGCACGCCCACCGCCTCGATGGCGGTATCGACGCCGGCGGACCCTGCGATCTGGCGCACGGCCTCTGCCGTGGCCTCGGGGCCGCCGCTGCTGTTGACGGTGTGGGTTGCCCCGAACTGGCGGGCGATGCCGAGACGGTTGTCGTCGAGGTCGATCATGATGATGGCGGCGGGCGCGTAGAACTGGGCCGTGAGCAGGGCGGCGAGCCCGATCGGCCCCGCGCCGACGATGGCGACAGTGCTGCCGGGGGCCACCTTGCCGTTGAGCACGCCGCACTCGAAGCCGGTCGGCAGGATGTCCGACAGCATGACGAGGGCCTCTTCGTCCGAGCCGTCGGGGATGGGGTAGAGGCTGGTGTCCGCATGGGGGATGCGGACGTATTCCGCCTGGGTGCCGTCGATCTCGTTGCCGAGGATCCAGCCGCCGGTCTCGCAGTGGGAGTACATGCCGCGGCGGCAGTAGTCGCAGCGGCCGCAGCTGGTGACGCAGGAGATGATCACCCGGTCGCCCGGCCGGAAGGCGGTGACGCCTTCGCCCACGCTCTCGACGACGCCGGTGCCCTCGTGACCGAGGATGGTCCCCGGCTTGCAGGTGGGCACGTCGCCTTTCAGGATGTGCAGGTCGGTGCCGCAAATTGTGGTGCGGGTGACGCGGACGATGGCGTCACCGGGGTCCCGAATCTCCGGCTTGGGCCGGTCTTCCACGCTCTTGTTGCCGGGTCCGTTGTAGACGAGGGCTTTCATGGCCGCCTCCGGTTGCGAGTCTTCCTCCGCTAAACCAGAGGGGAGGGGTCATGTTCCCTTGGAGCGTTTGAAACCAACCTGCATGGGAGGGAATGATGCGAGGGACTCAGTTGCTTTGCGCCTCCGCGCACGGTGACCCTCGCGCTCCCATTCGTTTGAGGTGACCGCGTCCTTCATGCCGCGCACGGCCCGAAAAAAGGAAAGGGAGGTTGCCAGGAGGGTCCAGGACCCTCCTGCAAAATGATTACGAATGGCTCAGGGCGGCCGCGTTGAGGCGCTCGGCGTGCCAGAGCAGGTGGTCGTCGATGAACGAGGCGATGAAGAAGTAGCTGTGGTCGTAGTCCGGCTGGCGGCGCAGGGTCAGCCGCTGGCCTGCCTTCTCGCACGCGGCCTCCAGCAGCTCGGGCTTGAGCTGCTCGGCCAGGAACGGGTCGGCCTCGCCCTGATCCACCAGAATCTCGGTCGGCACCCGGTGGCCATCCTCCAGCAGCGCGCAGGCGTCATAGGCCCGCCAGGCGGCCCGGTCCTCGCCCAGATAGCCCGCAAGCGCCTTCTGGCCCCACGGACAGTTCAGCGGCGAGGCGATGGGCGCAAAGGCGGAGACCGACCGGAAGCGGGCCGGGTTCTTCAGCGCGATGGTGAGCGCCCCGTGCCCGCCCATGCTGTGGCCCATGATGGACTGGCGCGCCATGTCCGCCGGGAAGTGGGCGGCGATCACCTCGGGCAGCTCGTGGGCGATGTAGGAGTACATCCGGTAGTTGGCCGCCCACGGCTCCTGCGTCGCGTCCACGTAGAAGCCCGCGCCGACGCCGAAGTCATAGCTGCCGTCCGGGTCGTCGGGCACGCCCTCGCCGCGCGGGGAGGTGTCCGGCGCGATCAGCATCACGCCCAGATCCGCCGCCAGACGCTGCGCACCCGCCTTCACGGTGAAGTTCTCCTCCGTGCAGGTGAGGCCGGAGAGAAACCAGATCACCGGCACCGGACCGTCCGCCGCCTGCGGCGGCGTGTAGACCGCAAAGCGCATGGCCGTGCCGGTGCTCGACGACTGGTGGCGGTAGAAACCCTGCGTGCCCTCGAACAGGCGATGGGTGGCGATGATCTCAAGGGTCATGGAAGCCCTCTGCTTTCTCTTCTGGATTTTCTTTCTTGCAGAGGGTCGCGGACCCTCTGCACTCCCATTCGTTTTTCGGGCCGTGTTTCCGGCATTCTCTGGAAACGCGGCCGTGTGAAGTCAGTATTACTGGGCCGTGTGTGCCATCTGCCTTGAGTAAAACGGTTCAGGACAGGGCTGGGATAACGCGGCCCGATTGAAATGAATGGGGGATTGCAAAGGGGGACAAGTCCCCCTTTGCGAACAATCAGAACTTAAAACGTAATGACAGACCGGATCGACTTGCCTTCGTGCATCAGGTCGAAGGCGGTGTTGATCTCGTCGAGCGGCATCACGTGGGTGATGAGGTCGTCGATGTTGATCTTGCCGTCCATGTACCAGTCGACGATCCTGGGCACGTCGGTGCGGCCGCGCGCGCCGCCGAAGGCCGAGCCCTTCCAGACGCGGCCCGTGACCAGCTGGAACGGGCGGGTGGAGATTTCCTGCCCGGCCTCGGCCACGCCGATGATGATGGACTGGCCCCAGCCGCGGTGGCAGCACTCGAGGGCCTGGCGCATGACCTTGACGTTGCCGGTGCAGTCGAAGCTGTAGTCCGCGCCGCCTTCGGTGATGTCGATGATGGCCTGCGCCACCTTGTCGTTGCCCACCTCGTTCGGGTTGATGAAGTGGGTCATGCCGAACTTCTCGGCCATGGCGCGCTTGGCCGGGTTGATGTCGATGCCGATGATCTTGTCGGCGCCCACCATGCGCGCGCCCTGGATGACGTTGAGGCCGATGCCGCCCAGGCCGAACACGGCGACGTTGGCGCCCGCCTCAACCTTCGCGGTGTAGATGACCGCGCCGATGCCGGTGGTGACGCCGCAGCCGATGTAGCACACCTTGTCGAAGGGGGCGTCCGGCCGGATCTTGGCGACCGCGATCTCGGGCATCACGGTGAAGTTGGAGAAGGTCGAGCAGCCCATGTAGTGGAAGATGCGCTCGCCCTTGTAGGAGAAGCGGGAGGTGCCGTCCGGCATCAGGCCCTGGCCCTGCGTCGCGCGGATGGCTGTGCACAGGTTGGACTTGCGGCTGAGGCAGGTTTTGCACTGGCGGCATTCCGGCGTGTAGAGCGGAATGACGTGGTCGCCCGGCTTCACCGAGGTGACGCCCGGCCCCACCTCGCGCACGATGCCGGCGCCTTCGTGGCCGAGGATGGAGGGGAACACGCCCTCGCTGTCCTTGCCGGAGAGGGTGTAGGCGTCGGTGTGGCAGACGCCGGTGGCCATGATCTCGACGAGGACTTCGCCCGCCTTGGGGCCATCCAGATCGACCTCGACGATTTCAAGCGGGGTGTTGGGCGCAAAGGCGACTGCGGCGCGCGTCTTCATGGGGGGACCTCCTGTAGCCCGGACAATGGGGGGTTCAACTCGTTCCGTGCATATCCAAGCCCGCACCGGGAGGGCAAGGATCAAAGCGGCGGGCGGCCTCCGCGCCGATCGCGGCGGCTCAGTCGAACCGGCTGAAGTCCGGCTTGCGCTTCTCGAGGAAGGCGCTCATCGCCTCCTGCGCCTCGGGGCTGCGCAACCGCTCGGCGAAGGCCTCGAACTCGGTGTTGATGACGTCGTCGAGGCTGGAGGTGCGGGCGGCGCGCATCAGGGCCTTGGTCTGGCGCAGGGCGGCGGCGGGCTGGGCGGCGAGCTTGCGGGCCCGGCCCTCCGCCAGGGCGAGCAGCTCGCCCGAGGGCACCACGGCGTTGACGAGGCCGATGTCGCGGGCGGTGGCGGCATCCAGGCTCTCGCCCAGCAGGAACAGCGCATTCGCCCGCACGTGGCCGATGAGGCGGGGCAGCAGGAAGGTGGAGCCCGCCTCGGGCACGACGCCGATGCTGGCGAAGGGGAACTGGATGCTGGCGTTGTCCGCCGCGTAGACCAGGTCGCAGTGCAGCAGCATGGTCGCGCCGACCCCGACCGCCGGGCCCGCAACCGCCGCCAGCAGCGGCTTGGGGAAGGCGGCGATGGTGCGCACGAAGCGGACGGCCGGCACGTCCTCCCCCTGAATCGGGTTTTGAAGAAAATCGACCAAGTCATTGCCGCTGCAGAAGATATCGTCTTCGGTGCCGCAGAGCCCTGTCAGCAGCACCACGCGGATGGCGGGCTGGCGCGCCGCCTCCTCCAGGGCATCGGCAAGGGCGATGTACATGGCGCCGGTGAGGGCGTTGCGCTTCTCTGGCCGGTGGATGCGCAGCCGAAGCAGCGGGCCGTCCACCTCGCAGCGGATGTGGTCCGGCGCGGCGGCGGACGAGAGGGCGCTTGCGGTGGGCTGGGTCATGGGGCGGCTCCCGGAGTGACGGCAGGGCATGAGGATCGGTGGAGGTGAGGATAGGGCGGTCTGCCGCCTCCCGCCAACCACGCCGGGTGGGGGGCTGGCGGAAAGACGGGGGTGAATCCGTTGAGTCCAGAGTTTCGCACAAGTGGCGGAAAGAAAAGCGGAAATGCCGGAAAAGGCGCCCGGGGCGGGGCGCGGCCGGCCGACCGCTCGGCCTCCGGTCGTGCATTTCTGTGCAAGGCAACTTGCGCCTTCGCCGCTTTTCATTCGTCAAAGAAGCCTTTAGGGCTGGCGGCGGGCACGCGCGACCCCCACATCAAGCCTCGCGGTCCCGGCAGTTGGAGAGTGGCATGACCGATGACGTTCGCTTCGTGCAGGATGACGCCGTCGCCTACGGCGAGCCCCTGGTTATGAGCCCGCTCATCCGACGGGTGGTCGCGCACAACCCGAACCCCTTCACCTACACCGGCACCGGCACCTACATCGTCGGGCGCGGCACGGTCGCCATCATCGACCCCGGCCCGGACCTGCCCGAGCACATCGAGGCGGTGCTGAAGGCCGTGGACGGCGAAACCGTCAGCCACCTGGTTGTCACCCACACCCACCGCGACCACTCCCCCGCCGCCCGCGCCCTCAAGGCCCGGCTCGGCGCGCCCATCGTCGGCTGCGCGCAGGTGAAGGGCGAGGACGGTATGCCCGCCGCCGAGGAGGCGGTGGACTGGGACTACACGCCCGACCGCATCCTGACCGAGGGCGAGACCGTCTCCGGCCCCGGCTGGACGCTGGAGGCGCTGGAGACCCCCGGCCACACCTCCACCCACCTGTGCTTCGCTCTGCCGGAGGAGAAGGCCCTGTTCACCGGCGACCACGTGATGGGCTGGTCCACCAGCGTCGTCGCCCCGCCGGACGGCGACATGGCCGCCTACATGAACAGCCTCCGCAAGCTGCTGGAGCGGGACGACGAACGCTACTACCCCACCCACGGCGCGCCGGTGGACAACCCCCGCGCGCTGGTGCGCGGCCTCATCAACCACCGCCGTATGCGCGAGGGCCAGTTGCTCAAGCTGCTGGCGGACGGCCCCATGGCCATTCCCGCCATGGTCGAGGTGCTCTACGCCTCCACGCCCAGATACCTGCACGCCGCCGCCGCCCGCTCGGTGCTCGCCCACCTCATCGACCTGGAAAACCGCGGCCGCGTCGCCTGCGAGGGCGAGATTTATCGCCTGGTGGAATAGTTACTGCTAACTCACTGAGATTTAATGGAATTTTCGCAGGAGGGTCGCGGACCCTCCTGCACCTCCCGTTCGTCTCTTCGGGACGTGCAGGTGGCGAGCGGGGGTGCGGGGGGATTGAATCCCCCTGCGAAACAAGACGGCACAAGCCGTTGGAATAAAAGGAAAAATCTACTCGCTGCTCGTCAGCTTCATCAGGGCGAGGCCGGAGACGATGAGCACGGCGGCGAGGATCCGCAGCGGCGAGGCGGACTCGCCCATGACCACCAGCCCGACGATAAACGCCCCCACCGCGCCGATGCCGGTCCACACCGCATAGGCCGTGCCCAGCGGCAGCGACTTCATCGCGATCGACAGCAGCCAGAAGCTCACGAACATGAAAGCGAAGGTGAGCACCGTGTAGAGCGGGCGGGAGAAGCCGTCGGACAGCTTCATGAAGTAGGCCCACACCACCTCGAACAGTCCCGCAACGGACAAGAGAATCCAGGCCACGCGGCCCTCCTTTCGAAGCGCCGGGCCGTCCCGGACATTACCGCCCATGATGGGGGAGGTCGTTCCTCGCGAGGCCAGACATAGGAATCAGCACGGCCACCGTCAAGGTAATGCAGGGGCAAGGGGATGCAGGGGCAAGGGAATGCGGGGGGACCATCCCGGAGCCTGTGCGTTTGTGCCTCCAGACCTGAAACGGAAAGGATACGCCATGAAGCCCTTGCTCTTTGCCGTGATTTCGCTTGGACTTGCTTCCCCGGTGCTGGCGGCGGACCTGCCGCCGCAGGGGGCGCGGCCGCTGTCGGACATCGCCGCCTCGATCGAAAGCCGCGACGACTTCGTCGCCTTCACCCGGATCGAGTATGGCGAGAACGGCTACAAGGTCCGCTATCGCACCCGGAGCGGGGACGAACGCGAGATTCTGGTCGATCCGCTGAGCGGCGACGAAAGGAAGAAGGACAAGTAGGGCCGGAGCGCCGGAGAGACGGCGCGGACGGCCGGGTAGCGAGGAGAAGGAGGCACAGTGAAGGTTGTCCAGATCGAGGCGCCGGGCGGGCTGGACCGCCTGCGCGTCACCGAGGCCCCAGACCCCGGTCAGCCGGGGCCGGGCGAAATCCGGGTGCGCGTGCACGCCAGTTCGCTGAACTTCCATGACTATCTGGTGGTCACCGGCAAGGCCCGCACCGAGGGCGGCCGCATCCCCATGTCCGACGGGGCGGGGGTGGTGGAGGCCGTGGGGCCGGGCGTCACCGAATTCGCCGAAGGGGACCACGTGGTCTCCTGCTTCTTCCCCACCTGGCAGGACGGCCCGCCCGCCGTCGGCGACTTCCGCATGGTGCCGGGCGACGGCACCGACGGCTACGCCCGCGAGGTGGTGGTGCGGCCTGCCACCTGGTTCACCCGCGCCCCGCAGGGCTACAGCCACGCCGGGGCCGCGACGCTGACGACGGCGGGCCTCACCGCCTGGCGGGCGCTGGTGGTCAACGGCGGCCTCAAGGCGGGCGATACCGTGCTGACGCTGGGCACGGGCGGTGTCTCCATCTTCGCCCTGCAACTGGCCAAGGCCATGGGCGCGCAGGTGATCATCACCTCCTCGTCCGACGAGAAGCTGGAGCGGGCCCGCGCGCTGGGGGCAGACCACACCCTCAACTACAAGACCACGGCCAACTGGGGCCAGGCGGTGCTCGACCTGACCGGCGGGCGCGGCGTCGACCACGTGGTGGAGGTGGGCGGACCGGGCACGCTGGCCCAATCCATCCAGGCGGTGCGGATCGGCGGGCACATCGCGCTCATCGGCGTCCTCACCGGCGTGCAGGGGCCGGTGCCCACCGCCGCCCTGATGGCCCGGCAGGCGCGCCTCCACGGGCTGATCGTCGGCAGCCGCCGCGAGCAGGCGGACTTCGTGCGGGCGCTGGAGATCACGGGCCTGCGCCCCGTGATCGACCGCAGCTTCCCCCTCGACCAGATCGCCGACGCCTTCCGCTACGAGGAAAGCGGCGGGCACTTCGGCAAGATCTGTCTGACGTTCTGACCGGCGCGCCGGGGGCGGAGCGTTCCGCGCCCGGCGGGCGGCCGTTTTGTCATCAAGGTCTTGTGCTCCGGGCTGTTGCACGCCATGTAGCCGAGCAAACCCATGCGTGCGTCGGCAAAGCCGCGGCACGCGCGATTGCTGGGGCCGGTCACGGCCCCGAGTGACGGCAAGGTGATGCTATGGATGCCCGTTTGAACTCCCCCGACACCACCACCGGCGCGGCGATTCCGCCGGGAATCGACCTGCTGGCCGAAATCAACCGCCTGCGGAAGGAGAAGAATGCGGTCATCCTTGCCCACTACTACCAGGAGCCGCAGATCCAGGATCTGGCGGACTTCGTGGGCGACTCCCTCGACCTCTCCCGCAAGGCGGCGGCGACGGACGCGGACGTGATCGTGTTCTGCGGCGTCAAGTTCATGGCGGAGGTGGCCAAGATCCTCTCGCCGGACAAGACCGTGGTGCTGCCGGACCTGAAGGCCGGATGCTCGCTGGAGGACAGCTGCCCGCCGGAGGACTTCGCCAAATTCCGGGCGGCCCACCCGGACCACATCGCGCTGACGTACATCAACTGCTCGGCGGAGGTGAAGGCGCTGTCCGACATCATCGTCACCTCCTCGTCGGCCGAGCACATCCTGAACCAGCTGCCGAAGGACCAGAAGATCATCTTCGCGCCGGACCGGCACCTGGGCGGCTACCTCGCCCGCAAGACCGGCCGCGACATGCTGCTGTGGGAAGGCTCGTGCATCGTCCACGAGAACTTCTCGGAGCAGGAGCTGATCAAGCTGAAGGCGGAGCACCCGGACGCGCCCGTCGCCGCGCACCCGGAATGCCCGGCCCACATCCTTGACCACGCCGACTACGTGGGCTCCACCCGGGGCATCCTCGAATACGCCCTGGCGAGCGACGCGGACACCCTCCTCGTCGCCACCGAGCCCAACATCATCCACCAGATGCAGAAGGAAGCGCCGCACAAGACCTTCATCGGCGTGCCGGGCGCGGACGGCCAGTGCAACTGCAACATGTGCCCGTTCATGGCGCTGAACACGCTGGAGAAGCTGTACCTGTGCCTGCGCGACCTCGAACCCCGGATCGAGGTGCCGGAGGAGGTGCGGGTGAAGGCGGCCCGGTCGCTCCAGCGGATGCTGGACATGGCCCCCAAGGCGGCGGGCCAGGGCGACGTGGGCCGCATTCCGGCCTGAGGCGCCCGCGCCGGCGGGCCAGCGGGGGAGAGCGGCCCGGCGCGTGGCAGGGTTCATTGTTGAGTAGACGTACACGCACACCCAGGGAGGAATTCATGATCGCAAGCGGGCTGCCGCTCAACGACGCCGAGGTGCAGGACTTCATCCGCGCCACACTGGCCGAGGATCTGGGCGAACGCGGCGACGTGACCTCCCGGTTCGTGGTGCCGGAGACCGCCCGCCTCAAGGCGGTGATGGCCGCCCGCGAGCCCATGGTGGTGTCCGGCCTGCCGCTGGCCGAGGGCTTCTTCCGCACGCTGGACCCGGATTGCGGGATCGAGCTGAAGGCGCACGACGGTGACCGGGTGGCGGCGGGCGCGGAGCTGATGGTGGTGATGGGCGCCGCCCGCGCGCTGCTGACGGCGGAGCGCTCGGCGCTCAACACCGTGCAGCACCTCTCGGGCATCGCCACGCTCACCCGCAAGTATGTGGATGCGATCGAGGGCACGGGCGCGGTGCTGCTCGACACCCGCAAGACCATCCCCGGCCTGCGCCTCCTCGAAAAATACGCCACCCGCTGCGGCGGCGCGCAGAACCACCGGCTGCGGCTGGATGACGGCATCCTCATCAAGGACAACCACATCGCCATCGTCGGCTCCATCGAGGCGGCGGTGCAGGCGGCGCTCGCCAACCGCACCGTGCTTCAGGTGCAGGTGGAGGTGGACAGCCTGGACCAGATCGAACCAGCCCTGGCCGCCGGTGCGGAGCGCCTGCTGCTCGACAACATGGACCCGCCGACCTTGCGCAAGGCGGTGGCCCTGGTGGCGGGTCGTGTGCCGCTGGAGGCCTCGGGCGGCGTGACGCTGGAGAACATCCGCGCCATCGCCGAGACGGGCGTGAACTACATCTCCGTGGGGCGCATCACCCAATCCGCTCCGGCTGTGGACATAGGCCTCGACTTCCTCGCGGCGTAGGCCGGCGCTTGAGCCCGAACAGCGGGCGCAGCGGGCCGGTGCGCCGCACCATCTCCCCCGCAAGGGCGGTGCCGCCGAGGGTGACCGCCAGCAACAGGCCGCCTTCGGCCAGCGGCGTGAGGTGGAGCTGTGCCAGATGGTGCCCGGCCACGACGATGAGGGTCTGGTGCACGATGTACCAGGGAAAGACCGCCTCGACGCAATAGCGCAGCTGCGGGCTCGGCCGGTTGAGGTGGCGGCGGGCAAAGCCCAGCGCCGCGACGATCGCGCCCCACTGCTGCGCGGCATAGACCGGGCGCATGGCAAGGACCAGCATCTCGGGCGGCACGGCGTCGGGAGCGCGATAGATCCAGGCATAGCTGGCGAACAGCCCGTAGGCGCACAGGGCAATGGCGAGGGCGGGCCAGCGCAGGCGCTCGAACGTCTGGCCGATGGCGGGCGCGCCCGCAAGGCAGAAGCCGGTCACGAACGCGGAGAGGGAGACGGCGTGGGTGTACCAGTCGTCCACCAGGGCGTGGGTCACACCGAAGCGCGGCAGCAGCACCGCGCGCAGGACGGCGAGGTAGAGAATGGGCCAGATCAGCGCGCCGGGACCGGAGAGAAGGCGCGCCAGCCCGCGCTCCAGGCAGGCAAGAAGCGGCCGGGCCGTCGCCAGCAGGCCCGCCAGCATCAGCGAATAGACGAGGATGTAGGCGACGAACCACAGGTGGTTCCAGGTGGGCAGGATCAGCCGCGCGCCATCCACTGTGAAACCGGCGTCGAATTGCAGGTAGCGCGCCCAGAAGGCCGGATAGCCGCCGGTGTACCCCAGCTTCTCCACCACCTCGAAATAGCTCTGCGGCGGCACGATCGCCGCCATGCCGAACAGCAGGGGGAGAAACAGCCGCCCGAGGCGCGAGCGGGCCAGCGCGCCGGGGGTGCTTTTCGCCGCCATGAAGCGTGTCGCCGCGCCGGAGACGAGGAACAGCAGGGTCAGGCGCCACGGGCTGGTGATCTGCATCAGCGGCTCCAGGGCGTGACCGGCGTGGGCGCTTTTCACATGCCAGCCCCAGGTCACGTAGAACATGCCCACATGGTAGAGAATGAGAAGGGCGAAGGCCGCCACCCGAACCCAGTCGAGATAATGGAGGCGGTCCTGCGGGGAAAACGATTGCGCGGTCATGGATCCTCGTTGCGTGTTGCCGGGAACTGGCGGCGAGTGTTGCCGCAGGGGACGCGCACCGGTCAGCAGCGCTGACACGGGCGGCGGCGCGGCGGGGGCGAGGCACGGGGGCGGCGTGACGAGCGGCGGCCCGGGTGTGACAAACGGCAAGCGCCGGTGCGGCAAGCCCTTGTTCCGAATGCAGCAATCCGACAGGATCGCGCCATGATTCAGCAGGGCTTCAGGCGGGAGGAACCCGCTTCGGACGGACCGGGCGTGACGGGGGCGGCTTCGGCGGCGGGGCGCGGACCCCTTGCCCCAGCCGACGTGCGGCGCGGCTATGCCGTCATTACCGTCGCCATTGCGCTGATCGTCGGCGTGAACATCGTGACGCTGCTGCACGACAGGGTGGGGCCGGGCGGCCTTGCGGCGTGGGAGCCGGTGGTGTGGGAGCTGACCAGCGGTCTGATGCTGGTGGCCTGCGCCGCCATCCCGCTGGCGGCCCTGCGGCGCGCGCCGTTCGGCGCCGTGCCCTGGCCCCGGCTGGCGGTGGTGCATCTGGCGGCGAGCCTTGCGTTTTCGGTGCTGCATGTGGCCGGCATGGTCGCGCTGCGCACGCTCGCCTATGCCGCCATGGGCGGGCGCTACGCCTTCGGCCGGGTGCCGGCCGAGTTCATCTATGAATACGGCAAGGATCTGACCGTCTACGGGCTGATCGTGACTGTGTTCTGGGTGTCGGGCCGCCTGTCGGGCGCCGGGAGAGACGCGGGCGGCGCGCCGGGCGAGGGCGAGCCCGCCGCCACGGCGGAGCGGCTGGACCTGCGCGACGGCAGCCGTCTCATCAGCGTGCCCTATGACGAGGTGATCTGTGCCCGAGCGGATGGCAACTACGTGGAATTCACGCTGGCGGACGGACGCCAGCCGCTGGTGCGCACGACGCTCGCCGCCACGGAGCGGCAACTGGGAGCCCGGGGCTTCGTGCGCACGCACCGCTCATGGCTGGTTAATCTGGCCCACGTGCGCGAGAGCCTGCCGACGGGCTCGGGCGATTTCCTCCTGCGGCTGAGCCAGGGCGTGGAAGCGCCGCTCTCGCGCCGCTATGGCCCGGCGGTGGAGAAGATCCGGCGGCGGGGCGGCCAGGCCTGACGCCGCCCGCTGCCCGTTCTTTCCCGCCTCCGCGGTGAGTTATTCTAGCCGTGCCCTGCCGCGCTGTTGGCGAAAGGGGTGGAGGCCAGCAGGGTGCGGGCGATGCGCGCGGCGTCCTGCCGGTTCTTGACGCCCAGCTTGCGGTAGACCGCCGTCAGGTGGGCCTTCACCGTCGCCTCGGTGATGTTCATTTCATAGGCGATCTGCTTGTTGAGAAGCCCGGCGTTCAGCGCCAGCAGCACTCGCATCTGCCCGGGCGTCAGGGTGGAGAGCTGGCGCGCCACCGCCGGGGTGTCGGGCAGGGGCTCCGCTTCCGGCGGCAGGGGGCGGAAGGTGTCCGGCAGCCAGCACTCCTCCCCGGCCAGCGTTCGCGCCAGGGTGGTGCGCACCAGAACCGGCGGCGCGGACCAGGGCAGAAACCCCTGCGCGCCAAACCAGCGCGCCCGCTGCACGAGCGATGGCTCCTCGTCCCATCCGAGCGCCAGAACCCGCGTCGTGGCGCGCATCTGCTTGACCGTGAGCAGGCTGGCGAAGCCGCCCCCGTCCGTGAGATCCAGATCCACCAGCACCAGCTCGGGGCGCTGGCGGCGCACCGCCTCGGCGGCGGTCTTGAAGTTGGGCGCTTCAACGACCGTGGCCCGGGGCTGGGCCTGACGCACGGCCGTGACGAGGGTTGCTGTTGCCGGGTGATCGCTGGCGATGACAATCGTCGGCGCCATGACATGCCTCCACAATTGTTTGAAGTTGCTACGACGCAACGGTCACAACGGGACGCGCACCAACGCGACGGGACATCAGGTCATTCCATGGTCATTCCATGGTCATTCCACCGGGGATCGTTCTGCTTTCGATAATTCTTGCGTATTACTTAGGATCATCTCCGGGGTCTTAGGCGAGAGACACAGTAATTCGTCGCGAACGACTTGAAAAGCGCTTCCCGATCGGTTCCGAAGATTTTCCAGAGTTTGCAATGTTTGGTTGCATGGAGCCGTGAAATGCGCGGAAATCTGCGGAAAAGTGAAGTGTCACTGGCAGGGGTGTCAGGCAACGGCCGCGAGAAAACATGCAATTGTATCGAATGCGTCACGCGGCGGAGGAGGATTATTATAAATATAAAGAACGGTTTTCAAACCGTTACGATAAATAAACTCATCGTATTATGAAGTATTGAGCCGTAATAATTATAATTTAACTGGACGGAGAGGCCGGGCAAGCGGCGCAAGGCTGCCAGTCAGGGAAGGAGAGCGGGAGAGCGGGAGAGCGGGAGAGGGGCGGGAGAAGGCCGCCAGCCCGGAGCATCCGGTTCGGGTCTGGCGGCGCTTCCCGATCAAGGGCCGGCCCGAAGGCGGCGGCGCCGGGGGCGCATCAGGATCTGGACGTCAGGATCTGAACGTCAGCGTTTGAATACCGGTCTTTGAACGTCAACGCTTGAACAGGGCGTCCGCGGCGGAGCGGAAGGAGGAAGCCGCTTCCAGCTTGGCGCGCGTGCGCTCGATTTCGGCCTCAAGGATCTGGATACGCTGGCGCAGCTCGTCCAGCGACAGCGGGTCCAGATCTTCCCGCCGCAGGGCCAGGAGGGCATTGTCGGAACTCCGGCGGGGCAACAGCTCGTCAAGGTCCATGGAAGATCTCCCACAAGGCGGTTCGGGCGCTTGGTGCCACCATATGACAGGATGGTTGACCGGTCGCCGGCGGGTGTCAATATCACCGGATATTTCAGCGACACCCCATGGATTTACGGACAGGACGGAGCAGCGAGCATGACCGCAGCGAAGGCGCGCGAGGCCGGGATTCCCGGCGACATGGCCGCGATCGGGATCGCGGGCGAGGGCGGCCCGGAGGTGCTGCGCCCGCTCCGGCGTCCCGTGCCCCGGCCGGGCCCGGGCGAGGTGCTGATCCGCGTGGCGGCCGCAGGCGTCAACCGGCCGGACGTGATGCAGCGCAAGGGGCTCTATCCGCCGCCGCCGGGCGCCTCCAACCTGCCGGGTCTGGAGGTCTCGGGCACCATCGTCGCGCTGGGCGAGGGCGTGACCCGCTGGCGGGAAGGGGACGAGGTGTGCGCGCTGCTGGCGGGCGGCGGCTATGCGGAATACGCCGTCGCGCCCGCCGGGCAATGCCTGCCCGTGCCCGCCGGGCTGACGCTGGAGGAGGCCGCCAGCCTGCCGGAGACCTATTTCACCGTGTGGTCCAACCTGTTCGAGCGCGGCCAGGCGGTGCCGGGCGAATGGGCGCTGGTGCACGGCGGCACCAGCGGCATCGGCACGACGGCCATCCAGCTGTGCAGGGCGTTCGGGGTGCGCATCGCCGTCACCTGCGGCAGCGACGAGAAGTGCCGCGTCGCCCGGGAGATCGGCGCCGACGCCACCATCAACTACCGGACGGAGGATTTCGTCGAGCGGGCCCGCGCGCTCACGGACGGGCGGGGCGTCGACGTGGTGCTGGACATGGTGGGCGGGGACTACCTCCCCCGGAACCTCGCGGCGCTGGCACCGGACGGGCGGCACGTCTCCATCGCCATCCAGCGGGGCAACAAGGCAGAGATCAGGATCTTCGACATCATGGCCCGGCGGCTGACGCTCACCGGCTCCACCCTGCGCGCCCGCCCGGCCGCGTTCAAGGCGGCGCTGGCGCAATCGCTGGAGGCGAAGGTGTGGCCGCAGTTCGCGGCCGGCAAGCTCCGGCCCATCATCGACAGCCGCTTCGCCCTCGACGACGCGCCAGAGGCGCACCGGCGCATGGAGGAGGGGCGGCACGTGGGCAAGATTCTGCTCATCCCCGGACCAACAGACTGAAATTCATGCAAAATGGGCAAAAAACGTTCATTGAAGGGTTGAACTCTGGGGCGCTTAACCCCTACTTGAGAATTTGACCTCGCTGGCGCGGCGGGTTACACAACAGGTTCTACTGTCGGCCGCCCGAGAAGGGCGGCCGAAGCTTTTTGGGGACGGGAGACATCCATGGCTCATCTGCTGATGAAACATTCCACAGCGGTCTGGCTGGTTGAGAACACCGCCCTGACCTTCCAGCAGATCGCAGACTTCTGCGGCCTGCATGTGCTTGAAGTGCAGGCGATCGCTGACGAGACTTCCGCCACCCGCTACATCGGCCGCGACCCGGTGCGCGCCGGCGAGCTGACCTGGGCCGAGATCGAGCGCTGCCAGAAGGACCCGGCCGCCCGGCTCCAGCTGGCCGAAGGGCCGGTGCCGCAGCAGACCCGCACCAAGGGGCCGCGCTACACGCCGGTTTCCAAGCGGCAGGACAAGCCGGACGGCATCGCCTGGCTGCTGCGCTACCACCCGGAGCTTTCGGACGGCCAGATCGCCAAGCTGATCGGCACCACCAAGACCACCATCGCCGCGATTCGCGACCGCACCCACTGGAACATCCAGAACATCAAGCCGCAGGACCCGGTGGCGCTGGGCCTGTGCTCGCAGCGGGAGCTGGACGCGCTGGTGGCCCGCGCCGCCAAGAAGCGGGGCGAGGGCGTGGCGACCGACTCGCGCATCGACGAGGAGGCGGCCCGTCTTGAGGAACAGCTCAAGATGGAACGCGCCGCGCGCGGCTACGATGTGGCCGACGAGGACGAGGAATAAGCCCGGCAAGACGCCCGTCGCTGGACGGGGCGGTGGCGCCCCGTCCTGACGAAAGCCTCACGCGAAAGCCTCAGGAAGGGCCAACAAAGCCATCCCGAGCCGGACATACCCGAGCCGGTCATGCCACTCCGGGTTGCCGTGCCGGCCCTTTTTCCGTGCCTGCGGGGGTGAGGGAGCCTGCGGGGATAAGGGGGAAGGTCAGGCCCTGGCGCGGCTCAACTCTTCCTTCAGGCGAAGTTTCTCCTTCTTGAGCTGGGCGATGGTGTTCCAATCCGGCAGTGGGCGCTGACTTTCCTGGGCGATCTGGGCCTCGATACGGGCGTGCTTCGCCGCCAGGGTTGCCATGGATCCACGAACGGATGTCGCCATTGCACGTCTCCTTCAGGTCCTAAATGGTCAGAATATAGGATCACAATAACGGCCCGGAGTCACGGCCTCCCCGGCACCGTCCGTCGCGTTCCGGCCGGAGCTGGTCCGCCGGAGGAGGCACCGCGCGCCACGCCGCGCGCCACGCCGCCTGATTGCGACGGGCCGGTCGCCCGGCGCATACACAAGGTGGAATGACTGTGCTAAGAGTGGGCGCACAACGGCTTCCGCCACAACATTCGGTTCATGATGGACGGCAAGGACAAGAGCGAGTTGCAGGCGCGGCTTCAGGCCCTGGTCCAGGAACACCGGGACCTGGACGCGGCCATTGACGCGCTGATCACGCAGGCTAGCTGCGATCTTCTGCAAGTGCAGCGCCTCAAGAAGCGCAAGCTGAAGCTGAAGGACGAAATCGCCGCCGTTCAGGACATGCTGATTCCCGACATCATTGCCTGACGGCACGGCTGACAGGGCCACCTGAGGTCCGAGGGGGTGGCAGCGTCTTCCCCGGGCGCTATTCGTTGTGCATGTTAACCCTTTCTTCGCGTCCCGTTCGGCTGAATGGCGGCGCGTTGGTGAGGGAAAACGCAGGCCCTGCCGCCTGCGGGAGCCGGGGGCATGTCCCGCTGTTCTTTCCCCGGGCAAGACATGAGGCCGAGAACCATGCTGGACAGGCTGTTCGACATACTCGACCGGATCGCGCAGAGAATGGAGACGGCCGCCATCCAGCGTCCGGCCTGGACGCTGACAATCGGCATCCTCGTCGCAGTGGTGGCGGGGCTCGGCCTGCTCGGCATCCAGTTCACCAACGACTACCGCGTCTTCTTCGAGCCCGGCGACCCGCAGCGGGTGGCCAACGAGCGGCTCGAAGCGGAATTCACCCAGTCCGACACCGTGAACTTCGTGCTCGCCGCCCGCGACGGCGACATGCTGACGCCCGGACGGCTGGCCGCGGTCGAGGCGCTGACGGAGGCGGCCTGGCGGCTGCCGGGCGTCACCCGCGTCGACTCGCTCACCAACTACCAGTACAGCTACGGGGAGGACGACGACCTGATCGTCGAGCCGCTGGTGAGCAACGCCGCCGCTGCCACCCCCGAGGACATCGCCCGCATCCGCCGCAACGCCATGAGCGAGCCCGCCGTGGTGGGGCGCTTCCTCTCCGGCGACGGCAAGACGGCACAGGTCATCGCCACCGTGCGGCTGGAGTCGGGCAACACCGCCGCGCTCACCGAAATCGCCGACGCGGCCGCCCGGCTGAAGGCGGAGACGGCCCGTGCCAACCCGGACCTGACGGTGGCGAGCACGGGCGTGATCCTGCTCTCCCACAGCTTCTATGACGTCACCCGCAGCGACCTTGCCCGCCTCGTGCCGGTGATGGTGCTGTTCCTGTTCGTCTCCATCTGGTTCTTCTTCCGCTCGTGGCGGGCGGCGCTGGCGGCGGTGGCGGTGCTGTCGCTCTCGGTGCTGGCGACCATGGGGATCGCGGGCTGGCTGGGCTTCTCGCTCTCGCCCGCCTCGGGGCAGGTGCCGGTCATCATCCTCACCATCGCCACGGCGGAGGCGGTGCACCTCATCGGCAAGGCCCACAGCTACCAGCGCCAGGGCTACAGCCGGCGCGAGGCGTCGCTCAAATCGGTGCGCCTCAACCACGCGCCCATCGCGCTGACCACCTTCACCGACGTGCTGGGCTTTCTCTGCTTCAACTTCTCCGAGACGCCGCCCTTCCGGGACCTGGGCAATATCGCCGCCTTCGGTGCGGTGATCGCCTACCTCTATTCCATCCTGTTCCTGCCGGCGCTGATCGGCGCGGTGCCGCTGGGCGTCAGGACGGACGTGCTGGAGCGGGAGCACAACGTGGAGAAGCTGGCAGGGTGGGCCATGCGCCGCCGCGCGCTGGTGCTGGGCGGGTTCTCCGCCCTGGCGCTGGGGCTGGGCGCGCTCGCACCCCATCTGGAAGCGCGGGACAACTTCATCGAATGGCTCGCGCCCCGCCATGCCTTCCGGCAGGACGCGGAGTTCATCAACGCGCGCCTGCCCGGCATCTACACGCTGAACTACGGCATCGAGTCCGGCGAGGACGGCGGCATCGCCGAGCCACAGTACCTGCGCAATCTGGAGCGGTTCGTGCGCTGGCTCGAAGCCCAGCCCGAGGTGGCGGACGTGACCTCCATTGTCGACGTGATGCGCCGCCTCAACCGCAACCTGCACGGCGACGACCCGGCCTACGAGCGCCTGCCCGAAAGCCGCGATCTGGCCGCCCAGTACCTGCTGCTCTACGAGATGAACCTGGCGCAGGGCCAGGACCTCTCCAACCAGCTCACCCCGGACAAGCGCGCCAGCCGGGTGATGGTGGCGATGAACAACATCACCTCCGAGGAGATGGTCGCCCTCAAGGAGCGGGCGGACGCCTGGCTCGCCCGCAACACCCCGGCGGTCATGCACGCGCAAGGGGTGGGCACCTCGCTGATGTTCGCCTACCTCACCCAGGAGAACAGCCGCTCCATGGTCTCGGGCACCATCTCGGCGTTCCTGCTCATCGGCCTGATGACCGCCATCGCCCTGCGCTCGCCGCTGCTGGGGTTCGTCGCCCTCATCCCCAGCATCATCCCGGTCATCATGGCGTTCGGCGCGTGGCTGATCATCGAGGGCGATTACGGCCTCTACGCCGCGTTCGTCACCTCCTGCGCGCTGGGCCTCACCGTCGACTCGGTGACGCACTTCATGATGAACTTCTCCCGCGCCCGGAAGGACACCGGGGGTGCGGCCGCGCCCGCCGTGCTCGCCACCTTCCGGGGCGTGGGCATGGAGCTGTGGATCGCCTCCGCCGTGCTGGTGGTCGGCTTCCTCATCCTCGCCTTCAGCGACTTCGAGATCATCGCCAAGCTGGGGCTGATGACCGCGCTCATCTTCGTCTTCGCCATCGCCACCACCTTCGTCATGCTGCCGGCGCTGCTGAGCCTGCTCAATCAGCGCCGCCGCCAGAGCGGCAAGATGGAGGAAACCGGCGGGCTTGAGGGGGCAGGCTGAGAGCAGGAAGGTTTTTTTGCAGAGGGACTCAGTCCCTCTGCACTCCCATTCGTTTTTCCGGCCGTGTTTCAGGGGCATACTGGATACACGGCTTTTCTTTGGGGCCGTGCGCGTCATGAAGGGCGCGGCCCTGTAACGAAAGGGAGGTACAGGAGGGTCCGCGACCCTCCTGCATAACAAAAGAGAAGGAACACGCGGCAGATGGCGCATGACAGGCCCGGAGGGCCCATTGCCCAGTCCGCGCGGGAAGCCAGTCTTTCCGGTGTGGAGCGGGAACTGAAGGGCGAGCAGGCGGTCTCCCTTGGCCGCTACGGGCGCGCGGTGGAGCGCACGCTCGTGGCCCTGCGGGAGGCCGGTGCGTCCGATGCGGACGCCCGGCAGCGGCTGGTGCGCGACGCCGCCGAGGCTGTGTGGCGCTACTTCATCCAGCGCGAGGCGCTGGGGCTCTACAATCATGATCTGGTGGTGAAGCACTACGGCATCCCCGGCGAGGTGCTGGCCAGGGTGGGCAGCGGGAGTCTGTAGATTTCTGCGCCGCAGGGCAGGGGTCTGTGCCCCCTGCACCCCATTCGTTTTTCCGGCCGTGTTTCAGGGGCGTTCTGGAATACAGGGCTGTGCCCTTCATGCTGCGCACGTCCCGATAAACAAAAGGGAGGTTGCCAGGAGGGTCCGAGACCCTCCTGCAAAATCAAAACCAATCAGAAAGAAGCTCAGTTCTTCTTCACGAACTCGGCGCGGAGCACGAGGCCCTTGATGCCTTCGTACTTGCAGTCGATTTCCTGATCGTCGCCGGTGAGGCGGATGGACTTGATGACCGTGCCGCGCTTCAGCGTGGTGCCGGCGCCCTTCACCTTCAGGTCCTTGATGAGGGTGACGGAGTCGCCGTCCTGGAGGATGTTGCCGACGGAATCGCGCACCTCGACCGTGCCGGCCGCCGCCTGCCGCGCCGCCAGTTCGCTGGCGGGGAGCCACTCGCCGGTGGCCTCGTCGTAAACATAGTCGTCGTCGGCGCTCATCGTCCTGTCCTCGCGTGCGGAAACGGAAAGCGACCCTCTTAAGGGCCCGGGGCGGGTCAGTCCAGCTTTGCGGCCGCCTCGGTGAGCCGGGTGATGACCCGGTCGACCACGGCGCGCTCCGCCTCGTCCATGTCCGCCAGCAGCCGCTCCTCGACGCCAAGGGCCAGCGGCACGATCTGGGCGTAGATCTCCCAGCCTGCCTCGGAGAGGTTGAGGCGCTGGCGTCGGGCGTCGTCGGGGTCGCTGGTGGCCGTCAGGCGGCCCATCTCAACGAGCCGCTTGACCGCGCGGCTCACCGCCACCTTGTCCATGCGCGAGATGTCAACAATCTGCGAGGCGGTGAGGTTCGGATTGCGGCCCACAATCGCCATGATCCGCCACTCCGGCAGCTTCAGGTCGAAGCGGTCCTCGTAGAGTCGGGCGACAGCACTGCTGACCCGGTTGGAGAGGACCGACAGCCGGAAGGGCAAAAACTCCTCCAGAATCAACACGCGGGAACGGGAAGGCGCAGGCTGGCTTGGCATTGGTTTCAATTGTAACTAAATTGCGGACAGGACAACTTTAACCGGGCGGAGGAGGTATGACCATGTCCGCAACCGCACAGAACCAGCCCCAGGCTGAACACAAGACCAATGGCCCCCTCGGCATCGACAACCCCATGGGGACGGACGGCTTCGAGTTCGTGGAATACACGGCACCGGACCCGCAGATGCTGCGCGCCCTGTTCGAGCGCATGGGCTTTCCTGTCGTCGCGCGCCACCGCGCCAAGGACGTGACCCTGCACCGGCAGGGCGACATCAACTTCATCGTCAACGCGGAGCCGGAGAGCTTCGCCCAGCAGTTCGCCCGCGCCCACGGCCCGAGCGCCTGCGCCATGGCCTTCCGCGTGAAGGACGCCCGCAAGGCGTTCGAGCGCGCCGTGGCCCTCGGCGCCACGCCGTGCCCGAGCGACGCGGGGCCGATGGAGCTGAACATCCCCGCCATCGAGGGCATCGGCGGCAGCCGCATCTATCTGGTGGACCGCTACGGCGACCGGACCATCTATGACGTGGACTTCGTGTTCGAGGACGGCTGGCAGGACAGGATGAAGGCGGCTGACGCCTCCCTGACCTACATCGACCACCTGACCCACAACGTCCGCCGTGGCAACATGGACACCTGGGCGGGCTTCTACGAGCGGCTCTTCAACTTCCGCGAGATCCGCTACTTCGACATCGAGGGCAAGGTGACCGGCCTTGTCAGCCGCGCCATGACCAGCCCGTGCGGCAAGATCCGCATCCCGATCAACGAGAGCCAGGACGACAAGAGCCAGATCGAGGAGTTCATCCAGGACTACAAGGGCGAGGGCATTCAGCACATCGCGCTCGGCTCGTCCGACATCTACCGCACCGTGGATACCCTCTCGGCGCGGGACGTGCCGTTCCAGGACACGCTGGACACCTACTACGAGGGCGTGGACGCCCGCGTGCCCGGCCATGGCGAGCCGCTGGAGGAGCTGCGCAAGCGCCGCATCCTCATCGACGGCGCGCCGACGCAGGGACAGGGCCTGCTGCTCCAGATCTTCACCAAGAACGTGATCGGGCCGATCTTTTTCGAGATCATCCAGCGCAAGGGCAATGAAGGCTTCGGCGAGGGCAACTTCCGCGCCCTGTTCGAATCCATCGAGCTGGACCAGATCCGGCGCGGGGTCATCAAGGTCGAGGAGCCGGCCTGACGCACCCCGGGGAGGGGAGCGCCGGATCGCCATCGGCGGGGGCGGTGCAAGCGCGACGAGCTGCTTGTCCGCTCCCGCCGAGCCGTTTGCACCCCCCTGTGCGGCCGGGCTCTGGTTATGTTAAGGTGAAGGCCTCAAGCCGGAGCGCCGGCTGATGAGCAGCCGGCGAACCTCCGGTCTGATGAGGAGGCCGCCATGAGGAGAGTCCCGCTCCTGACAGTAACGGTGGCGTTTGGCGTGCTGGCCGCAGGATCGGCCATGGCCAGTGTAACGGTTCTGGGGACGGGCAAGGCCCGCGCCTGCTACGAAGCGGCGGAAAGCCAGGACTATTCCAGGGATGCCCTTGCCCTGTGCTCCGAGGCGCTGGTCGAGGAGACGCTGTCGCAGCGTGACCGGGCGGCGACGCTGGTCAATCGCGGCATCGTGAAAATGGGCCTGAAGGACCTGGAGGGTGCGGTCGCCGACTACGAGAAGGCGCTTGGCACCCAGAAGCGGATGGGCGAGGCCTATGTGAACCTGGGCATCGCCTACATGCTCCAGCAGAAAGACCGGGAGGCGCTGGAGGCCCTGTCCCAGGGCCTGTCCCTCAAGCCGAGACGGGCCCATCTGGGCTACTACACCCGTGGCATTGTCAACGAACTGCTGGGAGACGTGCGCTCGGCCTATTACGACTATCGCAAGGCCGCCGAACTGGCTCCCACATGGGACGAGCCGAGGGCGCAATTGCAGCGGTTCCGCGTTATCTCGTCGGAACGGAAAATGTCGTGAGTTTTCCGTCCTGACGCAGAAACCCTTGCAGCAGCCAGAATGGTGGTCAGGCCCGGCCCTAGCGCCGGGCCTGATCCGTTTTGGGCCGATCCTTCATGCCGGATACGGCTCGGGCCCGGCGAAAGGCCGGGCATGTTTCTTTGCTCGCCGTACCGGCTGTTGGCCGGATACGGCTCGGGCCCGGCATGAAGCCGGGCCCGAGGGGCAGGGTCAGGGAGAGGAGTGTACGCAGGCCGCTTACTCTGCGGCGAGACGCTGACCCTCAGTCGCAGGCGGGAGGACCTCCGCCCGCGGGCCGGTCGCAATCTCGATCTTGCGGGGCCGCTTGTGCTCCGGCACCTCACGCACAAGATCGATGTTCAGCAGGCCGTCCACATAGGAAGCGCCGGTCACCTTCACCGTATCGGCCAGCTGGAAGCGGCGCTCGAAGGCGCGCTTGGCGATGCCGCGGTGCAGGAAGCTGCGCTCCCGCTCGGCCTGGTCGTCGCGGGCCTTGCCGCTGACGATCAAGGTGTTCTCGTGAACCGTAATGTCGAGTTCATCGGCGCTGAAACCGGCGACGGCCAGCGATACGCGGTAGCCGTCCTCGCTCAGCTTCTCGATGTTGTAGGGCGGGTAGGAAATATCCGCATTGTCCAGCCGCGAAGCAAAGTCCATCAGCCGGTTCAAATTCTCGAAGCCGATAGACGAACGCAGCAGGGGCGAGAAATCAAAAGCACGCATGACCTATCCTCCTTCTTGAGCAATTGGTCGTTTTTCGTCCGCCACAGGGGCCAGACATCTTCCCGTGCAGGACCCGGCACTTCCAGCATCCTGCAAACTGAAACTTGGGTATTCGCCTTCGGGGTTTCAAGAGGGGGTTGTTGCGATTCCGGCGACGGCCGGACAGCACGCGGGCGCGCCGTGGTCGGAGCGCCGCATTTTCAGGCGCTGGCCCCTGTTGCCGGCGGCCCAAACATGTTTAAGTGCACCCATGACCGATGCTACTGAAAAGAGGGTGCTGACCCCGGCGCTGATCGATCCCCTGTATGCCGAGGCCATCGCCGTCGCCGATGAGGCGCGAACCTACTTCTCCGCGGAGGGGCTGGAGGAGCGGCAGACGCTCGACCCCATGGAGCGGGTGCTGTTCAGCTGCGAGTCCCTGAAGGTGACAACCCGCCTGATGCACGTGATTTCCTGGCTGCTGGTCGGCAAGGCGGTCGCGGCCGGGGAGATGACGCCGGAGGAGGCCGCCACGCCCGACCGGCGGCTGGGCTTCGTCGAGGCCTCCGACGAGGCGCGCGAGCCGCGTCTCGGCCTGCTGCCCGAACAGGCGCTGTCGCTCATCCGCCGCAGCCAGACGCTCTATGACCGCGTGCGGCATATCGAGGCGGGCCTGTTCGGCGACGGCGCCGCCGCGCCCGCAGGCGGCGGCGCGCGGGGCCTTCAGAACCGGCTGAGCGAGTTGTTCTGAGAAGCGGGGCAGGGGGCGCAACCTCCCCCTGAGCCCGGGTCCGGTGCGGCCGGCTTCAGCTCTTGACCGAGGCGAAGACGAAGCGGCTGTTGGCGAAATAGCTGACGGCGAGACCGGCGAAGGAACCGGCAACAAGGGCGGCCAGCTGGTCCCAGAAGCCGTCGCCATACCAGGTGACGACGGCGGCATAGGCCATGTAGTTGCACAGGGCGCCGACGGCGGTGGCCACCAGATAGGCCATCCAGCCCCGGAAGAACCGGCCGTGCGAGCGCGCGACACTGAAGGTCCAGGACCGGTTCAGCGCATAGGTGGCGATGCTGGCAATCAGAAAGGCCGGAATGCGCGACAGGCGGGCGTCAACGCCGCCCTGCTGGGTCAGAAGCAGTGTGGCGAGCGCGTCGATCTGGAAGCCCACATGACCCACCAGAAGATAACGCGGCAGGCGGGGCAGCGCCGCCAGGCGGGCGGCAAGGCGCTTGAACATCGTTGGTACCAAACTCACGAGTACAGAAAAGCGGTGTGCGCCTGCAATGCTCCGCGGAGGCGCGGCATTGCACATGCAGTGGGAGCCGCCGACATGCACCGTCCTTTCCCTTGGCTGACGAGAGGCGCACCTTAAAAGCGCAAGACGCCGATTACCAGTCCGTGCGGCGGCGAAGTATAGCGTTTTTGCCCAAGGCGTGCATCACTGCCGCAGTTGATGCCGGGCCGGTCTCGTGCGGCGGAGATGCCGCCCGGCCGAAACAGGAAGCGGAACCAGACAGTTATGGCAGGCAAGGCGGATATGGCGGATGTGGAGAGGGACGGCGGGCGTGCGGAGGGCCTGACGCCGGTAAAGCGGTTGCTGGCGACGGTGGGCGCGCTTGAAGGGGCAGCGGGCGTGGCGCTGGCGGCAGTCAGTGCCCACGCGGTGCCCTCGCCAGCGCTGGGCAATGCCGCCACCCTCTTGATGGCCCATGCGGGCGTGGTGGTGGCGCTGGCGCTCATCGCGGCCCACGCGGAGCGGCGGCTGGCGCGGCTGCTGTGCCTGCCCGCGGCGATCCTGGCGCTGGGGGCGGGGCTGTTCGCCACTGCGGTGGCAGTCCGGGTGCTGGCCGCGCCGGAGGCGCTGCGCGGCGTCGCGCCGATCGGCGGCTCGCTGACCATCCTCGGCTGGCTGTCGCTGCTGCCCGCCGCGCTGCTGGGGCGGACGCGCCAGGGCCCGAAAGGGTGAGGGGAAAAAGAAAAGGGAGCGGAAGGCCGGGCCCTCCGCTCCCTGAACTTTTGCCTGACGCTGCGCTCCCGGCGTGCCGAGTCGCGCGCCGCTTGCGGCCTGCTTACGGCTGCGGCGTCTCGCCCTCGCCAGCGCCTGCCGGCGGCACGGGGGCGCCGTCTTCCGGCATGCTCTGGAACGCGAGCAGCTCCACGTCGAACTGGAGCACGGCGTTGGGCGGAATGATGCCGCCGCCCGCACCCTGGGCGCCGTAGCCCAGCTCGGGCGGAATCACGAGTCGGTACTTGCCGCCCTGCTGCATCTGCTGCAGGCCCTCGTTCCAGCCGGGGATCACGTCGCCGATGCGGAACATGGCCGGTTGGTTGCGGGCGTAGCTCGAGTCGAACTCGGTGTTGTCCATCAGCCAGCCGCGGTAGTGCACCACCACGATGTCGCCCGGGCCCGGCTTGGGGCCTTCGCCTTCCCGCAGGACTTCGATCTGAAGGCCCGAGGGCAGGGTCGTCACGCCTTCCTTGGCGGCGTTTTGCGCCAGAAACGCGCGGCCGGCGGCCTGGATCTTCAGGCCTTCAGGCAGCAACGCCTGCGAGGCCCAAGCGGCTCCGCCGACAACAAGAACACCCAGCGCAATCGCCCAACGCGCCATGATCCTCACTCCCTGCAAGTACACACGCTGCGAAACCGGGAACGGCAGGATAAACGAAAGCCGCCCCGAGGGGCGGCTCAGCCGTTCCGCGCAGGCAGCTTAACGGGAAATACCGTCACGCTCCTGGCGCTTGCGCTCCAGCTTGCGGGCGCGACGGACAGCGGCTGCACGTTCGCGGGCGCGCTTTTCCGAGGGCTTCTCGTAGTGGCGACGCAGCTTCATTTCACGATAGACGCCTTCGCGCTGGAGCTTCTTCTTGAGGGCGCGCAGCGCCTGATCGACATTGTTGTCGCGAACGATAATCTGCATAGAGGGCCGTCTCTCTCCAATCCGATCCTGTTCACCGAAGACACATGCCTACGGCGCGAGCGGCCTCCCTAACAGAAGCCGCGGGCGCTGTGAAGAGTGGATTCAGTACAATAATGCTTTCCGTGCCACTCAAGTTTCGCGATATAGTGGGCTCATGACCGAATCCAAGGATGAAATGGCCGCTTGCGACATGACGCTTGAGGAGCTGCGCCCGGTGCTGGTGGACGCGCTGCTCGGCCATGTGCCGTTCGACGGGTGGTCGGCGGCGGCGCTGGACCAGGCGGCGGCCGACCTCGGCATTCCCGCCGAGCGCGCCCGGCTGGTCTTCCCCGGCGGCCCCATCGACATGGTGGATGCCTATACGGCCCGCGCCGACGCGCGCATGGCGGCCCGCCTCGCGGTGCTGGACCTGCCGTCCATGAAGATTCGGGAGCGCATCCGCACGGCGGTGAGCGTGCGGCTGGAGCAGGCCTTGCCCCACCGGGAGGCGGTGCGCCGCGCGGTCTCCATCCTGGCGATGCCGCAGAACGCCGCCCGTTCGGCCCGGGTCCTGTGGCGCACGGCCGACGCCATGTGGCGCGCGGCCGGCGATACGGCGACGGATTACAACTATTATACCAAGCGGATCACGCTGGGCGGTGTCTACGCCTCTACCCTGCTCGTCTGGCTCGACGACGAGAGCGAGGGTCTGGCGGACACGCACGACTTCCTCGACCGGCGCATCGACGGGGTGATGCGCTTCGAGAAGGCCAAGGCGCGGGTGACGACGCTCGCCGCCAACCGCCCGAGTCTCACCCGCTTCCTCGGCCGGCTGCGCTATCCCGCCTTCTAATCCATTCCGTCTGGGGCCAAACGTCGCCTGCCGGGCAGGCGTTGCTGCGGGACTCGACCCCCGGGTTTCGATCTGATACTGCTTCTCAAATGCGAATTTCGGCCGGGAAACAATTGTCATGTCCGACCTGCCAACACTAGGCTCTTTGCCGCCGGGCACCCGCGGCCGCATCGTCTCCATCGATGCGGCGGGCAGCACAGAGGATCTGCACCTGCGTCTCCACGAGATGGGCTTCGACGAGGGCGTCGAGGTGGAGGTGCTGCACCGGGGGCCGATCGGCGGCGATCCCATCGCCGTGCAGGTGGGCGGCATGACCGTTGCCATGCGCCGGCGCGACGCCGATCTGGTGCGCGTGGCGCTGGGCGAGGAGACACGGCGCGAGGCGGCGGAATGAGTGTTTCAGTGGCAGCGCGTGCGACGACCATCGCGGTCGTCGGCAATCCCAATGCCGGCAAGACATCCCTGTTCAATGCGCTGACCGGCGCGCGCCAGAAGGTGGGCAACTACCCGGGCGTCACGGTGGAGCGCAAGGCCGCCCGCCTGACGCTGGCCGACGGCCGCACCATCGAGATGGTGGACCTGCCGGGTGCCTACAGCCTCAACCCGCGCAGCCCCGACGAGGAGGTGACCCGCCGCGTGCTCCTCGGCACGCAGGAGGGTGAGGGCAGGCCCGCCGCGCTGGTGTGCGTGGTGGACGCCACCAACCTGCGCAACCACCTGCGCTTCGTGCTGGAGCTGAAGCGGCTGGGGCTGCCGATGGTGGTGGCGCTCAACATGATCGACCTGGCGGAGCGCGACGGCATCAAGATCGACGTGGCGCGGCTGGAGATGCTGCTCGGCGTGCCGGTGGTGACCACCGTCGCCGTGCGCCGGCGCGGACTCGACGCGCTGCTGGCGCAGTTGCCGGAGCTGATCGACGCGGCGGAGGACGGCCGGTCCGCGTCCCTGCCGCCCGCCGACGTGCGCACATTGCAGAACGAGGCCCGGACCATCGCCCGGCAGGTGGTGCTCAGCGAGGGGCAGGGACGCCGGATCTCGCGGGCGATCGACCGGGTGGTGCTGCACCCGGTGGCGGGACCGGCCATTCTGGCGGCCATCCTGTTCCTCATGTTTCAGGCGGTGTTCGCCTGGGCCGAGGCACCGATGACCTGGATCGAGGACAGCTTCGCGGCGCTCTCCGCCTGGGTGGCGACGCTGCTGCCGGACGGCTGGCTGCTCTCGCTCATCAATGACGGCATCATCGCGGGCGTGGGCAGCGTGGTGGTGTTCCTGCCGCAGATTCTGGTGCTGTTCTTCTTCATCCTGCTGCTGGAGCAGTCCGGCTACATGACCCGCGCCGCCTTCCTGATGGACCGCATCATGGCGCGGGTGGGGCTGAACGGCCGGGCCTTCATCCCGCTCCTGTCGTCCTTCGCCTGCGCCATTCCCGGCATCATGGCGACCCGGACCATCGACAACCCGCGCGACCGGCTCACCACGATCATGATCGCACCGCTGATGACCTGCTCGGCGCGCCTGCCGGTCTATACGGTCATCATCGGCGCCTTCATTCCCAACCAGACGGTGGGCGGGGTGTTCGGCCTTCAGGGGCTGGTGATGTTCGGCCTCTATGTGGCCGGCACGCTGGGCGCGCTGGTCGTTGCCTGGGCGCTGCGCCGCTCCATCACCCGGGGCGTGTCCCAGACCTTCCTCATCGAGATGCCCAAGTATCAGATGCCGGTGGCGCGGGACGTGGTGCTCGGCCTGTGGCAGCGGGCGCTGGCGTTCCTGAAGCGGGCGGGCACCATCATCTTCGCCACCACCGTCATCCTGTGGGGGCTGGCCAGCTATCCGGCGCCGCCGGAGAACGCGGACCCGGACCGCCCGGGCATCGACTACTCGTTCGTCGGCTACATCGGCCGCGGGCTGGAGGTCGTGCTGCAGCCGATCGGCTTCAACCGCGACATCGCCATCGCGCTGGTGCCGGGCATGGCGGCCCGCGAGGTGGCGGTCTCGGCGCTCGGCATGATGTATTCGCTGGACGGCGACGAAGAGGAGGTGGCCATGTCGCTGGTGGACAGGCTGCGCGAGGCCTGGCCGCTGCCGACGGCGCTGGCGTTCCTCGCCTGGTTCGTGTTCGCGCCCCAGTGCATCTCCACCCTTGCCGTGGTGCGCCGCGAGACCAACAGCTGGCGGTGGATGGCCTTCATGGTCGCCTACCTGTTCGTGCTGGCCTATGCGGCGGCGGGGGCAACCTACTGGATTTCCCGCGCGCTGCTGGGCGTCTAGCGTCGACCCTATTGTGACGGAGCCTGCGATCGGACGGTGGCAAACCGGCGCGAGCCTGCTATGCTCCGCGCCCAATATCCAGGATACAGACAGAGACGGAACGAAGCATGGCGGGAAGCGTCAACAAGGTCATTCTCATCGGCAATCTGGGGCGCGACCCGGAAGTCCGTTCGCTCAATGACGGCTCCAAGGTGGTCAATCTGCGGGTCGCCACGTCCGAGACGTGGCGTGACCGCGCCACCGGCGAGCGCAAGGAGCGCACCGAATGGCACAGCGTGGTGATCTTCAACGAGAACCTGGGCAAGGTGGCGGAAAGCTATCTGCGCAAGGGCTCGAAGATCTACGTTGAGGGCCAGCTGCAAACCCGCAAGTGGACCGACCAGCAGGGCCAGGAGCGCTACACCACGGAGATCGTGTTGCAGCGCTACCGCGGCGAGCTGACCATCCTCGACAGCCGCGGCGGCGGCGGCGAGGGCGGCTTCGGCGGCGGTGCGGGCGGCGGCTTCGGCGGCGACTACGGCGACGACATGGGCGGCGGCTTCGGTGCCGGTGGCAGCAGCTTCCGCAATGGCCCGTCGTCGGGCGGCGGCAGCCGCGGCGGCTTTGGCGGCCGTCCGGCCCAGAGTGACGAGCTGGATGACGATATCCCGTTCTGAGGAACGGCAGAGGAACGATTGTTCTGAAGGATTGAGGCGCCGCTCGAACCGGCGCCTCTTTTTTTGTCCCGCCGCCGCACCGGGACGGGCCCGGACCGTCGGATGCTAACAGTAAGGTAATTCCTAGCCAAACCGGACCAAATCCGAGAGGATTTGGAGATGAAACGCTGTCCGGGTTGTGGCGGGTGTCGCCACTACAGGTTGAGCGATGG
>Ga0207867_1000760_pt1 | contig 30422 bp, 23 predicted proteins | sample HigsolmetaAR206D_FD_184838 | JGI IMG/M metagenome (GOLD analysis project Ga0207867, IMG submission 184838) | Ionic liquid and high solid enriched microbial communities from the Joint BioEnergy Institute, USA - AR20-6-D (SPAdes) (version 2) ...
ATTTTTACTAATTTCTATGGTAAAGAGTACCATTTACAGAAAATTTCTTACACTACACAGCAAATTTTACATAAAAAAATGGCTTTTTTCAGTGGTCACGAAGGGTTCAAAAAGACAAAAGAAAACCGTACCAGGAGCCAATTGTCCTTTTGGAAGGCTCAAAAAGACAAAAGAAAGCCAATTAGACAATAGGGGCGAAACCGCATCCAATATGAATTTCAATTTCCCCCTTGTCATGTCACCCGACAAAGTGTAAAGTATAAATAAGTCAAAATTTTAAGTACGTTCAATCGAATAGCCTTATCAAGAGAGGCGGAGGGACTTGGCCCGATGAAACCTCAGCAACCAGCCCATACGGCACGGTGCTAAATCCAACAGGTATACCTGAAAAGATAAGGAGTCATGTTATCATCTTGCCTCCTTTTCCGGGAGGCTTTTTTCATATTATTCAAAGGGAGTGTAAAATTTGGACCTTCTCGAAACGTTAAAAAACCGCATCCTTGTTGCGGACGGGGCAATGGGGACACTGCTATATGCATACGGCGCCGACACATGCTATGAGTCATTCAACCTGACCCATCCGGAAGACATCCACGCGATCCACCGCGCCTATATCGAAGCAGGTGCATCGGTCATCCAGACAAACACATATAGCGCCAACTATATCAAGCTTGCACAGTATGGCCTGGAAGAAAAAGTAAAAGACATCAACAAAGCGGCTGTCCAGATCGCAAAAGAAGCGGCAAACCGCGATACATTCATACTCGGCACAGTCGGCGGCATCCGCGGCCAGCGCAAAACCGAAGCAACACTTGCCGAAATCAAGCGTACGTTCCGCGAGCAGATTTTTCACCTCCTGAACGAAGGAGTTGATGCCCTGCTTTTGGAAACGTATTTTGACGCGGAAGAACTGTATACGGTCGTAGACATTGCGAAAAAAGAAGCGGATGTCCCGGTCATCGCCCAGTTCTCGCTTATCGAACCGGGCGTGCTCCAAAACGGAACCCCGGTCCGCGATGCTTTCAAGGAACTTGAAAACCGCGGCGCTGATGTGACCGGCCTAAACTGCCGGCTCGGCCCGCACCACATGATCCAGGCGTTCGAAGAAATCCCGATACCGAAGCGTGCCTTTTTGTCCGCATACCCGAATGCGAGTCTTTTAGATTACGAGGAAGGCCGGTTCACGTTCACAAATAACGCCGATTATTTTAAAACATGCGCCGAAAAACTGGTCGAACAGGGTGTGCGCCTGATCGGCGGCTGCTGCGGCACGACCCCAGCTCACATCAAAGCAATCGCAGACGGGGTGCAGGGGCTTTTGCCTGTCACAGAAAAAACGGTCCGCCCACCGAAAATTGAAATCGCAGCCGCCCCGGCGCAGCACGAACCACCGTTGCATGAAATCGTAAAAAAGCGCCGCTCTGTCATTGTCGAATTGGATACGCCGAAAACTCTGAACACGGCCCGCTTTTTTGAAGGGGCAAAAGCGCTGCACGACGCCGGCATCGATGCCTTGACAATGGCCGACAACTCGCTTGCAAGCCCGCGCATCAGCAACACAGCGATTGCTTCAATTTTAAAAGAGAAACATGGCATCCGGCCGCTTGTTCATATTACATGCCGTGATCGTAATTTGATCGGGCTGCAGTCGCACTTAATGGGCCTTGCTGCGCTCGGGATTGACCAGGTGCTTGCCATCACGGGGGATCCGACAAAAATCGGCGACTTCCCGGGAGCGACGAGCGTATACGATTTGTCATCCATGGAACTGATCGCAATGATCAAGCAATTCAATGATGGCATTTCCCATTCCGGCAAATCGCTTCACAGGAAAACGAATTTTTCCGTCGCGGCTGCATTTAACCCGAACGTCCGCAATCTTGATAAAACGGTCGGGAGGTTGGAGCGCAAAATCCGCCACGGTGCCGATTATTTTATCACCCAGCCTGTGTTCAGCACGGAAAAAATCGAGCAAATCCATGAAGCAACGAAGCATTTGGACGCGCCGATCTATCTTGGCATTATGCCGCTTACCAGCTACCGGAACGCGGTCTTTCTGCACAATGAAGTGCCGGGCATCAAACTGACGGATGAAATTTTGGCGGCGATGGAAAAAACAAATGGCGACCCTGCGAAAGCGCGTGAAGAAAGCCTTGCGATCAGCCGTACCCTGATCGACGCGGCCCTCGGCTATTTCAACGGCATTTACTTAATTACGCCGCTCGAACGCTACGAACTGACGGTGGAATGCACGCGCTATATCCACGAAAAAACAGCAGTGCAAGGCGCAGGCATTGTCTGAGACTGCAACGAAAAGAGTACAGGCGGATTCATTAAAGTGAAACTTTGATAGCACTGTCCAATTGCAAGATTAAGAAAAGAGCTCAAGAAGACAAAACGAAACCTTGACCGGCGTCAGCCCCGGCGAGATGCATGCACTTTAAACTCAATCAAAAGTGGCACCGGCATCGCCAGCATCGGAACGCGGCCCAGCCAGGTACCAAATGTTACCGTACGTCGCAATCTCAATATCAAACGTACAACCAAAGGGGGAATTTTTCATGGGGCAAACGTTATTTGAACAGCAGCTTGCAAACCGCATTCTCATCCTTGACGGGGCGATGGGGACGATGATCCAGCAACAACACCTTACCGCGGTGGATTTTGGCGGCGAAGCATACGAAGGCTGCAATGAACACTTGAATCTCACAGCGCCCGATATCATCCGCTCGATTCATGAAGCATATCTCGAAGCGGGGGCTGACATCATCGAAACGAACACATTTGGCGCAACGTCCATCGTCCTTAACGAGTACGGCCTCGGGCATCTCGCTGAAAAAATCAACATCGAAGCCGCGCGCATCGCCAAGCAGGCTGCCAAAAAATTTTCCACACCCGAGCGGCCGCGGTTTGTCGCCGGTTCGATGGGCCCGACAACAAAGACGCTCTCCGTCACGGGCGGCACTACTTTTGACGCGCTCAAAACCGCTTACCAGGAACAGGCTTGCGGGCTCATAAAAGGCGGCGTCGACGTGCTCCTTCTCGAAACATCGCAGGACTTGCTGAACGTCAAAGCCGCTTTTCTTGGCATTACGGACGCATTTAACGAAACCGGAAAAAAACTGCCGCTTCTCATCTCCGGCACCATTGAACCGATGGGCACAACGCTTGCCGGCCAGAACATCGAAGCATTTTACATTTCCGTCGAGCATATGCAGCCGGCCGCAGTCGGGCTTAACTGCGCGACCGGCCCGGAGTTCATGGCCGACTCGATCCGCACACTCGCGGGGCTCGCCAAAACGGCAGTGAGCTGTTACCCGAACGCCGGGCTTCCCGACGAAGAAGGGCATTACCACGAAACACCGGAATCGCTCGCTGTCAAAATGAAAGGCTTCGCCGAAAAAGGCTGGCTCAACATCGCAGGCGGCTGCTGCGGCACAACACCTGCCCATATCAAAGCACTGAATGAAGCACTTGCCGGGCTCCCGCCGCGCCAGCCTGCAAAACAAGAGCACCACGCCGTCTCTGGCATCGAACCCTTTATTTACGATGACCCGTCCACCCGCCCGATTTTTGTCGGCGAACGCACAAACGTCATCGGTTCGCGCAAGTTCCGGCGCCTGATCGCGGAAGGCAAATGGGAAGAAGCGAGCGAAATTGCCCGTACCCAGGTCAAAAACGGCGCACAGATCATCGACATCTGCCTCGCCGACCCGGATCGCGATGAAATCAGTGACATGGAAAATTTTATTTCGATCGCCGTAAAAAAAGTGAAAGTGCCATTTATGATCGATTCCACGGACGAAAACGTAATCGAAAAAGCTTTTACATACTGCCAGGGAAAAAGCATTGTCAATTCCATTAACCTTGAAAACGGGACGGAACGGTTTGAAAAAGTCGTGCCGCTCCTCAAAAAATACGGGGGTGCCGTTGTCGTCGGCACGATCGATGAAGAAGGGATGGCTGTCACTGCCGAACGGAAACTTGAGATAGCGCGCCGCTCTTATGACCTGCTCGTCGATACGTACGGGCTCAACCCGCGTGATCTCATTTTTGACCCGCTCGTGTTCCCGGCTGGCACTGGCGACAAGCAGTATTTTGGCGCAGCAAAAGAAACAGTCGAAGGCATCCGCCTCATCAAAGAAGCGATGCCGGAATGCCAGACGATCCTCGGCGTCAGCAATGTTTCATTCGGGCTGCCACCTGCCGGGCGTGAAGTGCTAAACTCAGTGTTTCTCTACCACTGTACGAAAGCCGGGCTGGATTACGCCATCGTGAACACAGAAAAACTCGAACGCTTTGCGTCCATCCCGGAAGAGAACGTGAAAATGGCCGAAAAACTGTTGTTTGAAACGAGTGACGAAGCCCTTGCCGCGTTCACCGAATATTACCGCGGCAAGGTGCAGGAGAAAAAAGCGCCAAAGAGCACGATGACGCTTGCCGAACGGCTTGCGAATTACGTTGTCGAAGGGACGAAAGAAGGCCTCATCCCGGATCTTGAACAGGCTTTGAAGGAATACCCGGATCCGCTCGCCATTATCAACGGCCCGCTTATGGACGGGATGGCGGAAGTCGGCCGCCTGTTTAACGACAACCAGCTCATTGTCGCAGAAGTCTTGCAGAGTGCGGAAGTAATGAAAGCATCCGTCGCATTCCTCGAGCCTTTTATGGAAAAAAATGAAACAAGCACAAAAGGGAAAGTGCTGCTCGCAACCGTGAAAGGCGATGTCCATGATATCGGCAAAAATTTGGTCGACATCATTTTGTCAAATAATGGCTATAAAGTGGTCGACCTTGGCATCAAAGTGGCACCGGCTGATCTAATCCATGCCGTCCGTAAAGAGAAACCGGATGTAATCGGGCTATCCGGCCTCCTTGTCAAATCCGCCCAGCAAATGGTCGTCACTGCCCAGGATTTGCGGGAAGCGGGCATCCGTCAGCCGATCCTGGTCGGCGGTGCAGCCCTGTCGCGGAAATTCACGGCAAATAAAATCGCTCCGCAATATGAGGGGCTTGTGCTGTATGCAAAAGACGCAATGGAGGGCCTCACGCTTGCGAATAAATTGCAGGATGAATCGGAACGCAGCTCGCTCGAAACGGAACTTGCCAACCAGCGCAGCGGCGGGACAAGGGTGGCGGCCGTGAATGCCGGCGGAGCACCGGTTGCGACTTTACCGCGCCGTTCTTCGGTATCCCCGGATGCGCTCGTTTACCAGCCGGCGGATTTGAAGCGGCATGTGCTGCGCAATTATCCGCTTGCCCATATCGAGCCCTACGTGAACATGCAAATGCTCCTCGGCCACCATTTAGGATTGAAAGGCCGCGTCGAAAAGCTGCTTGCGGAGGGAGACGAACGCGCCCTCAAGTTGAAACAGCAGGTGGATGAACTGCGCGAATGGGTGATGAAAGAAAAATTGCTGCAGCCATCCGCTGTATACCAATTTTTCCCTGCCCAATCGGATGGTAATGATTTGATTCTTTACGAACCGGATGGAGAGCCTGGTACATTAGATCCGAAATCTTTATCCGTCCTAGAGCGATTCACGTTCCCACGCCAGGCAAAGCCGCCGTATTTGTGCCTTGCCGATTATGTCCGGAGCGTGGACAGCGGGGTCGTAGATTATGTCTGCATGTTCGCGGTCGTCGCCGGCAAAAACATCCGCCATCATGCACGCTATTTGAAAGAAGCGGGCGAATATTTCAAAAGTCATGCTCTCCAGGCGCTTGCCCTCGAAACGGCAGAAGGTTTCGCCGAGCGACTGCATGAACTGATACGCGGCCAATGGGGCTTCCCGGACCCGGCTGATTTCACAATGCAGCAACGCTTTGCCGCCAAATACCAGGGCCAGCGCTACTCTTTCGGCTACCCGGCCTGCCCGAACCTCGAAGACCAGGCCAAACTGTTTAAATTGTTGCAACCGCAAAAAATCGGCCTCCACTTGACCGAAGGCTACATGATGGAACCCGAAGCCGCCGTCACCGCGCTTGTATTCTCCCATCCTGAGGCAAGATATTTTGCGGTATAACTCCCGAAGCGGGCCCTGGCCCGCTTCGGTTTTTTAAACCATTTACGACTTTTTCAGAGTCCAGTGCCATGTTGCTTTTTACAAAAAACCAAATGATTCGACAAAATCTGCGCTAACCCGATTTTTCTGTTCCGCCCTCAATGTTCCACGGGAAACATTCCACTGAAAACTGTGCATGTTGAACAGGATTTTTTGAACAAATTCCACTTGCCAGCAAGCCCTTCTTCGATATGATAGAAGAATAGACGTACGAACATGCTTGACCCGCTTTCTTTCTATATAAAATAACGCCATGCTTTCACCTACCACGTTCCCTGTGGCATTGAACGTCTACGCTAAATCAACGCCGGCTGAATAAAACCTGTACATCTCAAATTCGGCCAGTGCTGTCATCATCCTTGCATAACTTAACATTCCCAATGGCTGCGAATATTGACGTTTTTGGTGGCATGACAAGATGACAAGATACGATTCATCTCGACAAAACCAGCAATATTTCCACGGAAATACCCATATAAAAAAGCCCGAATACCGAAATCCGGGCTTTACATCCATCTATCTAAAAATGTGCGGCGACTGCGGCTAATTTTCATTCTTCCACTCATGCCGTATCCTTTACGGCATGAGTGGAAAATCCGCATTGAACCGTTTCATCCTGTTCTGATATTAGCCTATGGAAGTCCAAAAGCTCCATTGCCTTCCAGCATCTTACCAAGAGCAAATGGCTTACTTACGGGAGAGACGGTCTTTTGCATCACCGACAGAGTCTTGGGCCTCGCCTTTCAATTTGTCCATTTTGCCTTCAGCTTGTTTTTCCGCATCGCCGGTGATTTCACCCCACGTATCTTTTGCTTCGCCTTTCAATTTGTTCCCTTTTCCTTTGAGCTTGTCCTTCATGGAGTCTTGATCCATTTTCATTCCTCCCATTCATATTGTTCATCTTTCCTATTCCCTGATCACAGGCCGATAAACGAAAAATGCAAAAGAAATAAATGGACAGGCTAGTTATCCGACCGGCGCAGATCATTTGCGCAAAATTTGACCTATCACGTCCAAAAGCAAAAAAATAAAGGGCCAAAACCAAATCAAATAGGGGCACCGCCACAACCAAAAATACACCTATTACAACAGGAGAAAGAGATAGAGTTCAATATAAAAAGATTGCAACAAGGCGATATCCATTTGCAAAAAGCAGGCAACAGAGCTGTGATATTTTGTGGAGCGTGGGTAATCGGTGGGGAAAGGGAGCGCATGCGCATCATCTCCGTCCAGCTTCAAAACTGGAATGAAGGAAACGCATGCGTACATAAGTTGGATGGTGTTGCAGAGTGGATGTGCGTTCGGCGTAACGCCCAATTTCAACGATTGCACGCCCGTTCTCAAAGCACCTGAAAACAGCCCCTAGATCATTTTCTTCCATGGTATGTATTTGCCGAGGCCATGGTAATAGCTGGCACAAATAATCGTGCGGCTGAATTGTTTCTGAAATGTATGCACGGAGCAGTTCAGTTTCAGCTGCTGCTGATTGGAAAAAGTAACATAAAGGCCGTCCGCCGTGGCATCAAAGTCTATTATGTTTGCCAGGAAAATGAACTGGCAGTCATACGATCTCGGGGATTTTGTCGGTGTTGCAATCAAACCATCCCCCACCACAATCGGTGCCTTATTAAAGTTAAAAATTTGTTTTGTTCCCTTGAGAACGCCTTCAAAATCGCACATCCGGTAATGGATGCAAGCGTCCCGTAATAATTCAAGCTTGCTCTTCCGTGAGCGAAAAACGCCGTCCTGATCATAAATGACTGTTTGATATTCCGGATCAAATGCGGTATCCAGCGCCATCGTTTCTTTCCTGATTAGGTAGTCAATTTTTTCTGTCACAAAAAATACCCCCTCATGTTAATTTGTGCTTTCCCTCCCGCTTCACTTTCAGGGGCAGAATTGCCAGGGGTGCCATGTCTTGCTGCCATCAAAGTATCCTTCCCCAAAAGAAGAGGGATATCATTGATTTTTATAGTCCTATTATACTATAAATTTCTAAAAAATAAAGCATGAATTTACAATTTTGTTATTATTTTTAATCCATGTAAATCTTGGCCAAAATTTCACGTTTTCCCATAAAAAACATCAAATTTTTCCGCAGAAAACTGGATGTTTTGGTAACCAAAAGATGACGATCGCCGGTTCGCTCTCTTCCTTTGAACCTGTTATTTTACAATCAACCCGGGAATTCAAGGAAAGCGCGCTTTCCAAAAGGGGAAGCAAAGTGGAAAATTTTGAAGAAGTGCTCAGGCAATACCGGCCGATGATTTTTCATATGATCCGCAAACTCCGCATTTACAAAAACATCGATGAGTTCGAGCAGATCGGTATGATTGCGCTGTGGGAAGCGTATCAGAACAGGCAGGACGACAAAGGGTCATTCACGAGCTATGCGTACAACACGATCCGTGGGAAAATGCTGACCGAACTCACGAAAAGGCGGCGGGAGGAAAAAATGTTTGCATTTCCGAAAGAGGAATTTTGGAATGTGAAAGTGGACGAGTCGCTCCGTCCCCCGCTTGAACTTGAAACATTGCTGTCATATTGCGAAGGTCTTACGGAAAAAGAGAAAAAATGGGTAGTCGCTGCTTTTTATGAACAATTGAAACAAGGCGAAATCGCATTTCGCGAAGGCAAGTCCGTCGAGGCGGTAAAAAAATGGCGGAGACAAGCCCTCGAGAAAATCAGAAAGAGTATGGAGCAAAAAGAGAGGAAGCGTTGATGCTTCCTCACTCTGCGATGAAAAACTTGCGCAAGTAGTCATACCATGCTTTTGTGCCTTTGTTGCTTGGGGCGGTTTGTTCGCCATTTTGAAAGGTGACATACGATTTGAATGCGTCACTGTCCGGGTCTGGCCAGTTTTTCCAATGATCCAGGTATGTGTAACCTTCTTTTTTTGCGTACGACGCTAGCTCTTTCACCTGCGCCGGATAATTCGCTGCCTTATAGAGCGGGTATGACGGCTGAATCATCAGCACGGCATCATCCCAGGCAGCAGCGGCCGTTTTGATATCATCAAGCTGATTGTCCATTGCCACAGCCCCGTTGTTGATTAAAATAAACGGCTCAAACAAAATGAGATCCGGTTTGAAATGGGCGACGTCTTTATACTTGCCTTCACGGATAAACTCATCGGAATTTAAATGATAGGAAAAAAGGGAAACCGACACATGGCTGCCGTACGTATCATTCAACGCCTGCTTCAACTGTGGCCCCCAGCCATGCGTATTCGCACCCATCGCGTCCGAACCGACAATCGCAATTTTGTAGGCTCGCTTCTTGGAAAGTGCGTTTTCAAAATCCGCGCGGGCTTTTTTCGGCCAGTTTTTCGTGTAAGCCACTAGAGAAGTCTCCGGCTGGCCCGTTTTGTTTACGTCGCGCTTTTTCCCCGTGGTCGGTTCTGCCTTTGTCTTTTCCGCTTTTACTGCTACAGAATCCGGCTTGAACCGGCTTGGATCCGTTTTATACCCCCAGTACAGATGCCCAACTACCAATACGGCAATGACGACAACAGCCGACAAAATCGCCGTGAATATTTTCATACATCATACCTCCGCTCATCATCACTTATGAAACGCCCGTGCAAACCTATAAAAAATTATGACAAAAAAAGACAAATTACACAACCAAAATTGAAAGAAAATCCGCCAAAGGTAAATACAGGAAGATTATCTAACCGGTTTCTTTCTGCAAAATATTGTGGTTTAATACAAAGTGTATCAAATTGTTTAAATTTATTTCAGTTTCCCGCAAATTTCGGGATGATCTATGATATAATGTATGATAGTTTTCTATCTATTTCGCATTTGTGCTGCAAATTTTAGGGGAGGAACTTATGGAAGACACAATTAGTTTAAAAGAATTGATGCAGGTGCTGCGCAAACGCCTTTCCATGATCGCACTGATTACACTGGGGGCGATGATTTTGACGGCCATTGTGACCTATTTTGTGGTGACGCCTGTCTATGAATCTTCGACACAAATCCTTGTCAATAAAGCAAGCGATGACCAATCGATGTATACCACCAATGCCGTACAAACAAACGTTCAGCTGGTCAATACATATAATGTGATTATTAAGAGCCCATCGATCCTGGATAAAGTGATTGACGAACTGAAACTCAACATGACAACGGACGAACTGAACGACAAAATTGAAGTCAGCACAGAGCAAAATTCACAAGTCTTTACCTTGACAGTAAAAGATACAAACCCGTATACGGCAACCAAAATTGCCAATAAAATCGGGGAAGTGTTCAAAAAAGAAGTCAAAAACATTATGAAAGTCGATAATGTGACTGTTATTTCAAAAGCACAAGTGCCTGCGGGACCTGTCAGCCCGAAACCATTCCTGAATATTGCGATTGCACTTGTTGTCGGCCTGATGGTTGGTGTCGGGATTGCCTTTCTGCTTGAATACCTCGACAATACGATTAAAGATGAGCAAGATGTTGAACAAATTTTGCAATTGCCTGTCCTCGGCGTGATCGGGCAGATTGATGATCAGGAACTGAATGGTTTGCACCGCGCAGGAAAAAAAACAAAAGGAAAGGTTGAGACGGTTGGCGCCTAAAAAAACAAAGCTGTTGAACACGAGAAGAAAATTAATCGCAAAGCTAAATCCAATGTCACCGATTTCCGAACAGTTCCGGACAATCCGTACAAATATCAGTTTTTCTTCCGTTGACAATGACCTGCAACTTCTGATGGTTACCTCAAGCGGGCCTGGAGAAGGGAAATCGACGATTGTCGGCAACCTCGCTGTCGTTTTTGCCCAGCAAGGAAAAAAGGTGCTGCTCGCCGATGCCGATTTGCGGCGTCCGACCGTCCATTATACGTTCGGCATGACCAATACATTCGGACTGACAACGGTTTTGACCAAGCAGGGGACATTGCTGGAGACTGTTTCAAAATGTGATGTGGAAAATCTGCATCTCCTGCCGAGCGGCCCAATTCCGCCAAACCCGGCAGAACTGTTAAGCTCACGGGCAATGAAGGAATTTTTAAAAGAAGCAAAAGAACAGTACGACATTATTTTACTGGATACCCCGCCGGTTTTGGCTGTGACCGATGCGCAGGTGCTGACCAACCAGTGTGATGGCACGATTCTTGTCGTCTCAAGCGGGAAAGCGGAAGTGGAAGCTGTCAAAAAGGCAAAAGAATTGCTGGAATCTGCCAATGCCAATCTGCTAGGTGTCGTTTTAAACAACAAGAAAACCCAAAATACGCATTATTATTACTATTACGGAAAAGATTGACAATATTTGCGTGAAAAGTTTTCCAATCACTATTGAAAAATGGTAAGAATGCACTATAATTTTGTATAGGGTTTGGTTTTCATTGAAACGAAATTTCATTTTTTAACATGTTTGGAGGGGTACGGGATGATGGATATTCATTGCCATATTTTGCCGGGAATTGACGACGGTGCGCAAACCATATACGACAGCCTTGATATGGCAAAACAAGCTGTCTCCCAGGGGATCAAGAAAATTATTGCCACCCCTCATCATATGAACGGGAAATATGAAAACCGCAAAACAGAAATCGTTCAAAAAGTAAATGAATTGAATGAAAAATTGAAGGAAGAACGAATTGATCTGGAGATTCTGCCAGGGCAGGAAAACCGGATTTATGGCGAAATTTTGGAAGACTATGAAAAAGGTGAAATTCAGACGTTGGCCGGCACTTCTTACCTGTTTATCGAGTTTCCATCGGGACATGTGCCGCGCTACGCAGAAACGCTTTTATATGAGATACAAGTGAAGGGCTTAATGCCAATTATTGTTCATCCGGAGCGGAACGCGGAGCTGATTCAGCATCCGGATCGGTTGTATGAAATGGTGAATAATGGTGTGGCAACACAAATTACAGCCGCAAGCTTAACAGGCGCTTTCGGGAAAAAGATAAAAAAATTCACCGAACAGCTGATAGAAGCGAATCTCACCCATTTTCTTGCATCAGACGCCCATAATGTTAAAACGCGTGCTTTTAAAATGGAAGAAGCAGCGGACGAAATCGAAAAGAAATACGGCGCGGATATGCTTTATTTCTTTACAGAAAACGCCGAACTGCTTGCAGGCGGCCAATCCATATACAGAGAAATTCCGCAGCCAGTAAGGCAAAAGAAATTGTTTGGTTTGTTTTAACTGACTTTCTTTTTAAGTATTTTGGGAAAAGCATCAAGGGTATACGAATGGAACGATGGGGGTTACTCTGCTGTTTTTGACAAGCAGTTTTATCCAGCATTGTTTGATTTTGGAACAGTACTTTCGGTTATGTCTCTCATCCGTTATCGTGTGAGGCACTCGGCCATGCTGTGGGTGTGTGTGCACCTTAGACGCCTGTCGTCAAGAGTGTGGTGTGAGGGCGGGTTAGATGCCCGATCATTTATTTTTATACCCGAATGCTGGAAGAACAAACATCGATTATTTTTATCGTACTGCGCAAATCTTAAAAATGAATTAAAATAAGGGGGAATTTACGTGAAAAAAGTGAGAAAGGCAATCATCCCGGCTGCAGGCCTCGGAACACGGTTTTTGCCTGCTACGAAAGCCATGCCAAAAGAAATGTTGCCAATTGTGGACAAGCCTACGATCCAATACATAGTCGAAGAAGCCGTTGAATCCGGCATCGAAGACATCATCATTGTAACCGGAAAAGGAAAACGCGCGATCGAAGACCATTTCGACAACGCCTGGGAACTCGAACAAAACCTTGCTGAAAAAGGAAAATTCGACCTCTTAGATAAAGTCCGCTATTCTTCAAATTTAGCCAATATCCACTATATCCGACAGAAAGAACCACTCGGCTTGGGGCATGCCGTTTGGTGTGCACGCAACTTTATCGGCGACGAACCATTTGCGGTCCTTTTGGGTGACGACATCGTCCAAAACGATCCGCCATGCTTAAAACAACTCATTGATCAGTACGAAGAAACCCGTTCTTCCGTTATCGGCGTCCAGCAAGTCCCGGAAGAAGAAACACATCGGTATGGCATTATCGCACCCGCTTCCAAAGAAGGCCGCCGTTATCAAGTTGACAAATTTGTCGAAAAGCCAAAACAAGGCACTGCACCATCCAATTTGGCCATCATCGGACGCTACTTACTGACACCAGAAATCTTTATGTTCCTGGACAAACAGGAAAAAGGTGCCGGCGGCGAGATCCAATTAACAGATGCCATCCAGCAACTGAACCAGATTCAAAGAGTATTTGCTTACCAGTTTGAGGGCAAGCGGTATGATGTTGGGGAGAAATTGGGGTTTGTTGAGTCAACAATTGAGATGGCTTTATTAAATAATGAAATAAAAAAAGAATTAGTTCAATTTATAGAAGAAAAATTACAATCCATAAAGAAGGGGAGTAGGGAATTTGTCTGAAATGGGTTATAGCAAAGATGTTTCTGTTCAAGTTTCTTCCTATGAATTGCAAAAAGGCTATGTAGATAATTCTTCGAAGTTTTATACATGTACTAAAAGAACTATTGATATTCTAGTATCCATAGTGGGAATAATTCTAACCTTACCAATTTATCTGATATTATGGATTTGTTATCAATTTGGGATAAACAAGGGGCCGCTCATTTTTAAACAAAAAAGGGTAGGAAAAAATGGTGAACTATTTTACATATACAAATTTCGATCAATGATTTTAGATGCTGATAAAAGGTTAAAAGCAAATAAGGTTCTATATCAAAAATATGTCAAGAACAATTATAAGCTTGAACCAGATGAAGATCCCCGAATTACAAAATTGGGAAGTTTTTTGAGAAAAACAAGTTTAGACGAACTACCACAATTAATTAATGTGCTACAAGGGAAAATGACTTTAGTAGGTCCAAGACCGGTTGTAGAGGAAGAATTAATGGAATACGGATCAAAAGTGGATCAATTTCTATCCGTTAAGCCGGGGGTTACAGGATATTGGCAGGTCTCTGGGAGAAGTTCTGTTGGCTATCCAGAACGTGTGGATTTGGAGTTATATTATGTTGAAAATAAATCCCTAACTTTTGACCTAAAGATCTTATTTAAAACAGTAATAATGGTACTTATCAAAAAGGGAGCTTATTAAAGAGAGGGATATACATGTACGATTATTTAATAATAGGAGCTGGACTATTTGGTTCTACTTTTGCGTACGAGGCAACAAAAAGAGGAAAAAGATGTTTAGTTATCGATAAGAGAAATCATGTTGGTGGAAATGTATACACGGAAAATATCGAAGGAATAAATGTTCATAAATACGGAGCACACATTTTTCATACAAATAATAAAAAAATATGGGATTATGTAAATCAATTTGTCGAATTTAATAGATATACTAATTCTCCAATTGCTAACTATAAAGGGGAAATATTTAATTTGCCGTTTAATATGAACACTTTTAATAAGCTTTGGGGAGTTATTACACCTCAACAAGCTAAAGAAAAAATAGAGGAGCAAAAAACAGCAGCAAATATTAAAAGTCCTTCAAATTTGGAGGAGCAGGCAATCTCACTTGTTGGGACAGATATTTATAATAAATTAGTTAAAGGATATACAGAAAAACAGTGGGGAAGGCCAGCAACAGAGTTACCAGCTTTTATTATTAAAAGGTTGCCTGTCCGGTTTACATATGATAATAATTATTTTAACGATAAGTATCAAGGTATTCCAATTGGTGGTTACAATATTATTATTGAAAGAATGCTCGAGAATGTTGATATTAAGCTAAACATAGATTTCTTTGAAGAAAAAGATGATCTAGAAAAACTTGCCGATAAAATTGTATACACTGGAATGATTGATCAATATTTTGATTATAAACTTGGAGTTTTAGAATATAGAAGTCTTTCATTTGAACATGAAATACTAAATATGGAAAATTATCAAGGCAATGCGGTAGTTAACTATACTGATAGAGAAACGCCATATACAAGAATTATAGAACATAAACATTTTGAATATGGATCCCAAGAAAAAACAGTAGTTACAAAAGAATATCCAAAAGAATGGAAAAAGGGTGATGAACCTTATTATCCTGTTAATGATACAAAAAATAATGAGCTATATAAAAAGTATAAAAAACTAGCTGAAAAAGAGAAAAATGTAATCTTTGGGGGAAGATTAGCCAATTATAAATATTATGATATGCATCAAGTAATTGGTCAAGCATTAGTAACAGTAGAAAAGGAATTTGGGAAATGAGCAAAGATATAAAAATATTAGTTGCAACACATAAAAAATATGAAATGCCAAATGATGATATGTATTTACCAATACATGTTGGGAGAGAGGGTAAGAAAGATCTAGGATATCAAGGAGATAATACTGGTGAGAACATATCTCATAAAAATAAGAATTTCTGTGAATTGACTGGCCTTTATTGGGCTTGGAAAAATTTAAATTGTGAGTTTATAGGTTTGTGTCATTATAGGAGGTATTTCAAAAGCAATTCTAGAAAAAAACTTAGAGAAAAAAAATTATCACAGATAATAAGTCGTTATGAAGTTGAAGAATTATTAGATGAGTACGATATCATCTTACCTAAAAAAAGAAGTTACTATATTGAAACAGTATGGTCGCATTATGAACATGCACATAATATTAATGACTTAAGAGAAACGGAAAAAATAATAAATGAATTGTTTCCGGAATACATTAATTCTTTTAATGAAGTAATGAATAGAAAAACTCTTCATTTGTATAATATGTTTATATTAAAAAAAGACGATTTTGATAGTTATTGTGAGTGGCTGTTTAATATTTTGTTTGAGTTAGAAAAAAGAATTGATATAACGGATTATAATAAATATCAAAGTAGAGTATTTGGATTTATTAGTGAAAGGCTTTTTAACGTTTGGATTATTTATAATCGTAAAAAGTTTAAAGAGTTGAAGATTGTGAACATGGAAGAAATTAACTGGTTACTAAAACTATCTTCTTTTATTAAGAGAAAGTTTAAACATACGAAACCGAAATAGTAAAATTGTAAGGGGAAAAAATGGATAGATTAGCATATTTAAATTTTAAATCGCTCTGTATATATATAGTTTTTGCTTTTTTTATTCTCCCTGGGAACTTTGAAAACTACTTTAGATCATTATTTTACTTAACTTTTTTAGGCATCAATATAATCTTTTTTATAAAAAACAGTAATATAATGTTTAGTAAAAAAAAATTATTCATTTTTATATTATTAATTTATACGTATATATTAATAATATTATTTAGTCCATATTCTGTTATCTTCACTAGCAATACACTGATAACATTAATCATTATAAGCATGAGCATGGCTGAAGAAAAATTTATAATAAAGATGGTGAAAAGTAAATACAATGTAGTTTTATACTATTTTTTAATGGTATCACTAATAATTCAATTAGTCTTAGGATTAAGATACACTTACAACGGAGATATTTCACTTGCAATAATAGGAGATAAAAATTATTCAGGTGTAGTTATTATTTTATTTTATATGTACTGTGATAAAAACGGTTTTAAAATAGGTAGATTATTATCTATTTTTTCTCTAATTCTTCTAAAGAGTAGAGGAAGTCTATTAATGTTGATCTTCTTATTATTAATTAAACTTTTTAGAGTAAAAGCTTATAATTTCTTAAAAGTTATAAGAATGAATAAGATAAATCACTTATTTATAATTATGGCCCTTTTTACCGTTGCTTTTAGTTATTATTGGACTTTTTTTGTATCTGTTCATAATGTTGCCGCTTATGAGACTAGCTTAAATGATGAATCAAATAAATCCAGATTTGCTTCAGACGTTTTTTCTATAGAAAAGTTAAGAGAAAATGGAAAGTTACTACTATACGGATATGATGAAAATTTGAAAGATATTTTTGGTATAAATCATAGTGATCCATATTACGATAGTAAGTTTATGGGAGTTAGGCTTGTACAACCACATAATTCAATATTAAATGTATTTATAAAGTCAGGTATACTATTTTCATTGTTATATTTTTATTTCCTTTCAAAAATAATCGATAAAAAGTATGTATTAAATAATTTGGAATATATAATACCATACTTAGTTAATTCAGTATTTTTACATCGCTTATTAGATGGAAAATTTTTGATATTCTGGATAGTAATAATTTTATTACCTAACTTAAAAATCAAACGTGTTAAGATTAAAAATAATTAAAACTAATGCAGATTACCTTAATTGTTGGAGGTAAAGAATGATAAAGAAGTTGTTTGTATGTAGATCTTACTATCATATATACTGTGCAATAAAAAGTAGTGACCAAACTTCAAAGACCACAATTTTATGTATCGATTACCAATTAGATAGGAATAAATTGTTAATATTGAAAGAAAGGATAGAGAGTATTTTTCCATATATCAATGTAATTGTTTCTTCAACAAGATACAAGGATATAAAGTCAATCGTTAATGATGATTTTAATGAAATTTATTTTTTTCATTGGGTAGTATATAAAATGCCTGAAATGTATATATACTATTCAAAAAGTAAAAAATGCAATTTTTTCATGATCGAAGATGGTGTTAATCATTATGGTGGTATTCAGAAATCAATAATAAACAAAAAAATTTATTTGAAGTATTTAATTAATTATCTTCTCATAAGGCGGAAGGATCTGGTTTTACGAAAGAATGTCAAGAGGGTTTATGTGACATATTTAGATAAATATCCAAATTATATGAAAGAAAAATTATCTCCACTAAAGATGATACTTCGAAAAGATTTGGATAGTGAATTGCTAAATGTCTTTGATGTTAATTTATCTAATATAAGTAATTTGAAATCTGCAATTGTTTTAACACAACCTCTTTCGGAGGATGGATTTATCACAGAAAGTTATAAGATTAAAATATATGAGGATACTGTTCATGAACTAGTTAAAAGTGGATATCATGTTTTCTTTAAGAGTCATCCTAGAGAGAAAACAAAATATAAATTTTCAAATGAAGTAACCATACTGGATAGGGATTTTCCAGCAGAAATATTAAATTTTACAGACTTGAATATTAGATTAGCGGTCGCTGTATCAAGTGGATCACTTGATACTATAAATGCAGATTATAAAGTAAGATTGGCACCTGACTTTTTTAAAATTGTGGACTATAAAAAAATGGATGTAAATGTTAAAGAGAGACTTAGTGACTTTTTATAGAAGTTTACTATGGTTAAATAAATTCAATTAATAGTGGATTGGATAATCAATTTATGGTAAAAAACTTAAAACAAAATAAAATTGCAGTAAGTATTGCTTCATTGGGATCAGCCACGTTAATTAATGCAATACTGGTATTTATAGTAGAAATTATAAACAGAAATATATTAGGACCTGAAAGATACGGTTATTGGCTAACTGTTTCTCTTATTTTTACATTTGCTCCTTTATTTCAACTGGGAACTTTAAATGCTATGAATAGAGAAATACCGTTTTATTTGGCTCGAAATAACATTGAAAAAGTTAATAACATAAGAGAAACGGTATATTCTTTTATCTTTTCAGTTCCATTATGTCTAATGATAATACTCTTGTTATTTAGTTTATTCTTGTTTATGACCGAAAGCCAATACGAGTATAAAATAGGATTAGTATTTGCTTCTGTTATTGGTTTTTTTACGTATTTATCCGGTTATGTTGAAATGTTTTATAAATCGGAACAAAACTTTACAAAGGCATCAAAATTAATTTCTATAAAAAGCATTTCGCAATCTTTGTTAACAGTTATTATGGTTTTTTTCTTTGGCTACTTAGGATTATATTTAGGAATGTTAATGGCATTGCTAATTGAAATTAACGCCGCACGAATGACTTTTCCTAAAATTAGGAAGAAGCATTCTTATTCCGAGTATAAGGATTTAATCAACATTGGATTTCCTATCTTGCTAGTGGGTATTGTATGGAGTTTGATGATTGCAACTGATAGAATTATGATTTCCATTTTTATGTCTCCAAAGGAGTTAGGTAATTACGGTGTGGGTATGCTAGTTTTTAACACAATGATGCTTTTGCCGCAAGTTATAAGTCAAGTTTTTTATCCTAAAATAGTTGAATTGGTAAGTAAAAGAGATTTCTTGGAGATTAAGAAGATCTATATTAAGACAAATAAAATATTAGCTGTTCTTATGGCTTTGGTTGTAATAGTAGGATATTTTTTGTTACCCTATTTTATTATTTGGTTTATGCCAGAATATAAAGAAGGAATAAAAACTGCACAGATTCTGTTAATCGGTATTTATCCTTTAACTCTTGTTAATATAGCTGCTAATTATTTTAATGCTACAAATAACCAAAAACTATATTTAATAATTCAAATTGGAAGTATTATTTTTAATGTTTTGTTATGTATGTTATTTATTAATTTCAATAAATCAATCACATCAGTTGCTATAGCAACAGCAATTTGTTTTACCGTCTACTCTATATTAATGAATTTATCTTTTTGGTTAAAATTCAAAAAACAATTATGTTATATTGAATTGTGAGGAGAAAATGGAGGTTAAAATGAATAATCAAAAATACAATATATTGGCAGTAATTCCAGCAAGAGGAGGTTCCAAAGGGATTCCAAGAAAAAACATAAGATTTTTAAATGGAAAACCATTAATATCTTATACAATTGAGGCAGCAAAGAACTCTCAAACCATTTCAAAGGTTGTTGTTTCAACAGATGATAGCGAAATTGCTAACATAGCTAAAAAATATGGTGCTGAGGTTATTTTTAGACCCGAAAATTTAGCATCTGATGAAGTTCCGCTGGATCCAGTAATATATGATACTGTTCAAAAAATAGAGAGTCAAAACGACATGTTTGATATAGTCGTGACTATTCAACCTACTTCTCCACTTCTAAAGACAGACACTATTGATAAAGTTATACAAACATTAATCACTAATGATTACGATACAGTGCTAACAGCTGTAGATGATCGTCATTTATCTTGGACGAGAGAAGGGGATAAATATAAACCAAAATATAATGAAAGAAAAAACAGGCAGTATCTCCCTCCTGAATTTCGTGAGACAGGTGCAGTTTTGGCTACAAAAAGAAGTGTTATGACAGCAGATAGTCGAATTGGTGAAAATGTTAGCTTGTATGAAGTGGATAAATATGAAAGTGTTGATATTGATTCCCCTATGGACTGGTGGGTCGCAGAGAAATTACTAAATAGGAAAAGAGTGGTTATTAGAGTAGATGGGTATAAAGAAATAGGTCTCGGCCACATATTCCGTACGCTTACATTGGCAAATAGTATTATGGATCATGAACTAATTTTTTTGATGGATTCTCAATATCAGCTAGGTATAGATATTATTAAAAACCAAAATTTTAAGGTTGAAACATTCATTGAAAATCCGATACCCAAGATTTCACAAATAAAGCCTAATATCATTATTAATGATATATTAGATACGACGAAGGAATATATTTTATCTTTAAAAGAAATGGGAATAAAAGTTTTTAATTTTGAAGATTTAGGTAGCGGCGCAGAATACGCAGATGGTGTATTTAATGCACTTTATCCAGGATCTGTCCCAAGTGGAAATTTTTATACGGGAGAAAATTATTATTGTGCGAGGAATGAATTTTTAAGTGCCAAAAGAAAAACAATAAAAAATGAAGTTGAAAATGTATTAATTACCTTTGGTGGTACGGATCCTAATGATTTGACGTTAAAAACTCTTAAAGCTCTTTCAAAGTCAAATGAAAATTATAACATCAATGTTATAATCGGGCCCGGATATAAGAATATTGAGAGTCTATTTAAACACATAAATTCCTTTAATAAAAATATTACTGTACATCAATCTGTTAAAAACATGGCAGAACATATGGCTAATGCAGATATAATTTTTTCTTCGGCTGGGAGAACCATGTATGAAATTGCAATGATTGGAACACCTGCTGTGATTATTGCACAAAATTATCGGGAAATGACTCATTTGTTTGGACACAACTATAATGGTTTTATTAACTTAGGGTTTCACTCAGAGGTTACCCAAGAATTAATTTTGAATACATTTGAGCGGCTTGTTTCTGATGTTGAATTAAGAAAAAGAATGAATAAAAGAATGTTAGATCATGATCTAACAGGTGGATTAAAAAGAGTGTTAGATATTATATTTAATAAATAGAAATGGAGTGAGTTTTACAATGGAAAGTACAATTATAGAGAGAGCATTAAATGGAAAATTTGTTTTAATAGCTGAAATTGGGGTAAATTACTATGATATTGCTAAAAAAATGCACACTTCTCCAATGGAAGCTGCTAAATTAATGGTAAGAGAAGCTAAAGATGCTGGTATTCATGCCGTCAAATTTCAAACATATAAGGCGGAGACTTTGGCAGCAAAAGAATCGCCATCCTATTGGGATACGAGTGAGGAGGCAACAACATCACAGTTTGAACTCTTTAAGAAATTTGATAGCTTTTCTTATAATGAGTATAAAGAACTAGCTGAGTATTGTAATACTTTGGGAATAGAATTTCTCTCAACGGCTTTTGATATTGAATCAGCAGATTATTTATATGAACTTATGAATGTCTATAAAATTTCTTCATCGGATTTAAATAACTTGCCATTTGTTGAATATCAAGCAAAAAAAGGAAAACCAATTATATTGTCAATAGGAGCTTCTAACTCAGATGAAATTGATAAAACAATCCATACGATAAGAAAGTATAATGATCAACCTATCATTTTAATGCACTGTGTACTTGAATACCCGACTCCTTATAATCATGCCAATTTAAATAAAATTGTAACTCTTAAGAATATATACCCGGATTTGATTATTGGATATTCTGATCATACAAAACCTGATTCAGATGCTGATGTTATTAAAACTGCTTATAACTTAGGAGCGATTGTTGTAGAAAAACATTTTACTTTAGATAAAGCCTTACCTGGTAATGACCATTACCATGCAATGGATCCAACTGATGCAAAAAAAATTATTAAAGGTATAAATTTTGTGAATGAACTCAGAGGATCATATGAATTAAAATGTCTTGAAACAGAATTAGCTGCCAGACAAAATGCAAGACGGTCGCTAGTTGCTGCATGCAATATAAAAAAGGGCGAAGTTATTACGGAGTCCATGTTGACTTTCAAAAGACCAGGGGTAGGTATTTCACCTTCTGAAATTAAAAATGTTGTTGGTAAAGTAGCTTCATTAGATATTACAGAGGATACAATACTTCAATACAGTATGATTAAATAAGTAGTCTGTAAATATAGGTAAAAAATATATTGTAGATTGTACAAAAAAATATACTTACTTGTTTTTGGGTGTCTGTTACCAAAAAAATTTATCAAACTTTGTAGAAATGGAATAGTTGTAATGGAATATGTTTTTTAGGATTCAGTTTTGATATTCTGAATCCTTTTTTTAACTTGTAAAATAAATTATTTCTATATAAGGTAAAAGAATGCTTTGAAAGAAGAAGTATCTCGTATTTTTACTGTAACCACTGTTGTTATTAACACTGATATTAAAAAGAAATCCCAAAGGCTACCTAATATATTTCTCTAACTAAGTATCTATTTGGGGAAATAAAAGTGATTGAGAAAAATATACATGACCAATTTAAACAAATTCTTAGTAGTTATCAATGGGGAAATGAGAATATCGATATTTCAGCTAGTGAACTTATACAGGAATTATAAGTTAGACTTAGAATATGTTGAATAAAGACAATGTAGATAGTCATTAAAATTATAATTGGATTTTGATTGCCCCGTTCTCACTTGATAATTAGGGCTAACAAAAATTGTATAACTATGATCAATGAGTTATGAAGAGGTTAATAGATAAAGATTTGCTTTATTATTTTTTGAACTATTTTTTGAGTTTTTAAATTGAGAGGTGCACAATATTATGGATATATTAGTAACTGGTGGTGTAGGGTATATAGGCTCTCATACCTGTATTGCTCTTCTAGAAGCAGGACATTCGGTAATTATTGCTGATAATCTTTATAACAGCAAGCGTGAGACAGTTGATAAAATCATAGATATTGCAGGAAAAGAAGTCACGTTTTATGAAATGGATGTAACAGATGCGGAAGCAGTCGATAATATCTTTAGAAATCATAAAATTGATGGTGTGATTCATTTTGCGGGTCTTAAAGCAGTGGGTGAGTCTGTTGAAAAGCCATTAGATTATTATTATAACAATCTTGTTAGTACGATGGTTCTTGCGAAAGCTTGTTTAGAATATGAAGTATCACGATTTGTCTTTAGTTCCTCTGCAACAGTTTACGGAGACAATACCGTACCATTTGTTGAAACACTGAATCTTCTACCAACAACTAATCCTTATGGTGAAACAAAGGCAATGAGTGAACGAATTTTAACAGACATTGCAAAGGCAAATCCAACTTTTTCAGTATCACTCCTTAGATACTTTAATCCAGTAGGTGCACATGAGAGTGGATTAATTGGCGAAACACCTAATGGAATTCCGAATAACCTTATGCCATATGTGACTCAAGTAGCCAAAGGTAAGTTAGAGAAATTAAGAGTATTTGGAAATGATTATCCAACTGTAGATGGTACAGGAGTACGCGATTATATTCATGTGTTAGATCTAGCTGAGGGACATGTTGCAGCATTGGATCATCTTACTGAGGGCGTTCATATTTATAATCTGGGCACTGGCAGAGGTACTAGCGTATTAGAGTTAGTAAAAGCATTTGAAGAAGCAAATGGTATTAAAGTACCTTATGAAATTGTAAACCGTAGACCTGGGGATATTGCGGAGTGTTATGCCGATGTTTCAAAAGCGGAAAGAGAATTAGGATGGACTGCTAAGCGTGATATTGTTACGATGTGTAAAGATGCTTGGCGATTTGAGAAGAATTATAAGGAATAAAGAAAAAAAGGAAATACATTAAAGTTTGATAGAAACTTTCGGGGAGTAATGGAATGAATGAATCTTATGATTTTCCTAGTAAGTACCATTCCCAAATACCAAAAACAAATCCTGACAATTATGCCTTAGGTTATAAAAAAGTATCAAGGTTTATTGTCTAATATGTGAAGTGCGGGTCGATAGTGATCTAAATGATAGAACAACAGATAATTTATTAAAAAGTAAGTATGAATAGAAAGTAAAAAGTCTTTTGCAGATGAGAGATAACGCTGGTAAAAGGTGCTTATAGTGGTTGATGGAAAATAAGGACTGTTTTTTTAGTAGTGTTGGACTTACTATTTTTGGAATGCTCATTACTGGATTTTAGGGCAGGATTAGGAATAGTCGAAAGCTAGATGGATAAGCCTTGATTGGACACCTTGACTGGGAAAATGAAAATGAAGGGATCACCCTTAGCGAACCCGTTGGAAACACTACAACTGGTTCGGACTTTATCCGGAAGCGTTTGTAGCAGAAAAAATCTACCGTAACCGTGATAATCTGGCATACTGCAAATCTCTTAGTATTCGTCTGAGTGGGCCAGGTTGGGACGCCCATCCAAAACGGAAGACAAAACCTTGAAGCATGTGTCAAGGCAGGATGCCTCTGAACGTAATGCTTTTGAAGGCAAATTTGACGAAGGTAAGCGCAAGTATGCGCTAGGCCTTATTCGAGCATGCTTTCAGGATACCAGTAAAACAGTAGTAGCCCTTCAATTCCTCATCATGAATCTAGAGCGGAAGCACGGGGTTCTCTTTTTGAAATTTTCACATAACAATATTTTACATTTTGATAACCGAATTTAGGCTTGTATCTGACTGTATCTGATTCGTTCAGCAATCCCTAAATACCGAGAAAGCAGTATTCTTAATCTTTAATAGAGGGGGATTATGTATATTCATGATTCATTTACTAAAAGTGTGGATATAAATTAAAGGAGAGTCTCTTTTATGAAAATTAAATTTTCGTGTCCTGAATGTGAAGATGATCAAATTTATCATGAGATCAATAACTTAGGATACTACGAAATTGTTTGTAAGAATGGACATAAATCATACCAGGTTTTTAATATCGAAAAATTTGAATTGCTGTATGAATTGGGTATTCTGGCTATGGTAGATGGTTATACTAGAGATGCGGTTTCAAATTTTTCCGCTTCTATTGAAAGACTTTATGAATACTCTATTAAAATTTTTATATTAAGAAGAGAAATTAGGAACGAAGATTTTGGTAAAACTTGGAAGCTAGTTTCTGCCCAGTCTGAGAGACAAATTGGCGCATATTATTTCCTTTATTTATCGGAATTTGGAAAACCCCCTGAAAAGATAGATAATAAGTGGGTTGAATTTAGAAACAAAGTTATTCATAAGGGTTATTTCCCCAAATATAAAGAAGTTGAAGATTACGCCAAGTATATTTTTAACTATGCTAATCGTGTACTTTCTATGTTATCAACTATTGAGCATTTTGGGCAATACAATAACTTAGTAAAAACACAAGTGGGACTTCTTGATATTCCAGATGATATTAAGAAAAAAATTAGAAGAGCAACTGTAACTTTTACGATGATTAGTACAAAACTTGGAAAAAAGTATATTGAAGAAAGAACTTTTGAAGATTCATTAAAAAATTTTCGCGTTATATGCAAAAGTGTATTTTTTAAGTAGAACTTGCTGAATAAATAAAAACTTCAAGCTTTACAAGGGCCTTGGATCTTTTAGTTTTGAATGTCTGTCAGAGCGATCGAACTTAGGTTGCAATATAATAGTGGGTGAGATTCCTAGTGAGTAAGAGCAAATAATCCACACGTAGCAAGTCTTGGAGGCAACAGGTAAGTTTTTGTCTTTAAGCGGAGGCAGTTAGGTGATGGACTGAATATAAGGGGTGGTTGAGGGGATTGTTTCTGTGTTTTTAAATGTAATTTTCTGCTTTGATATGTTTGAAATGTGCCTGTCAAGTCAATTTTCTAGGCATACTAAATAAGCCTACAGTTTCCGGTTTTTGTAAATCTCTCTATTGTTAAACGTGTCCCATTCCAGCATTAGATAAAGGCAAAATAGAGCCGTTCGAAGGTTAGACGCCATTTGTTCGTCCTGCTAATTTGCAGTTTCCACTGACGCCCTTGGTGTACCAGTTTGGAAGCCATTATAATCATGTTTTGGATGACAGTTCGGATCTTCTTCTCCTTACTTTCCTTTTGAGGGGGGTGTCTTGTTCTTTTAAACTTTTTTCTGGCCGATTGTGAGGCAGGTTATACGAAAACACACCAAATGGAGAATAAGCCTATTGATTTCATATTTCCGGATGGTATACGCTCCAGATCCAGCCCTGACTTGATCTCACTGTGATACTTTGCGCATGTACCATGGATAACGATAGAGTGAGATGATCACATGGACCGGCATTTCAAGCGTTGTCCAGTACGTTTTAACTCATATTTCGGCATTAAAAAATTTGGCTGTCTCTACTGATGGTTCTTTCAATCACTATGAAACTTTTTGATTGTTAGATCTTTTCTGCTCACTTGATGATTGTGGGGATCGATCCAAGGTAGACTTTCTTTCTTTCCCGTTCTTCGCAGCACATGCCGCATTTTTAGACAATTTCAAGCCAGTCTCTTCTTTTTCCTAGCGTTTGATAATGAAATCCGCCCATTTTCAAGAAAAAATACGAGGTTATCGCGGCTGTCATTCCGGAATCAAGCCTGATAAGCAACGGTAAATTCGTCAGTTTTCTGGCAGACTGCAGTGTTTCCTTGATGAAATTCGGTATGCCGTTTTAGCAGTGAACGCTTCCTCATCACATTTCAACATCCAGGCAGTACAGTACAGTACCCTTCCTGCCTGATATATGCCAACATGGGGGCGTAACCGTCGCAGCCTTTATAAGTTCTTTCTACGCCTTCCTTTTTCGTCTTAAAATGGTCAAAGGGAGAAACGTCCATGTCAACTGGAATATAAGCCATGTCTTAAGGCATAAACCTGGCTGATTTCTGAATTTGTCCAGTGGATCAGGTTCAGCGATTCTTCAAGCAGGATCTCTTTCCATTTTTTCGACAGGGTAGCCTTGTCAAGACGCCGCTCCAGTTGGATGAAGACATCTACACGGAAAGTTTCAATATGGTCAAAATCGCGTTTTCCCTGGCAGAGCAGGCCAATATAAGATTTGGCAAAATCGCCATTGGAGCAGACAGGATTACGGGGTATATTTGGCAGTTTTTAAACTTTTTATCTAAATTCGTTTGATTGAGTAGACTACCTACAACTGCTAGTCCGAATTGGACAACAATTTGTTCTTTGGCATATTCTATAATAAACTTTTTAATAAGATCACCTGAATGTGGAATTGGCTAATTTGGGTTTATGACCCTATTATACTAAATTTCACGCGGCTTTTTTGACATTGAATGGAAATTTTCACAGGATATATTTTATCCTCATCAAATTTTCAAGGCAATACAATAACTTTAGGGTAATTTCCAATAAAAGCAACTACTTCCAAAAATCATTTTAATTAGGGCTTGCTGAATAAGGAAAATTTATAGATTTGGCAAGGATGCTGCCAGTTTTTGCAAAAATTTAAACGCAAAGGTTTTACAACAAATCTAGAGAAAAGCTTGCACTCGAAAATCGATTCAACGTATGGAGAAGAAAAAATTACGCATTTTCGCAAATGATTTGTTCTATATCTTGAGACAGAGCTTACTGACAAATGGGGAACAAACTCAGAATCGGATTCGTTCAGCAAGCCCTAAATACTTCATTTTTACATTGGAAAGACTTACGAAAATCTATTGACAAAATTAACATTATTTATTATGTTTAAATAAAACACTTATTCCATTAGAGAGGCTAGTCAGCAATTATCAAGAACATTGATTTAAAAGATTTAGACGGTTATTTTTTGTGGTTATGTTTAATTGGTGAGCGGAAACTGATATTTTTATTGACTCAACAATGCAGATGTGGCCAAATGTTTTTAGGAAAGATTTATTACATTTGTAATGACAAGGTAGCATTTTTTATATTCAATATAACTCTATTTAATTTGCATGAGGGGATAATAAGATGCAAGTAAATGTGATAAGAGAAAAGATAATAAACATTAAAGAGGAAGATTTGAAGGGAAAATTACATTTATATTTTGTTGAGAAGTCAAATAAAAACCAATACTTTTCTTATTTTCCCGAACTAAAAATAAATATATTAAAAGATATAAAACAAATGACATTAGAAACGCTATCAAGCAGAATTTTTACTCAAGATCAAGTAGAATATAATCCCGATATATCACAATCTGGTACATTAGAATTTTCATCAATTGATGGATTAGCAGATATAAGGGAAGTTATGCAACTATTATCATATGATAGAGCATCAAAAGATCTTGGATTACTAAATCCTAAAAAAGTAACCTTTTATTCAATGGAGTTTATATTTGGAGAAGAAGAGAAACTTTTCATTTTTAGGCGAGTCAATAAATTATCTAGAATACGAAAAAGCGGCTTATTTGGGCAATTTAAAGGTAATGAATTCGAAAAAATTTCACATAACTTTTTTGGGATAGATGCAGATTTTGATGTACTAGTTTATAATAATGAAGCTTTAATAATTAATAGAATTGCTTTGGAAAGAATATTTAATATGAATGATTATTTTATCACCAAAACTAATTCAGCCATGGAAGTAATTAAGGAACAGGACAGAATCACCAACTTCGAGACGTTCAAAGAGGATTGTCTTTCAGATGCTCGCATTACTAGAAAAATAACAAAATTAGTTAATGAAACAAGATTACCTAAATTTTTCGAGAACTTTGAGGGAATACAAGAAATTGTTGCATTGTTTGATTTACAAGTTAATATTAATGAAGAAGGTAAGATTAATTATGAGGGTACCAAGGAAGAGTTATTTCAGATAACTAACTTAATGTCTGATGCATATTATGAATCATTATTATTAAAAAGAAAAGGAGTGGATCCATCATAATTTGTTAGGATGGGGTGTTGTATGAAAAATTTCATTAAGATACTATTTTTTATATCATCATACTTTCCTCTTTTTGTTTTTCTTGTAATAAATAATATAACTCCCAATGATAATAAAAAACATAGCTATAAAGGATATAAAGAAATATGGGCTAATATGGATTTAAATACAAAAATATTTTGGATGACTATATTTATTTTAATTATAGTTTCAATTTTAGCAATGTACTTTATAACTCATTGGATGACCACTCGTCATCCAATGGATGTTCCAAATGTTAATTTGCTTAAAGATGAAGTTATGAGTTATGTTGTTACTTATGTTGTTCCGTTATTATCATTAGATATAAAAAATACTGCAAGTTTGATAATTAATTTATTGTTATTTATTACAATAGGTATCATATATGTAAAAAATGATTTAATTTATTTGAATCCAGTACTATCTTTATTTGGCTATCGTGTTTATTCTAATGAACACAGAATTTTTTTATCTAAAATGAGTTCCCAAGAAATTACTAGGCTTCGAGAATTAAATGAGAAGGTCATTGTATGGCATATCATTGGTGAAGTATACATGATGAAAAGATCCGATTAAATTATTGGTTCAAATTAAAATTTTTGTACTGTTTTTTTTAGGAGTCCACATTATCTTAAAGACAAGCGAATCAGTCTAGAAGATCCACTTTTTAAGTGAAAAGTTAAGCTCTTTATTTGTATTAAGAAAAGCTTATGATGCTTTTTCTGCAATCGTGAAATGTCACCTCATATGGTTTTTTTTGCATTCATTTACTCGGCATTTTCTTATCGTTAAAAACCTCATTGATATTCGGTATTTAAAAAGTACTTCAAAATTACTAGTTTCGGATATGAATTATTAACTTGACCCCCTAATACCAAAGGATGTATCAGCGTTTTGTTATCAAGCTACTTTTGAGATTGTGCAGCCGCCTTTATCCGGACAGGCCGGACATTTGAGCCGATACCGAAAAACGTCAGCCGTTACCGGGATTTTTACCAGGTTTATAAAGATGTTTATCCGCACACCGTAGCGATCAATCACCAGTTGTTTGATTTAAGGGAGGAATGAAGGCTGCAGCAGTGCGGTGGCACCCTCAAAAAATATCCAATTTGCTGAGTGCACTAGATGTTGGATTTTTTCCAAAAAATAGTTACTTTACCCTCTTTTATCCGTTGAAACAGTTTTCGAATGAAAAGTATTTCTATAAAAATCTTACATTTAATATTCTGCTAAACCCTGGAATTTTTTCAAATTCTGGGGTTTTTGCTTATCCTATCTCCAAAAATTTAGAGGGGGAATTTGTGCAGCTCTGAGGAGTAAAAATTTTTCGTGATAATTTAACTATTCCCCCCCAAAAATGCGGCTAAATATGTAATAATTTAAATAATTAGAGCTTGCTGGACGAATATTTTGGCATGGCTTAGTGACAAGTCGAATACAAGCTA
>Ga0207867_1000767_pt1 | contig 30254 bp, 43 predicted proteins | sample HigsolmetaAR206D_FD_184838 | JGI IMG/M metagenome (GOLD analysis project Ga0207867, IMG submission 184838) | Ionic liquid and high solid enriched microbial communities from the Joint BioEnergy Institute, USA - AR20-6-D (SPAdes) (version 2) ...
GGCGGCAACAAGATTCTCGGGACAAACGCCGCGGGCACTGCCGCTGTGTGGCGTACGATCGGCGCAGGGCCGTCCGGGGCACTGACATCGAGCATTACGGCCTCGGCGGTCGAGTTCGACATCGATACCGCCGTGGTTCCGCGGAAGGCTACATCAGAGACAATTACCGGGCTCTATACATTCGGCTCTGGAATTGTTTTGAGCCCGCAGACCGCCCCTGCCAGTCCGGCGGATGGCCAGATGTGGTACGACCTCGCTTCGGGCAAGTTTAAGTGTCGTCAGGGCGGCGCTACCGTCGATTGCGTTAGCGGCGGTGGAGTCAGCAACTATTACACGAGCAGTGGATCTACAGGCATCGGACCGACGTCATTTACTCCGAGCGGGACGTTGCAGGTCTATGATGCGACACCGACAACGGGCACAACAAAGTTACTGGTACGCGCCGGGGCTGGCCAACCTGCCGTAGACCCTCCGGATGCTCCACTTCAGATCCAGGACACTAGCGGCACTACTCAGATAGCTCTCGGTTTGCTGAGTGGTTATTGGGGATTGGCCTTTAAAAATGATAGTAGCTCGAAGATTGATCTGGGTTCGGGGATATCGCTGAGACACAGTGGCGCAACTAATACGCTGCAAGGCGCTGACACGTTCCGATTGACGTGGTCATCGACATCCGTCTACGGCGGCACCAAAGACGTAGGTCTGCGTAGGGTATCTGCTGGTCGACTCGGTATTGAGGACGGTTCCGGCACTGCATCCAATACCCGCGATCTGCAAGTGCGCTCTTTGTACTTGAGGCCGTCAGAACAATCTAAGCCAACCTGCGACGCGACCGTGCGGGGATCATTGTGGTTTACCGAGGGCGCTGCTGAAACGAAGGATTCGCTGGAAGTCTGCGCCAAGGACAGCACAGACAGCTACGCCTGGAGACCGTTGTATTGAGGCCAACGATGAGAGTCACTGCGGGATTGCTTGTTATTACTCTCTCTCTCTGTGCGGCTCCAGTCGCCTATCAGCGTGATACCTACCTGCTGCTCGCGCCTGGAGCGAAGACGGTTACGGTGTATCATGCCGATACTGGATCGACCCCAGCGCAGGACGCGTTCCGCACGACGATTTCGTTCAAGCCCGGTGCTGGCGAGCGCGTCAAAGTCTGGTTCGATTATGAGATGTCGACGCCAGAGGGCGATCCGGTTGCTTGCGCCGATCCTTGCGAGATTTATGTGGACCGGCGTTTTGGGCGGCTTTCCTACTGGTTTGAGTACGTAGACTCGAACGGAGATCCTCTCAGCCCGCGCAAGCTCAGCCAGCGGCAATTTTTGCCCGCTCTTGAATCAGAGCCGAGAGAGAATTGGACTCTGCCAATCGAAGTCATAGGCTTCACTGGCTATACGCAGTCCATCATCATCAACATTCCGAGCGGGACCGATGTGTCGGGAACGAAGCATCTCTACCTGCACGTCCATTCGCTCTCATACCCGAACAAGATGTCGTTCCGGTTCAATGGTGGGGAGTGGGTGGATGTCAATGACTCGAACGTTATCCGTCTTGATCGAGCCCTCAATGCTGGCAGTTGGGGCGGAGGTCTGAGGACCGTCAAGGTTGCCGTACCGATTCCTTCGGGTGCTCTGAAGGTCGGGCAGAATGTGTTGACCTTCCGCTTCAACAAGATGGATATTGCCGGAAGCAGCGGCTATCGCATCATCGGCTTCAACATCACCGAGTCTCCGGTATCCATTACTTCGGTGACGGTCAATAACGGTGTCGCTACAGCTATATGTGCGACTGACTGCGGCCTCGAAGTCGGTGATGAGTTCGCCATCCATGGTATCAGCCACTACTTCTGGCGCATGCGGCGCAAGGTCCATACAGTCGCCTCGACGCCGACGTCGAATACGATCACGTTTGATGTCTCTGACTTGAGCCTGGAGAATCGCACGCATGATAACTTCGGGCTGGCGCACATGCCAATCACCATACGAAAGCATCTGCTTCCGCAGTCGGCCTTCTCGTGGGACGATCCTGCTCAGTGGATTGCTCCGGCTGGCGGAGATCCTGAGCGCGGCGAATTGCTATTTCACGCAGCGCAACTCAAGGACTCGGGCTGGGTTGGCAATTACTATCCGAATCGGCGCATCAACGCGAAGTGCGCATCCTGCCATGCGCAGAAAGGCCGAGATCTTCAGTTCTTTGCGTTCTCGAATTGGTCGATCATCGTGAACTCGATTCATCGGGGACTGACGCCGGAAGACGGGCGGGACATCGCGGCCTATATTCGCAGTAATGCGTCGAATGCTCCTCGATGCGCAAATGCGCGGCCATGGAATCCGCCATATCAGCCCGGCCCGGGCTTAGATTCTGGCCCTGCTGCGTGTTGGGCTGCCGGAGCCGGTCTCGATTATTACCTGGAATATGACGGCGACATGCTCGAATTCATGGAGCCGTTGCAGATCGATCTTACGGCGAAGTCGACGCAGCTCAATGTGCGCGAGACACCGATTCCGATTCAACTCCCGGACATCCTGCACTGGTGGCCAACGGTAGCGCCGGAAGACTTTGAGGCGACTGGGGGGCGGTACCCGGTTGGCAATTTCACACAGACAAAGATTTGGGAGGAATATCAATGGTTGAGAACCCATTTTGAAGGGTCTTACGCCGATCCAACACGCTATACGACGACTGCCCGGGACCATTATCAACGTATGATTAGTCATACGAACGCGCAGAATAGTATCAATGTTGGGTGGGTGCAGTGGCAAACAAAAAATAAGCACTGGTGGAACTCAGGCGTTAATCAATGGAGCTATTCACCTGAGCAGGTTAAAGCTACATATTCTTACGGCCAGTGGTTTTCGATCAAGAACTGGGAGCTGATGCACGAGTTTGGGCTCGAACAGTTGCCGAATAATAGTTACCCGACAACGAGTGAGCCCAGACAGTGGTACACGATCAATATATTTGACGTGTCACCTAACTTGTTAGGCGTCAATCCCGGTTCGCCTCAGCTCAAGTGGGCCACGCATGACCCGACGATGAGTCACGAGGATGCTGGAAATTGGCAACGGTATGTCAGCTTGGCGTGGTACTGGGCCCAGTTTGTGCTAAGCCCTTATTGGGGCAATACGGGCTACCAGCGGCCAATGGACTGGCAGTATACTTACGGGTTCTTCTTTACAGTTGCCAATGACAACGGTTATGACGGAGCGACCGGCTTGATGATGACCATGTTCTTAATCAAGGGGTTGCATGCTGGTCATAACAACAATGGCGGACCTGAGAAGTGCCCTGATGCAGGCTTCTGCTGGGGCGGCGCTGACATCGTTAAGCCGGTAGCCGTCAATGGGTGGGCGAGAGTCTATCGCGATTTGCCGGATGACAAGAAGCGGGAGATCGTCAATAGAGTGCTCTACAAGTGGTACGAGAAGGTGACGTCTTACTCAATCGAGGCGTATTGCCCGAAACTCGCATGCGCTGATGACACACTGATCCCCGGCTGGGGCGCTGAAAAATATCTCGGGCGCTTCTGGATGGCGATTCCGCGCTACCGAATGCGTGGCTATGACAGCACGATCTTGCAGAAGATTCACACGTGGTTTCAGAAGATGTGGCCCGGCACGTGGACGAGCTTGCCGATGTACACGACGTGTGGCCCATCATTCGATGAATACAGCTGCGTATCCGACTTCTATCACACGAGACCGATTAAGGTCGGATATCGGACAATTAGTTTCCAATCTGGCGGCACTACATATACCGGCTCTGTCTGGTACCCAGCGACGAGTAGCGCCACAGAGTCCTCCGTTGATTACGGAGGCATCACTTCGACAGTTGCCGTAAATGGACAACCTCACATAGCGGAAGCGGAGTGGGGCCGATGGGAACATCCAGTTCTCGTGTTTTCTCATCATGAGGGTGGTTGCGCTTATGATAGCGCCTACTTAGCGGAAGCGCTTGCTAAGATCGGTTATGTTGTTGCTGCGATCAATCACAAAGAGGACGCGGCTGTCTCTTGCGGAGGCGATGCAGGCAGCGCACATCCCGGCTACGGCAATCCTGGGATGTGGAGTGACCAAACTGTTCTGTATCGAAAACAGGGCATTCAGGCATTGTTGGATTGGCTGGAAGCGCAGAAGAATGACCAAGCTTCGTTCCTCTATAAATACGTGAGGACTAGCAATCTCGGAGCTATTGGCGTTGGTCTTGGCGGGTACACGATTGCAGCTATGACTGGCGGATGGTCTACATGGACTGACAGCCGGATTAAAGCTGCATATCTGCTTAGCCCGTATCTCGCGCCATTCAACGAGCCGGGACGGACGCCAGATCTTACTATCCCTGCCGGGATCGCTACCGGCACTGCTGATAGTGCGTTTGGAGGCGCCGTCTCTCCGTTCTACGCGAACGCTATGACCGGACCATCGAAGCTCGCGATTACCTTCAACGGCGTGGATCATACGGCCTTTCTCAATGCGCAATGCTCAGCATATAGCTCGACAACGGATTGCTTAACCAATAACTCGATGGCAGCATCGATTACGAACTATGTCCTCGACTTCGCGAAGGTCTACGTCGGAGAGGATATGTGCGATCTCAATACGACGGCGGATTCCAACGTCGCGAATCTGACGCACGCGGTCACAACCCGTTGCGTCATCGAGTGAGATTTATGCTGTTCCGAGTCATCCTTCTCACAGCCATTCTGGCGTCGGCTGTCCTCGCGCAGCCGACCTTCTCGAACATCACAACACGCGCCGTCACGCATAGTTCCTTCGTTGTCGAGTGGACGGCTTCGGCGAATACGACCTCGCAGCGCATCGAGTTTGACTCGACGGTGAGCACGCCTCCCTTCGCGAATTCGACGCATAACTATGCACCTTCGCCGGCGACAACAAACGGCGGCCTTTCTGTTTCTGGCCTTGCGCCGAATACGCTCTACTACTGGCGCATCTGCGCAACTGCCGGCGGCATCGAGGGCTGCTCGCCGGTACAGCAGACGACGACAGCGCAGGCTCCTGCAGACCGCTTCAGCGATCCCGCTACGCCCGATGTACCGACATATCCCGGGTTGCCGCAGTCTTACGCTCACACGTTTGCTGTTAGTCAATGCAGCGAACTTCAGACGGCACTGAATAATGCAGCAGCGGTCAACGACAGCGGCGATGTGTTGGTCTCGGTCGAGAAGTCGCTGGATTGCGCCGGGACCTTTACGATTCCATCGAGAGCAGCGGGCGGGACCGGCTACATCGTAGTGCGCACGAACGCTCCGGACAGCGCCCTGCCGCCTCCGGGCTACCTGATTACGCCCGCCTGGGCGGACAATATGCCGAAGATCCGGAATAATAACTTCAACTCCGGCACCTCTTCGAGCGCTGCATTGCGCTGGACGACGCGATCCGACAAGTGGATCTTTGTTGGGATCTACTTCAGTGAAGCGTTCCCGACATCTTTGGTCAAGAGTGTTTCAAACGTCAACGGCTCAACCTGGACGGTGCCCGCGCATGACTGGTCCACCAACGACGTAATCAATGCCTGCATTGATGGCGTCATGCGGCGGCATGTGAAGATCAACGTCTCGGATAGCGATACATTTAGCGTCATCGCTGAAGGGCCGTCAGGAACCTGCAGCACAGCGAATGGGAACTGGGCGACGCGCAATCAGGTACGAGTTTACGGACTCGTGCATCTCTTCGATGGCGTGACAGTCCCGAACCCTCGCAGCACCGGTGTCTGGTTCGACCGCTGCATCTTCCGGCTCGATCACTGGGTTCCGACGACGCTCCGCATCGCGCTGCAACTGTGGTGTACCGATTGCGGCCTGGTCGGCTCTTACTTCGAACGCACAAATGACTGGAGATCGACGGATCCGCAAACCGGAGCGGTGTATACGCCGGGCGGCAGCTTGCATGGCGAGACCACTGCAATCGGACTCGCCTACGCCGATGGTGTGCGCATCGAGAATACATATGTCGATTCGCCCGGTATCTCGATTTTCGCTGATGAGGTCAATGGCTCGGCTCCAAACGCGCGTGATGTCCTACTCAAGCGCGTCACCCACTTCTGGCCGACATCGCTGATGCTCGGTTCTCCTGACTCGATCGGCTACAAGGTTTCGGTGCGGCAGCAGCTCGAACTCAAGCGTGGCGAACGTTTCCAGGTCATCGGCAATCGCTTCATCAATAGCTGGTATGGTGGCATTACTGGCAACTCCGGGAATGCGATTGTCGCGACGCCGCGCTGCGCCACGTCGAGCACGGGTGTGAACGGCAGCGCGAATCTCATCAGCGACTTTCGCATCGAGTACAACAGTTTCGAGCGCGTCTCTGGCGTTATCAATCTCGCTGGAGCCGAGACAACGAATCGCCCGTGTGCGACCGCGTTGACGCGCAAATTCCTGTTCAGACAGAATTACGTCACTCTCATCGATGGACATTTCCGGGACATTACTTCGGCGGGCCGCGCGTGGGGCAATTTCATCTACTGGCTGCATGGCGTTGAGGATGCCATCATCGAGAACAATACTATCGCCGATCAGCGCGGCGGCTCGCCGGCGGCTATCTATTACATCGGCAGCAAGTCGAGTGGACTCCGATGGAGAAACAATCTCCTGCCTCAGGCGATGGATAACAATTCCGGCGGGATCTTCTACACGGCTGCTGGCGTATCGGGACTCCTGCCCGCAATTAATACATCCAGCGCAGCGACGCGCATTGGGACGCTCTGGTGGGCTGCTCCGAATGCAGATCCGGCAGTGTCATTCGAGCGAACAGCGATTATCCCGACGCTTACTGATACGCAGAACGCCAACTATGACAGCGCAGGCTACACGCTCGCGAACTGCCAGAGCTATTGGAGCGGGCTATCGGGCTTTACGTGCATCGGGACCGCTTCGACGACGACAGCCAATCAGCGGCTCGATCTCGTGAAGTGGTTCAATCGCGCGAGCGGCGATCTCCGGCTCCGGCATGACTCGCCTTTCGTGTCCGGCTCCGCGAGCACGCAGTTCTGTTCGGACAATCCCGGACTCTGTATCCGGTCTACATCGGGGCATAATCTCGGAGCGGATTACGACGCGATCCAGGCCGCAACAGGACGAGTCCGAAATGTTCGGATCGTCCCGACGAGTATTACATCGTCCAGCGCGAAGCTCGCGTTTACGAGGCCTGCGGACAGCGCCTGCACGGTTGAATACGGGACATCGGCAACACCCGGAACCGGAACGCGCGTTGTCGATGGCGGCAGCACAGGCGGGCCGATGACGGCCTATCTCCCGGTAACTGTCGATCTCGACACGAGCGGCCTGTCCGGGACGGTCCACGTCCGGCTGCTCTGCCCCGTCGAGCAGCAGACGCTGAGCTTCGTGAAGCCCTAGCTCTCCGGTGGGAAATCATCGGGCAGCGCAATGCAGGAAATCAGTACGAGCGCTGCACCAATGACAACGAGAATCGCCTTCCGAATCATTCCCTCCCTCCCGTGTAGTACTCCACATCTTCGCGCGGCCCGAAGAATCTCAGTACGGCGACTAAGACCGATCCGGCGATGTAAGCAATCGCCTTCAGGGGCGCGCGCACAATCCATGGTTTTGGCATCAGATCGATATATTCGAGCAGCCGGTCTAATCCGCTCTGGCCTGTATTATCGCGCCTCGCGAGATCGGCGCTGATCGCCGCCGCGATGACCAGCAGTGCAACCGGGCCGTATATGATCCACAGCCAAGCCGAATCACTGCCCAGTATCTCCTCCCACTTTCTCCTCAGCCGGGCTGCCATCTCTGACCAATAGATCCACAGAATATCTGCTACATCTGAAAAGATCTCTCGCATTACTTCGTCCTGATGAACGGGTAGTTGCGACCGATGCGCGTCAAGACGAGACTCGCCGCGATTGCGCCGGTCGCAATCGTACGCGAGCTTACCCTCTGCGGTCTCGACGGACCGCGCAGCGCCATGCCGAAAGCAAACAGCAGGGCTGCAGTGCAGGCAATACGAGTTAGACGCATCCTAAGCAGGCTCCATCTTATCATGAGCTTAGTCTGTGACAGCAGGTGCTAGCGCAAACCCTAAAAATGTTCCCTCTTCTCAATCTGCAGCGAATGTGCTAGATGAGTAAGTATAGCTCCGACTACTCACCTGCTATACCAAGCTGCCGGATGTCCGGCGATGGAGACGACGACGACGGGACTCTGTCGCGTCTGCAGCCATCCCGGCTCCGGCGTTCTCTTCTCGGACTGGGTTCGCGACACCTTCACGGATCATGACAAACTGCGCGATGGCGAAATCGTCTGCGCAGCCTGTCAGTTCTGCTTTGCTGATGGCAATGAGACGCTAACGAAGAAACTCGGACGCGACAAGCCACAGCGAATGCGGAATTACTCGCATTTCGTCGTGCGTGGCGAGTGGACGCCGCTCTCGAAAGGTGAGAAAAAACAAATGCGAGAGCTTTTGTTTCAAACGCCCGAGGTGGCGATTGTCGCGGTCTCAGGTCAGAAGCATCTCATCTTCCGGGCACAGCCCGGCTGGTGGCAGTTCGAAGAGGCTCGCTCGCGGCCCTTCCCGGACGAACTCCGGCGACTACTCACCTACGTCGAAAGGCTCTACCATTCCGGCTTCTCGAAGGAGGAAATCGAGACCGGCAGATACAACCAGAAACACATCATGGACATCGGTCTCGACGTATGGCGCGAAGCCGAGTCCGTGATTAGATCCGCTCGCGGGACATTGCCGCTAGAGCTGGCAATTTTTCTCGCGCAGCGGCCAGATGAACATGATGGATCACGTGGATCACGAGACGATAGCGAAGAATCTCCTGTGGCCCGTGTGGGTAGGGATTCCACAGGACTACAAGCGCAAGTACGCCAGAAACATCTGGCAGCAATACGAAGACAACATCAAGAGCGCTGCCTACACATCGAATCTCCGACGCTTTTTTGACTCCCTGTGTCAACGCCTGAACGTTGCCATCAAACCCGGTGACGTCAAGGCAGTCTCCGACATTCTCTCCTCCGGCCAGGACCGCACGATTCTCCGGGCGCTACGCGACGATACGACGGCGCTCGTCCTCCTGGTGCGCCTGCAGAACGAAGCCCGGAAAGACGCTTACGAGCGAGAGGCCGAGCTGAATCGCGAGCTGGAGCGGCCGCTCGCTAAAGGCGAATCGCCGCTCTACACCGAAGAGGAAATGCAGAGCCTGTTTGGCGATTTAGGAGGTGAAGAGTGAAGACCTACGAATTTCAGGGCCGCGTGCTGGCGCTGTCCTCGATCACGCACAATGGTGGACAGTCCTTCGGTATCAACCAGAAGCTCAGACGCGAGAAGTTTGTCCAGCCGGACTCGACAGTAGAGGAAGTCCCAGTAATCAGCGGGAACAGCCTTCGCGGACATCTCCGCGATGTCGGGATGCTGCACATGTGCCGGATGCTCGGATATGGCGAACCTGACGCGCAAGGCCGTCCGACCGGGCTGCAGGAGCCAGCATTTTACTTCCTGTTCTCCGGGGGCAGCCTGGTCGGCAATAGCAGGAAGGCCGTAAACATCGAGGAAGCGCGCAAAATTATATCAGTGATCCCGCTGGTTGCGATTTTCGGAGGCGCTAACGGGAATCAGACCCTGCCATCGAAACTCAAGATGGGGAAAATGATTCCCATCTGTCAGGAGACTGCGCACGTCATTCCCGAAGCCTTTCTGCCGCCTGACCGCAAGCTCCCTTCTGTCTGGGATTACTGCCAGGAGGAGATGTACACGCGCAAAGACGACGAGAAGAATGAGAAACTGCGGCAGGTTCTCTCGCCGGAAGCGCGTCTGCTCATTGATGGGCAGAAGGCCGAAAAACAGCGGCAGAAGGAAGCCGGGATTCCGGTCGAAACCGGCCAATCGCAGCAGATGATGTACTACATTGAGACGCTGGCAGCCGGGACGCCGTTCTATCTCCGGATCATTCTCGACGACGTGACCGACGTCGAATTCGAGGCCTTTCTCACAACCCTCGTCGAGTTCTCGCGCAAGCCATTCGTTGGTGGCAAATCGGGTATCGGACTGGGATACGTCTCACTGACCTTTGACCGCTGGTTTGAAATCGACTCGCGCCTGAGTCCAAAGGGTGAGGCGATTTCGAGGCCCGCAGGGCAGGCGTATGCCAGCCACCTGAAGGAGCGCGGCCCCGAGATTCGCGACCTGTTAAGCCGGATCAAGTTTGCTGGATAATCCTGTATGAAAGGAGGGCTCACCGATGCTCGAACGCACTCCCGGCGAGTAGCCATCAGCGAGCAGGACTATCTGAGGGCGCAACTGCGCGAGTTTCGATACCGCGTAGACCGCGCCCTCAGAGTGATCGGGCAAGCCCGCGCGCACGGACGCATCGCGATCTCGTTCAGCGGCGGGAAGGACTCGACGGTCCTGCTCGATCTTGTCCGCCGCGTCGCTCCCGACTCCGTCGCCGGCTTCTGGGATTCGGGAGCCGAATTGCAATCGACCTATGATCTCGTTGCGCACTACGGTGTCGAGATGGTCCAACCAAAGATGAGCTTTCCCGAGATGTGCCGCTATGGAGGCTGGTGGGGCCATCCTAATCCGGTCGAAAAGGGCAAGCGATTCCCATATGACAAGATCCTGATCCACGAGCCATCACGGCGATTCTGCGAGAAGCATCAATGCAGCGTCGTCGCTGTTGGGCTGCGGGCTGATGAGAGTGGTGTTCGCGAGATCCGTGCGCGGCAGCATGGCGAGCTGGATTGGATTGATCGATCGGAGACCTGGATGCTCTGCCCGCTGACCTGGTGGACGACCGATGATATCTGGGCGTATATCGCGAGCAGGAACCTGCGCTACAACGCGGCCTATGACCAGATGGCTGAGATGGGCGTGCCACGGCGCGAGCAGCGGATCTCGACACTGCTCGACAAGACGGCTGCAACAACCGGACGATTCGCCGTCCTCAAGCGCCTAGATCCCGGATTGTGGAATCAGCTGGTGATCGACTTCCCGAATCTCCGACGGTTTGCATAATGCGTCTGCGATTGATGAGCGTTCCCCGATCGAGCAGACCGTGGCCGGAACTTCTGCCAATGCGCCGCAGACTCAAGACAACGCGATGGCCCGAAGACCAGGTCGAGTTTGTCCTTGCGAATCTTACCAGGATGACGATTCCGGAGATTGCAGCCGCTCTCGGGCGCAGCCCTTCAGCGGTCAAGACGTGGTGCTGGCGTCACGGCCATTCCTCGCGCAATCAGGATCTGCTGACCAGTGGCGATGCAGCGCGCCTATTCGGCGTCAGCTGCCAATGGTTGACGGAGCTAGCGCGAACAAAGCGGCTACGCAAAGCGCGCCGGGAGCCGGGAGGCCGCTGGTGGCTTTTCGATCCGGATGAGCTGAGGCGCTATTTTCAGAAACGAAAAGAGGCCCTAAATGTTTCGAGACCAGAAGCTAGCGAGATTCTACCGAAGGCTTCCTAGGAGCGCCTTCCGACCGTTGAGGATCACGGCCTGGCTGGGCTGCGGCGTCGCGGGCGATTACACGGCGCTGCCATTCGACAGCATCCTCTACTACCAGGCGCATCGCGAAGCACTTGGCCCAATCTATGTCGCGACTCCGGGTTCAGCGTATGACAATCGCAGTGAAGGTATGACTATGCCCCTGCCGATCGCCCGCTGCGAGGAGCACACGCCAAAGTGGTATTATGCTGCATCATTCGCCGTCTGGCCGCAGACCGTTGCCGATGGGGTCGACCACTGGAATAAGCGCTTTGACATCCAGTACTCGCACCTCATCGATTTCGGGAAGCGAAAAGCCACTGTCAATATCAGTAGCGGACACTACAAGGCCTATCACATGCCACTCTGGTACAGACATGCGCTTTGGGTCCGGTGGTATGTGCTTGGAGAGCCCGAGCGCATCAGAGAGTTGCTCTCGTGCTGTACGCACATTGGGAAGAAGACATCGCAAGGCTGGGGCTCAGTCTTGCGATGGGAAGTCGAGGAGTGGCACAGCGACTGGTCTGTGAGACGGGATGACGGACAGTTGATGCGGGCGATTCCAGCCGCAGAGGGCATCGTCCATGGCTTCAGGCCGAGCTACTGGCTGCCGGAGCATCAGACGGTCTGCGCGGTGCCGGGAGATATTCGGGAGTAGTCCTTAGCGAGGCGTTGACAACGTTGTGACAACTGCCGATACCATAGATGTAGTGGAATACGATCCATCCTGGGATCTGACGACGATCCCCGACCCCATCCTATGGTCTGAGGTAGCCCGGCGGCGCGCTCTCGACCCCGACCGGAAGCGCCGCGGCGGACGCGAGCCGTCCTGCCTCTGCGGGCAGTGCGCGAAATGTCGCGCGCGCGAGCTCCAGAGGCTCAGCAGAGCCCGCAGAAAAAATCAATAAAAAATTAATCACTGCCCCCATTGACAACAGCTAGCTGTTGTCATACTATGGGGCCATGGAACTCACGATAGATGGCCGACGGGTACTGATCACCGGGAACACCTTCCCGGTTAGGAACAGACTTAAAGAGATCGGGGCCAAGTGGGACCCCGACATGAAAGCGTGGTACGTTGGCCTGAGCCGAAAGGCCGACGTAGAGGCGCTCATCCTTGACCTGAAAATCAGCGGAGCGCCTACGTCCCAGTCCGAAACGCTCGCCGATAGTACCCGGATATACGGGAAGGTAGAGTATGAGGGGAAGCCCTATCTCCTCCTCTACGAAGGCCACACCCGCCGCGGCTACGCTGCTAAGCTGGCGTCGCTCGATGGGAAGAGGCTCTTTTGGGTGGATCTTTCACAGACCTCCGCTCCCCACGAAGTAATCAAGATCACAAAGAGCTACCCCGTTCGCGAGTATCGTGGGCGCGAGGAGTATATGACGTGGGGCCGCCTCCAGTCACTCCGCGCGCGATACGCCGATGCGAAGGCCCGCGGGATTCAGCCCTGCGGGAAGTGTGGTGGAATCCACCAATACGAGGAGACCTGTGATTACTGTGGCTGCGCGCGCTGCGACGGCGCCCGCGGCGGGCTTTGCGAGGAGGACTAATGCTCACACCGCAGACCATCGCCCAGCTGAAGGCAGGCAAGACCTGCCGAGAGTTAGGGTTGCGCCTCTATTCGTGTGATGAGGTGCAGGACATCCCAACTTGCGATTCTTGCCGAGACGCGGCCGAAGAAGAGGCCCGTCTCGAGTATCTAGAGAGGGGGGAAGAATGACGCCTCCGCAAACCCTGATTTTTCGCCCCGGCCGCGACGGGCTCGTGGCCAGGGCTGACGACGGGCGGGTCGTCCTGCCCGCCCGCGGCGAAGCCGTCCGAGAGGGCGTCGCCTACGTGGCGACGTCCCTCCGCCCCACCATCTCGGGCCGGGCGTACATCGCGTCCGGCCTAGTAGCTGGACGATGGGAGTCCGGCTACTGGAAATTGGGGCTGCAGCCCCATATCCACACGGAGGACTGCCCAATCTGCGCCGCCGAGACCGCGCGGCGCATGGCTGCGCCATGTCCGCGCTGCGGCCAGCCTCTCGGCCGTAACTGGGAGGCCGAGCGGTGCCTGGACTGCCAGAGGGCAGATGTCCAGGCTGCCGTGGAAGCCGCCCGGCGTAGGGCCGAGGCGCTCGTCGAGGCCGCATGGCCTCAGATCGAGGCATGGCGGGCGGAGATCCTCTCCCGTCCGCTGCCCACAGTCCCCACCCCCGGTCATCTGCTCGATGTCCGGGAGATCAGCTGGGAGGGTCCGTCCTCGGACGGATACCGTCCCAGCGCCCGCCACAGCGTGTTCCGGAGCCGCTACAGCTGCGGCCATGAGCTGTGGCTGGAGCAGCGCTGCGACTCCTGTCCGGAGTGCGCAGCGCAAGCGGAGCGCGCGCTCGAGGCGACTCGGGCGCTTCGGCGCCTGCAGCATACACTGCAGACGCTCTCGGACGCCGAGTTGCGTGCACGGCTGATCGAGTATCGGCCGTCACGGATCGAGACTGCGCTCGAAGATTTCGAGCGTGGTCTCATTGTCACCCCACTTGAGGAGCCAGAGACCGAGTAGGTCTCTGTCTCGCACCCCCAGGCTTGGGGCTCCGAGCACAGCCCACTCCCAGAGCGGGCTGTGTTGGGAGGAAAAAATATGGTTTACGCGATCAAATACCCTCGGACGCCCTGGTCCGAGGTCGGTGCACGCCGTTGGTGGCGCTCGCGCGAGCGTGCGCAGGCGTACGTCGAGACAGCGTACGCTCCTGGCTATACGAGAGAGCCATACGTCCAGCTGGTAGCGATCACTCCCGACCACATGCGAGTGATCGCTGAGTGGGACGTGCGGCGCCGGAAATGGGCGCATTTCGGAGGGGCGCAATGATTGCCCCTCTCCAAATCCCGGACAATGGGCCGGATTTCAACGTCCGGCTGGCGCAGGCGATTGTCGCCGCGTACGGGGGCAGCTACAAGAAGGCCGAGACCACGAACTCGGTCTACATCCAACTGCCTGGAGCTCCGCTGGAGATCCGGCTGAGCGATCACCGGAAGTATGGGTCGATTTACCCAACCCATATCCAGCCGGCGCGCTATCCGCGTCGGTCTCGATACGGCCTGACGCTCGCCGATGTCATCGAGCGGGCAGTCAGAGCGGCGTACGCTGGAGCTCGCCGATTCCGCGACGTTCCACGCGCAGAGGCAGAGAGCCCGAAAGGTGAAGCATGAGGTACGAGATACGCCCAATTCGTGACCCCGAGATGACGCGTCTCGGAGCAGTGATCGCGACTGCTGAGTCGCGATCAGAGGCAGAGGCAATCGCCTCTGCCGAATCGCTGCGCCAGTACGGTGTCGCGATCATCGACACCGTCGAGCAGACCATAGACTTCGGCGATCGTGTGATCGCCATCCAGGAGTGGTTGTTCGAATCTGCAGATGCGCCATTTGCGCATCTGCTGGAGGAGCCGGCGACCGGCAACCGCGACTGCCCCGACTGCGGCGGTACCGGGCTGCTATCCACGGAGGCAACCGTATGACGCTATGGAGGATCTACCACCGCGACCGCGAATACGCTCGAGAGCATGGCGATCCGTGCCTCGGCGAGGTATTGGCGGTCAGCAAGGACGACGCAGAGCGGGTCGCTGAATCACGATGGTATTTGCCGACAGGCGCATGGGCGGTGCGATCATGACTGCCCTCACTCGCACCGTTTGCCGCGAGACGGCCGCCAGCTACGGCGGCCGTCCGCTGATCGTCGAACTGCATCCGGGAGGAAGCATGATCTACGCCCTGAAGATGGCTATCGGACGCCGCGCCAGAACGTTGCGCGAAGCTATCCGGATAGTTCGCCGGGCAGCGAAGCCCGGTAATTATACCGGTAGTCCGGTTTGGGTCCGCTGTCCCAGGGGGATGAGATTTTTGGGGCGGAAGCATGAGTGAGGCTGCCGCTGGCAGCCTGCCCGGGCCTCCCCTGATGAGACCGGGACGAAACCGCCGCTTCGCCGGCGGTCGGGAGGTGAAGCATGAGTGAAATAGTCAGATGTGTCAGATGTCAATGTGGACTCGCTACTGGAGAGCAATGTCTCTGGATCGGTCCCATTGAAGAGACTGTAGTAGTAGAGTTTATGCCGGAAGCATTCCGGCAATCACACCAGGCCGCTAACAATAAGGGCCGCTGGCCAGCTAACGGCGCTATCCGATTTCGGGCTGAGCAGTCGTGCGCCGAAACGTTGGTCGATGATCACGGCGGCGAATGGGTCGAGATCCTCGGCCAGGACGCTATCCTCCTGGAGGAGGAGGGGGAGGAGCAATGAAAAAGCAGCCTACCATCGTCCGATCCGTCGATCATTATGGTGACCGGTTTTGGCGTGTTGCCAATGCCGGTCCGCGGACGATCGCCCGCACCGCGCAGATCACCTATTCGCTGCTCGCTGCAGGGATCGAGGCGTACGACGAGCTCGATCGTGGCCGACCGGCGGTACATGTGTCATCGCCGGACGTCCTGACAGAGGTGCGCCGAGTCCTGGCGCTACCCATCTGCCAGCGATGTGATCTTCATCACGGTCCGGGTCCATGCCCGGACCCATGGCTGCCAGCGGCAGCCTGCCCGGACCTCCCCTGACGAGCCCCGGGCCGAAACCGCCGGCGAAAACCGGCGGTCGGGAGGTGAAGCATGAAAGTTTATACATCCGCTCGGGATGTGACCTATTACATCCCAGAGATCATGTGGAGAGACATCCACATGGAGGCTCCGCTAGACATGGCATCGTATTCGCAGCTCGGCGCACGATACACCGAGCACTGGTGGCGGTATCTCGCCGCACTGCTGCCACCGGACCAAGCTCTCGTGCGCGCGCGGTCCTACGTGCGGGCGGTGGGGGCACGTCGCTGGGAGCGTCGTATCACGGTGCTGTTACGGCGACTGCAGTACATATTGCGCTGCCGACATTACTACGCGGCAGAGCATGGAGCCGATAAGCTATGGCCTTTCCGAGCTAAGCTCCAGACCGACTCCACAGAGCCATACATCATCGTATGGCTGGACGCATTCACAAAGCAGTGCGTCCCGCTATATCGGGTGGGCGCTGCACTGGAAGGACCGATCGCCGTGATTCCAGAGCAGCTGCGGCGAGCTCTGGAGAGTGCTACTGGCTGGCGCATCATCATGACTCGCACGCCACTCCCTGTGCAGTCTCGCCCGACGTGGGGAGGTGGTCCAGTCAACGCCCTATTCGTTCAGTCTGTCCAGCTGGACTCGGTCCAGCTGGAGGAGGTGACGCTATGAATCTCACTGATGCCCGGACCTCCCCTGACGAGCCCCGGGCCGAAACCGCCGCTTCGCCGGCGGTCGGGAGGGAATGAACAATGCGTCACAAGTGGCAACCTTTCGGCGGTTGCGATAGCAACCCCGGCGTCTGGGATCGAAACGGCGGAATCGTCTATGTGGATAAGTGCGTCCATTGTGGATTGATCCGGAAGCGAGGCGAAGATTACACCGGACATCGCCCAAGCAACAACTGGGGGCCGATCTACAAGACTCCCGGTGGCGTCCGCGTCGGGCGCCTGTCATGCAGCGCAGATGCTGTCGCACGCATCGATGCCGCAGAGTCGCAGAGGCGTGAGGCTGAGGCGCGAGCCCGCGAGGCGGAAGCGCGCGCTCGTGAAGCTGAGGAGAAACGGCAGCGGGAGAAAGAGCAGCGCGCCGCCAATTACCGAGCGGCGATTGCAGCGATTCTCGCTGCTCGGCCGGAGTTATCGCGGTGTAAGGCTGCTATCTACACCACTCCGGATGCGACATATGTCCAGTTCCGCCCGTGCGATGGGAGCAGAGGCGCTGTGTACGATCAGGGGCGGGTGTGCGACCTCCCTTAGATAAGCCAGGGGCTACTTATGGACTGGTTAGACATGGAGCAAGCCGCTGCAAGATTCGGCGAAGCGGCCGTCAAAAGAGCGATCTACGAGAGGAATCTTCGCGTAGCGTGGGAGCTGGGAATGCTGCAAATTCTAACACCGCAGGAGTGGCAACGGTGGGAGGCCGAGTACGGACCCTGTACCTACATGCGGGTCAAAGAATACCCCTTTGATGGCCGCTGGACTATCCCAGTCGAACCGAGCCAGAAATGGATCCTCGTGCATATCTCGGAAGCGCCGCAAGAGGTTCGCTGGCAATACGACTATTGCTGGCCGTTGGAGTGGAACAAGTATTTTGTCCGAATCGAGAAGAAATGATGCCGGAATACGTCGCCGAAGTCGTGAGGGGTAACACCCTCATGCGAACCCCGCCCTATGCGAGGCTCCAGGAAGCGCTCGCCGATGGCATCACGCTATCGGCCATCAGCGACCGAGTCTCACTCATCGCAACCAACGGTACCCGAGAGCGAGTTATCGCCGATATCGTGAGCCACGACGAGACGCAGTATCTCATCTCGCCAGATGCGCTGCCGGAAGAGGTCCGGGAGATCCGCAGCCTCTTCTCAGCTGCGAAAGTGGGCCAGAATGCCTAGCTACCCTGTCGGATCACCATACCTTCCGGGCCGCCGCTCGCTCGCTCCCGGGACGAACTACAGCTACCGGCAGGGGCAACACGAACTACTACTTTTGTTGGATCGCCCGACGCGCGCAGAGATCGAGGCTGTCCGCCATGGCGAGGCGCGCTTTGCATTGTGCCAGCGCGGCCAGGTCTTGTTTTTGCTCTATCGCTTCGGTGGTGCCATCGATTGGTCCGACTGCCCGTTTTCTCCGTGGCTAGTTCCGGAAGAGCAGCGGACGGTCCCAGAGGAAGTGACATCTGAGACACATGCACTGCTTACGACGTTGCTGGTCGATGCGTCTAGAAATATTATCGAGGCGATTCGTGTAACGTCTTTCAGTCCACACTTCACTCGTGTCTTGCATGGTGCGATTCGCAGGCAGCTGGAACAGCCACTATCGCGCGAGGACTACGAGAGGACGATTGATGAGGCGTACCGGCATTGGCCGGTGACGTATGACATGTTGCGCGATGCAATCGCGCAGACGAAGGGAGGAGAGTAAGACGAATGCCGTCATACCGAGTGCTCCAATATGGAGCGACAGAACCAACGCCGCAAACTCTGCTCTTCATGGAGCAGGAGCTGCGACTCAGACACAAACTCTGGAACCAGCTCGTCGAAATCGAGCAGGACATCCGCCGCCGCGCGCGCGAGCTCATCCGGCCTCCGGAAATCGAAGCCGAACTCAAGGCCCTCGACGAGCAGATCGAGCACATCCTTGCCGAGATCCGCGCGCGCAGATCCGCGCAACGCTCTCGCGCGAAGGTCGATATCTCCGATCTGAAGGCGCTTCTCAACGAGGCGAAAGCGCGGAAGAAGGACGCCCTTGCACGAGCAAAGGCGATGAGGGACGAGGTCAAAGCCCGCAACAAGGCGAAGCTCGATGATCTAGAGCAGGAGCGGCGCATGCTCGTAAAACACGCCTACAATTCAATCGGCCTCTACTGGGGCAACTACAACAGCGTCCTCGCGAATTACAAGGTGGCCCGCGTTCGGGCAATGCGCGAGGGAGCTGAGTTGAAGTTTAAGCGCTGGAATGGTGAAGGCAAGATCTCGGTCTTATTCTCATCGGACCCCGAGCCGACGAAGGACGGCGTCTGCAATACATCGAGGCTCGTCATTGATCCCGTTGATCCGCAGGCGTGGCTCTCGCCGGTTCGGAGCGTTCGCCGCCATTCGTGTTTTACCCGCGCGCGCATGCGCGTCGGCTCGATCCCCGGCACTCGGCAGCCGATATGGGTAGAGTTCGGTGTTGCGATGCACAGACCGCTGCCCGAGGGACGGATTCGCGAAGCACACCTGGTCCGCCGAAAGTGCGGCTGGACATATGGCAAGGTCAAGAAGATCAACTGGCAGTACCGGCTTGTCGTCGTCGTCGAAGTGCCTGACGTTCAGCCAAGAGAGACCGGAAAAACTGTTGCGGTGGATATCGGCTGGCGTAAAGTCCCAGATGGCATTCGGGTTGCGTACTGGGTAGACGACGAGGGAAATCACGGCGAGTGCGTCATCCCAGAGAGGCTGGTCGGATGCTTCGCGAAGCTGCACGAGCTTGACTCGCTTGTTTCAAACATATTCAATGAAAGGCGTGCGGCAATTCTCGCCAGCCTGCCGGCAGAGTGTCCTGACTGGATGATGCAGGACCAAAAGACGATGAAATCATGGAGGAGTGCTGAGCGCTTCTATCGCTTCTGTCGCCATTGGACCGCGAATCGATTTCCCGGCGACGAGATTGCGTTCGAGCATGCATCGTGCTACATGGAACGCTTCGAGCATCTGGCCGGCGGATGGCGCGATCACCTGAGGCAGCAGATATTGGGACAGCGCCTCGACATCTACCGAACATTTGCCAAACGCGTGCTGCATGATGCGCAACGGCTCATACTGGAGGATTTCGACCTGCGACCATTCTCGCGAAAGTCGACAGAAGCGGAGACAGACGATGGATTCCTGCGCAGCATCCGGTTCATCGCAGCGCCATCTGAATTGAGACAGGCGCTGCTGAACTACTGTGGACGCGAAGGTGTCGCAGTCGAGAAAATGCCCAGTGCGCACACGACTAAAGAATGCCACGCGTGTGGTTACATCGGCGAATGGGATGCAGCAGAAAGCCTGATGCATCGCTGCGAGCGGTGCGGTGCTCTGTGGGACCAGGACTATAACGCTTGCGCTAACTTACTGAAGCGATGGGGCAGCGCACGTGTCGCTGGAGTGTAAGTTGAGACCCGCTCGCAAAGGCGGGTCTATCTCATTGATTTCATGTGGCGGATTGCGCTATGCCGTCGCAACGAACTCAGCTCAGGAGTATATCTGAGACGCGTTCAATTCTGCTGGCAACGTGGTCCAGAAAGCGTCGCAACGAACTCAGCTCAGGAGTATATCTGAGACTGCGAGCTTTTGGGCACCGTGTCAAGTACACATTTTTGTCGCAACGAACTCAGCTCAGGAGGATATCTGAGACGAGCGCGTCCTCGCGCCCCTCGGCGGTCGCAACGAACTCGTCGCAATGAACTCAGCTCAGGAGTATATCTGAGACCAGGTGGCGGCCGCTTTTGATTTTTACCCGCGGTGTATGTCGCAATGAGCTCAGCTCAGGAGTATATCTGAGACATGTTAGCGCGTCCACGTCGCAATGAACTCGGCTCAGGAGAATATCTGAGACGATACCGATGACCTGGCGTGTCTGCTGGGTGTCGTCGCAATGTACTCAGCCCAGGAGAATTACTGGGACCTGCCACAGGGTTGATCCGCTCCGCGATGTACTCAGCCCAGGAGAATTACTGGGACTTTACGGTCTTAAGACCTTTGAACCGAAATCGGTGTGGATATGTACTCAGCCCAGGAGAATTACTGGGACCCGTCACACGTAATCCACTGATCGCTGAGATTGACGTGGATATGTACTCAGCCCAGGAGAATTACTGGGACACTGACAGAGACTATATCGCGGACGCAATCGGCGCTATCCTGTGGATATGTACTCAGCCCAGGAGAATTACTGGGACGTCGCAGTGCCCGAGTATCCGGAACGGCCAGAGCGGAGCGTGGATATGTACTCAGCCCAGGAGAATCACTGGGACGCAATTGTGGGTCTACGGCCAGGGCATCCAGATCGGAGTAGATACGAACTCAGCCCAGGAGGATCACTGGGACGTGAGGCTTCGGTCCAATACATGTACTCAGCCCAGGAGAATTACTGGGACGGCGTGCATGAGAGTCTCAGCGGACAATGGCTCGCAACGAACTCAGCTCAGGAGGATGTCTGAGACTGTCAAGCGAATCTTCGCATGTTCTTGGCATCGACTCTCGTCGCAACGAACTCGGCTCAGGAGGATATCTGAGACCATCCGGAGGCGCTCTCGACGCCTCCGGCAATCGTCCGTCGCAACGAACTCGGCTCAGGAGGATATCTGAGACCGCGAGGTAGTAGAGGCTCCGATCGTATTTGTGGTGTCGCACTGAACTCAGCTCAGGAGGATATCTGAGAGAGGGAGGAGAGAGTGTGAGATCGATCGTAGGAGACTAGTCGCAACGAACTCAGCTCAGGAGGATATCTGAGACCTATCGCCCGACACGAGTCTATGAATGCTCGGAGTGTCGTCGCAACGAACTCAGCTCAGGAGGATGTCTGACACTGGAAACCAGAAGAACTCAGCCTAGGAGGATAACTGGGACCCGTGTCAGAGTAAGGGCGCAAACGCGCCCTCTCATCTCAGACGGCGCGCCGGCCGTCTTTAATGTTCTCTTGGCGCCTCTAGGACAACTCGGACTTTGTCTGACAGGAAGCGCACCTCCACGACCGACAATTCACTGATTCCGGCTCCTCGAAGAGCGCGATTTACGAGTAGCGCGAGTCTCACTTTGCACTCTTGCTCCATCTCCCATATCTTCGCTCCCAGCGTCTTCAGCTCTTTCCAGTGTTCGGCGGATTTCTCGCCGCTCGGCATCTTCAACAGAATCATATGACTCTTCCAGCCGAACAGCGGTTTCAACGAGAGATAGGAGCAGGGGCCGCATTCCCGATTGGGAGCGCAGGATCTTGAGAACACCGTGAACAAGTTGCCTCTCTTCGGCTGACATTTCACTCGAATTGTCCATAGAGTTTACACATTTTGCCGGCGAAATGTCAGCCGTTTTGAGGGAATCGAGCAGATTTTTTGCGGGGATGCCCTGCTCATCCAGTGTCGCCCACAGCCTAAGCGCCGAGATGAGTTCCCGGTTCATCGACGTCCGCTTCCGATACGCCATTGCGTCGAGCGCCGCATAGACGGCAGCCGGAATCCGGAAAGTGGTCTTTACCAGCCCCACAGGAATTTTATTTTTCATTGCCAATCAATCACTTACGGCCAAAAATTCGTTAGTACGGCTTGACGGCACTGCCGTCATGACAGCACACTACTGACAGCACATTTCGTAACTGACATCCGTTACTAACTATGCCACAGAAGCAACCGCTAAGCCGTTCGCTAATCAGCATGATCGTCCGATCGAGGCGTGGCGCTATCAAGGCGATCTCGCGACGGCTACGACCGCCTGTGTCGCACACTGCCGTTTCGTTGTGGCTCGATGGGAAAAGCGAGAGCCGGCGGATCGCGCGCGCGGCTGAGAAGTACGCGCGTGAGATTCTCGCCGCCCGGCAACAGGAGGCAGCGTAATGGCGTCGCCGCTTCCCTCGCTCCCCGAAGCCGATCTGACCCGCGAGCATCGGAGACTCGGAGGTCAGGTGTTCCGGTACCTCCGAGATCTTAATCCCGATCCAGACATGATCGAGTGGGCGCTCCACATTGCGCTCACTGACGCTAAGGCCTACAGAAAGCAACTCAAAAACAAAGGAGCCTCATCGCACCATGAGAGCAGCACTACCAATCATCAGCGGTGACCGCACCGCAACAACCACATCGTATCAGTCTGCAACGTCGCAACTTCGCAAACCCGCGCAAACCGCGAAGGGCGGACGTCCACGGACCCGGACCATTACGCAGTCCGACCGGGAGATGGTCCTGCGTCTCCGGCGCAAGTTCGTAGGGGTCCCAGGCTTAACCGCTGTGCACATCCATGAGCATCTGCAGCGGCGACACATTCGACACATCAGCCTCGATGATGTCGACGAGATCCTCAACGATGGCCACTGCGAGGCCGAACGGCTCGCGACCTTCTTCGAGGTCGCCATCGAGGGGACGTTGCAGGAAGCCGCCGACTTGCGGGCCCGCATCCGAGAGGAGCGCGAGGAGAACTAGCCATGCCTGTGGAGACGCGAGTCCTCAATCACATCTGTCAGCAGCGCTTGCGCGAGGCGGCTCGCGATCCTCGCGCCAAGCTCTATCGCCAAGAGATTGGCAAAGACTACCGGATCGTGGCGAGTTCGCCGAGCAATCTCGGCTCGGTCATCTACGCCGCCGCTACGCGCCACTGCCTAGATCTTGCCTGGCGCGAGGCTGAAGCCCTCTGGGAGGAGTTGAGAAAGCAGGAGGCCGCGAATGCCCGTTCCCGTCATCAGCGTCACCTGTGATCGCCCCGACTCATGCGCTGCGATCCTCGACTACGTCGCGGATCTCATCCGCGAGCGCGACGCCTTGCGCGAAGAGCTTCTGCGCGTTCAGCGCGAACACGCCGAGCGGCTCCAGAAGATAGCGAATGATCTCGACAGACTGCGCCTGATGGCGCGCGGTCTGAGAAAGGCCTCCAGATGATCGGCCATCCTTCTCCTGGGGACCGCTGTAGCGGTCCCCGCTCTTTTCGATTCACGCGGCAGGACGAGCTCTTCCTGCGAATGATCCACGTTGCCCCGCCTGATGATTGGCGCGTGCCAGTCGATTCTGCCGATCCTTGGACCGATGAGGATGACCGGTTTGTCCAGCGCCGCTGCAAATGCTGGCTGCGCGGCGAGCCGTGGCACACACTGGCTGATCTAATTGGGATTGCGCTCGTATTTCTCATCATGATGGCGAGCATTGGCTTGTTTTTGAGGAAGTGATGCAAACGGATGATCTTTTAGAGCAGCCGCTCGAAGTGATCAAGCTCCACATAAGGCGGCTTGAGTATCTCGTCGCGGTCCAAAAGTCGGTGATTGACCGCCAGGGCATCGCGATTCGTTGGCTCGCCGCCCTCGCTGTGTCCTTCCTGATCGTAGCTATCGCTGCATGGAGGCATTAATGGCACCTGATGATCCCTTCGCGCACCCCCGTGAGATTATCGCCCTCCACGTTCGGAGGCTTGAGTATCTCGCGGAGAAGCAGAAGTCGGTTATCGACAGGCAGGCCATCGCGATGCGGTGGCTTGCAGCGGTCGTGGTGTTCTCGATGGTCCTGGCTATCGTTTCGTGGGGGATTGTATGAAGCCTGGTGATTTTCTCTTCCAGATTGGGACTGCGCAAGTCCGAATCGAGTCTCTCGAAAAATATATCGCGGAGCTCCAAAGGGAGCTGAAGCGGACGAGGGGCGCGAATACAGCGCTTGCGCTCGTGATGATATTCGCCATCGGCGTCGCAATCTTAGGCTGGTTGAGGTAGCGAGATGAGCTTTCTCTGCGATGAATGCGCCTCCGAATTCGACGAAGCGCCCGATCTCTGGACCTGCTCCTACTGCGGAGCCGAAGGCTGCCCGGAATGCCCACGAAAGCAGTGCGAAGCCTGCCAAGGCTATGCCTGCGATGGAACCTGCATCATCAGTGACGATGATGAGGACATCTGCCGTTCCTGTCTCGACGAGCAGAATCAGTGCTACTGCGTCGTCTGCGATTGCCGTGGCGATGACTGCGGATGCGGGATGGCGTCTGTCTGCGGCAATTGCAGGAGGGCGAGCTGATGGATCGCCGTTCGTACATTGGTGGCTCTGATCTGGGCGATATTCTCAATCTCGCGCCCTATGGCTGCGCGCGCCGCTTGTGGTACGAGAAACGCGAAGGGCAGGACGAGCGCGAGGATACCGCCGCGATGCGGCGTGGGCGTTTCGGCGAGGACGCGGCGGCAGAGGAATACGAGCGCCTGACAGGCCGGAAGGTGCGGCGAGCCTCTTATCTCCAGCACAGAGATGTCCCGTACTTTTGCGCGCATATCGACCGGCACATTGTCGCATTCGATGATCGAGGCCCCGGCGTCCTCGAAATCAAATGCCCCGGCGAATTCTCGTTCAAGCGCATTCGGAGGGATGGACTCCCCGAGGCGTACATTGCGCAGCTCCAGTGGTACCTCTACATGACCGGCTGGCGCTGGGGATCGTGGATGATTATGCATCTCGACCGCTGGGAGTCTGTGTGGTTCGACGTCGAGCGCGACGACGCAATGATCGACGGACTCGTCCGCGAGGCGCACGCATTCTGGGCGAAAGTGGAGAACGGACCAGCTCCGGATGCACTCGACGCGAAGGATAAGCGCTGTACGCGGTGCCCGTACCAGACGCGCTGCCACGGCGAGGACTATTGGCCGGAGTATTCCGGCGAGGTCGAATACGATGCGTCCCTTGCACCGCTGATTCACGAGTACGCGGAGATTCGGGCGGTTTACGACGAAGCAAGCGAGGTCCTCGAATCCGTGCAGGATCGCATCCGCGCGGCGATGCGCGAGCGGCAGTGTGTCGAGACTCCAGGGGCCAGGATCTACTACGCCGCGCAGAAGCGGACGTCGATTGACGCAAAAGCGCTGAAGCGCGATTACCCGGACCTCGCAGCGAAGTATGAGCGCACGACGCAGTTCCGCTCGCTAAGAATTTACAAGAAGTAAGAAGGAGCACTCACATATGTCAACCACGAATGAAGCACCAAAGCCGAACGGCTCGGAACAGCACGCAATCGCGGTCCAGCCGAAGGCTGGCGATGTGCATCTCTTCGAGATGCAGCAGCGGCAAGCGAGGCTCTTCGCCATGTCTGGGCTCTTTGCCGACATCAAAGGCCAGACGCAGGAGCAGGCCATCGCGCAGGCGTTCGTCAAGATCGCTTTGGGCGACGCGATGGGCTTCAGCCCGGCGGAATCGATGACCGGCATCGATATCATTCAGGGCCGTGTCGCGGTCGGCGCGAACTTGCGGGCGGCGCGGATGCAACGCGCGGGATTCTCGTGGGCTCCACCCCCGGGTAAGAAAGGGCCGAGTGCGAAGATTACTGATAAAGGCTGCTGGCTTCCGCTCTACTACAAAGGCGAGCCAATCCTCGACAGCGATGGCAAGCAGGTTGTCATCAGCTATACCGAGGAAGACGCCAAGGCAGCGGGGCTTCTAGCGAAGGACAACTACAAGAAGAACCCTCGCAATATGTACTTCGCGCGCGCCATCACGAACGCGCAGCGCTGGTACGCTCCGGGAGTTCTCGGCATCGATGTTCTCTCGACCGAGGAAGCCATCGACGTCACGTATACCGAGGTCCCGGAGGCCGCAACGGCAACAGCGGTGAAGGCTTCGGAGCTCCGCGCGCGGCTAAGTGAAGCGAAGGCCGCGAAGGAAGAGCCGGTGGAGCCGGAGCAGACTGAAGTATTTGAGCCGGAGGACGACGACCAGGCGGGCCTCTTATGAAGCTGTCTCGTCCTCTCGTCTTCTTCGATCTGGAAACAACCGGGCCTGTCGTTTCCGACGCCCGGATTGTCCAGATTGGTGTCACGAAGTGTATGCCGGACAGATCGATTCGGCTGTATGAGGAGATCTTCAATCCCGGCGTCCCGATTCCCGCTGAGGCGACGGCCATTCACGGAATCACAGATGCGCTCGTCGCAAACGCTCCGACGTTCGCTGCGCGGGCTCATTTGCTGTGGCGCGCCTTCAAGGACTCAGACCTCGCTGGCTACAACCTCCTCAGTTACGATGTCCCGGTTCTTTGGGAAGAATTCCATCGCGCGGGAATTGATTGGGATCTCTCAGGCGTCCGAATCATTGACGCCGAGAAGATCTTCAAGAAGAAAGAGCCTCGAACGCTCCAAGCTGCGGTCAAGTTCTACCTCGACCGCGAGCTGGAAGATGGACACGACGCAGCTGTCGATGCTCAAGCAACGTACGAGGTCTTCTTCGCCCAGCTCCAACGTTATCCCGATTTGGGGCAGATGAGCCTCGACGAACTCGCGCAGTACTCGACTTTCGACGAGAGGCCGCGCATCGATCTCGCGGGACGGCTCGTTCGCGATGAGGATGGCGACGCGGTCTTCGCATTCGGGAAGCATCGCGGGAAAAAGGTCAAGGACGAAATCGGTTACGCGAAGTGGATGCTCGGCGCTGAATTCAGCGCAAATACGAAGCTCCACGTCCAGCGCGAGCTGGAGCGGATTGAGAACACAAGGAGCGTCTGAATGCTGAACCACTTTCTCACAATCTGGTGTCGCCTGATGCACTCCAATCCCATGTGGCCCGTCGGGAGGACTTATCGCTGCCGTGTTTGCGGGAGGGAGCATCGGGTTCCATGGGCGTAATCCCGTGGTAGGAGCTAAGGCCTTCGACAAGGGGTATTTCATCACAACGAGAAAGGATGAATCGTCTGAAAGCGCCGTTCCCATGGTTCGGCAGTAAGGCAAGAGTTGCCCGGATGGTCTGGGATCGATTCGGCCATGTCCCGACTTATATCGAGAACGGAAAGAATCCATTGTTCCGGATCGCGCTCTGCGGTTACGACGGAGAGCATCAGATGCCTGACGATTGGGAGTGTATCGAGTGGAGGGCGACAGGTGGTTACGGCATTGTGAGCAATGGGAGAGGCCGTCAGAATGCCGCGCGCGAGCGGATCTGGTTCAGCCCACACTGTCTGAGGTCAAGTTTGTTTCGGGATCTATAGGAGCATGGAGCCAAAAGATTACACTATCCTTCAGACTCTACTCACGTTACCGGAGGATAGTGTGCGACGAAAAGGTGAACAGAGAGGGAGCGTCTATTTTCGAGGCGGCTCCTGGTATATCAGTTTCCGTACGCTCGCCGTTGACGAGAACGGCAATGTTCAGTGGAAGTCCGTCTGGCGGAAGGTCGAGGGCGCGACGAGCAAGCGCGATGCGGAGCGCAAAGGTTACGAGCAGCACGTTGCGTCAGCGAATGCGCTGTGCAAGGTACCTCAGGGACTCGCGACACTGAAGCAATTTATCGATTTGAGGTTCCGGCCCGAGCATATCGATCTACTCAAGAAATCCGGACGAATCCATTATGAGAGCATCCTGCGAAATCACATTTTGCCGTCGCTCGGCGCGATGCCTCTACGCGACATCCATTCGCGCGTCATCCAGACGCTGCTCTCGGCAAAGTTTCAGTCTGGCAAACTCTCACCACAGACTATCACTCACATTCGCAACGTCCTGTCAGCGATCTTTCGGCATGCGATCCATCTCGGATATTACGAAGGACGGCTGCCGACGGAGGGACTGAAGTTGCCCGCGATGGTCCGGCGCGAGCGCCGGGCGCTGACTTGGGATCAAGTCAAGATGCTTGCCGAGGCGATTCACCCGAAGCATCGGCCGCTGATTATCGTTCTGGCGCAGACGGGCATGCGCATCGGCGAAGCCTGCGGCCTGCGATGGAAGGACGTCAATCTCACCGACGAATGGCGTATTGTCGATGGCCAAGCGTTGCCGCCGAACAGTATCTGGGTCCGGAGTAGCGTAACGAAAGGCGAGCGAACTACGCCGAAATCGCCTGCGAGCTGGCGGAAGATTCCGCTTACGGCCGAAGCATGGGTTGCGCTGATGGAGCAATACGAACGGACCGAATTTCGCGGCGAGGACCATCCGGTCTTCTGCAGTAATGTCGGTACGCCACTCGATTACCACAACGTCAGCAGCCGGTCGCTGAGAACCGCCGGCAGGAAGATCGGCCTGCCCTGGGTCACTTTCCACTCGTTGCGGCACACGTGCGCAACGCTGGCGGATCGCGTCCTGACGCCTGCGGAGAAGCAGAAGATTCTCGGCCACAGCACGTCGGCGATGTCGATGCACTACACGCATCCGGAGCTCGAGCGCGTGCGTCGGGCCATGGAACAGATGGGCTCGTCTGGCGAAGGGAGGGTCATGTGACTCGCGAGGAATGATCTTATGGCGGGCAATTCTCACATTGAGTGGACCGACGCAACCTGGAACCCTGTGACCGGCTGTTCCAAAATCAGTCCGGGCTGCAAGAACTGTTATGCCGAGCGGATGGCGAAGCGGCTGAAGGCGATGGGACAGCCGAATTACGCCAACGGGTTTCGAGTGACCCTGCATCCGCACATGCTGCATCTGCCGCTCACGTGGCGCAAGCCCCGGCGGGTGTTCGTCAACTCCATGAGCGACCTGTTCCACGATGATGTGCCGGTGGAATTCATCCGACAGGTCTTCGCCGTGATGACGGAGGCTAACTGGCATCAGTACCAACTCTTAACCAAGCGACCTGCGCGTGCGCTCGAACTCGATCGCCATCTGAATTGGCAACCCAATATTTGGTTTGGTGTGAGCGTTGAGAACGCCGACTACGTCCACCGAATCGAGGACCTTCGGCGATCTCGAGCACACGTGCGGTTCCTTTCGCTGGAACCGCTGCTGGGGCCGCTCCCGAACCTGAACCTACACGGCATCGACTGGGTGATTGTCGGTGGCGAGTCGGGTCCGGGCGCCAGACCGATGCATTCTGATTGGGTGCGTCAGATCCGTGACCAGTGCTTGGAGGCGGGCGTGCCGTTCTTCTTCAAGCAGTGGGGCGAGTGGCTGCCGGGAGATCAAATCGGTGCTGATGGCGATAAGCCTACTCCAGCTATTACTGGCAGGGAGTGGGGTGTTCTAGACGCTGGCGGGCGGTATTTTCGGAACGCCACGCGATGGATGACCGGCCCGGGCGTGTATTCAGACGACGGAGAGATCTACGTCTATCGCGTCGGTAAGCGTTCCGCAGGCAGACTGCTGGATGGACGATTGTGGGGGCAGATGCCACCCGGAGATGCTCGTGCACGATGATTTGGCGGCGAAGGGAGGGTCATGTGAGGAGATTTCGCGAGCCTAAATGTGAGAATTTTGCGAGAAATCATCTCACAGCTCACTCTGCTGGGCACGTAGAATCAACAGCTTATTATCTCGCACGACCTAATGAGCATCTGCCTCCTAAGCAGAGGGTCAGGAAATCAGCTGGGATTCACGGCCCGGAAGTTATTGATTCGATTAGGACGGAATTCAGAACTGATCTGTCAGAGTATCTGCTGATTGGCAGTTTTGAGTCGCTTAATCGAAGAATAATGCAAGAATGCGGCCCCGTAGCTCAACGGATAGAGCACGCGCCTCCTAAGCGCGGGGTTGCAGGTTCGAATCCTGCCGGGGCTGCCACCTCTTCACCTGCAGCCTTCTCCCCATCTTTGGATTCGCTTCGCCCATGGCACTCGTTGTC
>Ga0207867_1000790_pt1 | contig 29625 bp, 39 predicted proteins | sample HigsolmetaAR206D_FD_184838 | JGI IMG/M metagenome (GOLD analysis project Ga0207867, IMG submission 184838) | Ionic liquid and high solid enriched microbial communities from the Joint BioEnergy Institute, USA - AR20-6-D (SPAdes) (version 2) ...
AGGGCGCGGGCCGGCGTCTGGCCCACAGCGACGCCGCCGGACAACTCCGGCCCGCGCCTACTAGCTGCGCCGCCCGCGAGGCGGCCAACGAGGTCCGCGTTGCGCTTGGCGACGCGGGCGCGCGCGCCGTGGCTGGCGCGTGTTCCATCGTTCCTCCCGATAAACTCGCCCCGGCGGTGTCGCAGCCGCCGGGGCATCTTTCTCGGGAGGAGCGGGCCGAAATCCTCCGGCGCATGTTCGCGGACGGATACACGATCCGATCCGCAGCGCAGGCGCTTGGTTGGTCGCGCGACGTGGTGCGAGCAGTCGCACGGCGCTTCGGTCTGGCGCCCCTGCCCAGCGCCATCGAGCAGGCGATCCGCTTCAAGAGCGGCGGTTCCGCACAGAGGGCGGCCGCCGCGAAGCAGCGGCGCGACGAAGCTTTCCGCCGGCTGATCGAAAGCGGGGAGCACACCATCGCCAGCGCCGCCCGCGTGCTCAGGATCGCCGACACCACCGCTCGTGATATCGCCCTGCGCCTCGACCTGAGGGCGAGCGAAGAGGCCGTCAAGCAAGCGCGGCACGGCGCCAAGATCGCCGAATCGCTCGCTCTGGCAGAGCGCCTGCGCCGCGAGATCGCGCGGGACCGCATCACCGTCGCCGAGTGGGCGCGCAGGAACGGCTACAGCGTCTCTGGCATGCGGCATCTCGCTGCCCGCCACGGGATCAAGGCCCCGCCTGGGGTGGTTTCGCGAGCGAAGGCCGAAGCGGCCAAGCACGCGGCCGAGAAAACCAATGCCATGCTCGCGGCCAAACGGCCACCGAAGTCCGTGAGGCCGAAGCGGCGGACGGCGCAACCGGCGGTGACGAACGCGCGGGCCGCAGCGACGCCAGCACGCCTTGATGCGCGCGCCAAGGTAAGCGCGGCGATCCGCGCCGCAATCGCCCGCAGCCGGCCGAAACCTCTGCCGACGCAGGCCGAAGCGGATGCCGCCGTTGCGGCCTTCCTCGCGCGCGGCGGCACGGTCACGCGCTGCCCCGACGCCTACGCGGCCCCGGTGCAGAACGGCGCCGGGCGCGACGCGGAGGGGTGGGTCCGGTGATGCAGGTCGTGTGGTGGGGGTGGCGCTCGTGGCGGTTCGGCGCCGGCCGGTTCAGCGGCAGCCTCGCCCGCGTCTATCGGCGCTGGCTGCGGCTCGGCCCGCTCGAGCTCCGGCAGTGGGAGCGGCTCTGATGCTCGTGCGCGCCGACCTCTCGCCCGCGGACGAGATCGACACGCTGGTCGATCCGCGCGCAGCCGGCGCGGGTTCTGTGATCCTCGCCCTCGATCCAGGGGCCGATGGCGCCCTCGCATGGCTCACCACCTCGGGCGAACTGCTCCACGTGGAAGACATGCCCTCGATCGAGGTGAAGGTGGGCAAGACCAAGCGGCGGCGCGTCTCCGGCGCGCTGCTCGTGGACCTGCTCCGCACGCGCGGCCCGGTCGCGCACGCCTTCGTCGAGCGCGTCGGCGCCATGCCGGGCCAAGGCACGGCCAGCATGTTCGCATTTGGCTACGCGGCCGGGCTCATCGAAGGCGCACTGGCGGGCTGCGGCATCCCGATGACGTTCGTCGCGCCGCAGACGTGGAAGGCGAGTCTGCGCCTGCCGCCGGACAAGGGCGCGGCCCGGATGCGCGCCTGCCAGGTCTGGCCGAGGCTCGCCGCAAAGTTCGCGCGCGTGAAGGACGATGGCCGGGCAGAAGCGGCCCTGATCGGGCTGCACGGCGTGCATACGCTCCGGCAGGCCGGCGTCGCGGTGAGGGCGCGCTGATGGGCGACGCGCGGCGCTTCGACTGCATGGCCGACCTGATCGCCGCTCGATTCCCGCGGCGGGAACTCGCCATCGCCGACGTGGCAGGCGGGAAGGGCCTTTTGCGCGCGGCGCTGCATCGGCGCGGCTATCGTGGCGTGACATCATGGGACAAGCGCCACCGCAACGCGCGTGGGCGGCCGGGCTACCGCTACAGCCTGTTCCATCACGACAAGGTTGCCGAGCGATACGACCTCGTGCTCGGGATGCACCCGGACGGCGGCACGGACCACATCATCCGCTACGCCGCAGCCCGCCGTGTGCCGTTCGTGGTTTGCCCATGCTGCGTGATCCCGAGCGCCGCGCCCTACAGCGGTCCCCGGGACTACCGGCCGTGGCTCGACCACCTGGAGCGACTAGCGACGGCGGGCGGCCATCGCGTCACGCGGTCCATCCTGCCCATGCGCGGATGCAATGTCGTGCTGATCGGGCATCCAGCATGACCTCCTCCCGCCCGCGCCCCGACACCACCACCACCCTCGCGCTGCTCGACCGATGGCTCGCGCAGGAGCGCGCCGAGGCCGCGCGCTGCCGCTCGCTCAACGCGTCCGGCCACCACTCCGCCGCCGCCGACGCCGCAGAGCGCGAGGACCGCGCGCGGCTGCTCGCGGCGCTGCGCGATTTCGCGCGCGAGATCGAGCCCGGGGACCGGCCGCACGCCGTCACGGCCCTGCGCGGCTCGGCGAGAGGCCAGCGCCACCTGGCGCACCAGTGCGCCGACGTGGCGACGCTCCGCGAGCGATACACCGCGCAGGCCGAGCGGCTCGAGCGCGTGGCCGATGCGCTGGAGATGCTGGCAAGGGAGGTCGGGCGGTGAGGGAACACGACCTGAAGTGCTGGCCCGAGTTCTTCGCGGGTGTCGAGGCCGGCCAGAATCCCTTCGAGGTGCGCCGCGACGACGGGCGCGGCTTCGCGGTCGGAGACACGCTGCTGCTGCGCGAATGGGACCCGGAGACGGGCGAATACACCGGCCGCGCCTGCCGCCGCCGCATCACCTACGTCCTGCGCGGCCCTCGATGGGGCATCGAGGCTGGGTATGTCGTGATGGGATTGGCCGCGGAGGTCGCCGCCTGATGCGCTCGCCCGCGCTCCCTGCGCCGATGCGCGAGCAGGCCGAGCTACGGCTCGAAGTCGCGCGCCGCATCGAGGCGCTCGGCGAGGCCTGGGCCGCTTGGTGCGCCACGGGGCCAGACCCGGCCGAAATCGAGCGCATGCGAATGGAGTGCGGACGGCGGATCAGCGACCGCGTGGAGGACGCGCGGTGACGCTCGAGCAGATCGTGCCTGTGCCCGCGGTCATCCAGCGCCGCGCCGTGGCGTGCCTACTGGACATCCTCAGCGCGCCCGGTACGCCCGATCTCAACGTCCTGCTCGCGGCATCACTGATCTGCTCGCGGCCGCCCGGCGGCATCACCTGGGAGCAGGCCCGCTACGCGCTTTGGCTCCATCGCAAGGTCTGCGGAGGCGCGCCGTGACCGTCGCCATCCTCCGCCGCCCCGGCGCGCTCGATTGGGGCTTCGTCGCCTCCCTCGCACTCGATCCCGAGAACCTGCCCCGCGTCCTGGCCGGCATGGGCTTCGACCGGCGCGTCACCACCCTGCGCCGCGGCGACATCCGGTGGTGGCAGCCGCCCTATGCCCCCATCGGCGCCGTCCCGCTCGCCGCCCGCGCGCACCGCCGCGAGCATTGCGCCGCCATCAACCGCGCGATGGCCGGCCGCCCGGTGCTGATGATGCACCGCTACGAGCCCGAGACCACGATCTACATCGACATCGTGGAGGGCTGCTGGCGCTCGCTCGACCACGCCCAGCGCGGCCCGGACCTGGTGGCCCTCGGCGCCCTCATGTGGGGCGTCCGGCCCGGCCGCGCCGCACACCGCATCGCCCGTCTCTGCGGCCTCCCGGAGGCTCCGTATGTCGATGCCGGCTGACGATCCGCTCTTCGACACCGCATTCAGCGCCGCGCGCCAGCAGGTCCACGTCCTGAACGGGCACCGCGCCCCTGTTCTGCGCAAGCCCGGCCCCGGTCTGTGGGTCGAGGACCAAGGATGGGTCGAGGGCGACTTGCCGAAGCGGGACTGGATCGCGCGGGGCTACATGCTCCGCAAGAGCGTCACCCTCATCGGCGGCATGGGCTCGGCCGGCAAGTCGAGCCTCATCATCGCCTACGCCATCTCGCTCGCGACCGGCATCCCCTACGGGCGATTCCAGCCGGCCGAGCCCTACAAGGTGCTGATCTACAACGTCGAAGACGATGCCGACGAGCAGCGCCGCCGGTTCTCGGCCGCACTCCGCCAGTTCAACAGCGGCCCTGCGGCCATCGCCGGCCGCGTGATCCGCTGCGGCCCTGAAGGCGTCGGCACCCTGCTCCACACGGACCCGGAGACGGGCGAGTTCGTGCCATCCAAGGCGATGGGCGAACTCAAGGCGCTGATCGCCAAGCACAAGCCCGACGTGGTGGTCCTCGACCCCCTAGTGGAACTCCACGACGCGGAGGAGAACGACAACACGGCGCTACGGGCCGTCATCGCCGAGTTTCGGACGCTCGCCCAACAGCACAACTGCGCCGTCGTGCTGGTCCACCACACCCGCAAGGGCAGCCTCGCCGGCGACCCGGACAGCCTGCGCGGGGCCTCCTCCATAGTCGGCGCGGCCCGCGTGGTCCTGACCGTCGCGACCATGACCGAGGAGGAGGCCAAGGAACTCGGCCGCCCGCTCGACCTCCGCCGCAGGTTCTTCCGGGTGGACAGCGCCAAGTCAAACTACGCGCCGGCCACCGAGGCCGACTGGCACGAACTGGTCGAATACGAGTTGGACAACGAGGAGACCGTGGCCGCTGCGGTGCCGCTCGACGGCGCCCCGGCCTCGCCGCGGCAGCCCGCGCGCGACCCCAACGAGGTGCTCGCGCTGCTCATGGCAGAGGTGGCGCGCGGCTCGCCGCAAGGCCCCTACAGCCCCCGCCTGGCGCCGGACAAGCCGCGCTCCGTGGCCGCCCTCATGGTCCGCCTGGGGATCGAGAAGCCGGCCCACCAGCGGGCCGCGCTCAACCGTCTGTTGAAAGAGGGCTTCACCGTGGCCGAGTTCCGCGACGCGAACCGGATCAAGAGGGACGGGTTGCGCGCCCCGGACGGGGGGCCGGACGCCCGCTGGATCGGTGCGGACTTCGGTGCAGAGGGCGATTCCGATGCACCGTAACCGCACCGAAGCGCGCACCGAAGAGGCTGGTTTCCGCACCGAAGAGGGGCGCACCGAAGTCTCGCGCGCGCGCGCGCGCCCCCTAACTACGTTAGGGGGGAGCAACTTCGGTGCATCGGTGCGCCGCGCACCGAAGCGGCGCACCGAAGATGGGGGCTTCGCTGACGCTACGCCCCCACTTCGGTGCGGGGCGGAGCAGAACGGGAACGGTGCGCCGCTCTCCAGCGCCCTCGCCCTCCTCCGCGCCGGCGACGCGCGCGAGGCCGCCGCGGCGCTGCGCGAGGCGCCCGACGACGCCGACGCCCGCGCCGCGCTGAAGCTGCTCGACGCGGGGCTGCCCGACTACGCCGAGGCCGTGCTGGCGGATGCGGCGCGGCGCAGGAGGGCGGCGGAGAGGGGCGCCCCATGACCGCGCCCCCGCCCCGCGCGCCGCTGCGCCTGTGGCCCGCCGCCGATTGCCGCCGCTGCGAGCGCGAGGCGATGGAGCGCGAGCCCGATCCGCTGCGCGCCGCGATGATGCGCCGCTTCATCGTCTGCCCGACCTGCGGGAACAAGCGATGCCCCAAGGCCAGCGACCACCGCCTTGCCTGCACCGGCAGCAACGAGCCGGGCCAGCCGGGGAGCGACTACGCGTGACCGCCCCGCTGCGCCGCGGCAGCCCCGAGTGGCAGCGCCGCGCCGAGGCTTGGGCCGCCGCGCACGGGATGCCCGCCGCGCTCTGGCTCGGGCCGCAGCTCGACCCGCTGCCGGAGCCGGAAACCGAGAAGGAGGACCGATGAGCACCGCCATCGCCATCACGCTCGCCGTGTGGCAGGCAGCCGCCGCCCTCTGGCTGTTCGGGACGCTGCTATGGGCAGGAAGCGCACGATCACCGAGCCGCGCGTCCGCCATTCCCGCGTGACGGTCCCCGCGCGGGCGCACCCGATCGTGCGCTTCCTCTTCGCGGAGATGCGGCGGCAAGGCGTGACCTACTACGCGCTGGCCGAGCGCTCGGGCCTCTCGCGCGAAACGATCACGGCCTGGCGCACCCGCAACCGGCCGGACCTCGAGAGCATCGAGGCCGCGCTCGGCGCGCTCGGTTACGACGTCGGGCCACTGTTCCGCGTCGCCCCGCTCGACCTCGGCGGCGAGATCACGCTGCCCGCCGCCGTGCGGGCGGGCTACCGCCTCTCGCCCGCTCTCGCCGGCGCGGGCGGCAGGCCCGGCGCGCGCCGGCGGACGGGACGGCCCGGCGACGACGAGCGGCAGGGCGCGTTCTTCTTCGCCCGCCGGGACAGCGTCGGGGCGGCGGGCTACCGGCTCGCGGCGGCCCGTGTACGGGACGCAACGGGTGCGCAGGGGAGCGGGTCACGTGATCATGGAGCCCGCGAATCGAAAGCCCGCCCAGCGGCTCAGCTGGGCGGGGCTCATCGAAACCGGGCTTCGGCTGTCGTGACGGTCGCCGGAGGGGCGCACCCCCGGGCAGCCGACACGCCAGCGCGCCTGCCCGCTACTCAACACTATCGGCAATCTATGAGTAGCGCGCGGACCGCTTGCGTGCAAGGGGGTGTGCCCCCCGGCATTGGGAGCAATCGCCCAATGATCACGGTGAGGCGATGATCCGGCTCGAGGTCAAGATCGACCCGCGCGACCTCCGCAAGGTCGAGGCGCTCGGGCGCCAGGCGCCGTTCGCGGTGGCGCGCGCGCTGACGAAGACGGCGCAGGACGCGCAGGCGCGGGTGAAGGCGGAGCTCCCGCACCGGTTCACGATCCGCGGGGGCTATGTCCCGGGCGGAATCCGGTATCGGCCGGCGACGAAGGCCGGGCTCGTCGCGCAAGTCGGGTCCGTCACGCCCTTCATGGAGCAGCAGGAGGCGGGCGGGCAGCGCCAGGGGAAGGGCGCGGTCCCGATCGGGGCGCGGCGCCGCGTCACCGACCGGACGCGGCCGGGGCGCTGGCCGAGTGCGCTCCTCCGGAAGCGCGCGCACTTCCTGGCGCCGATCGAGAGCGGGTCGAGCGAGTTCGTCCTCTGGCGCCGCTACGGGCGGAAGCGCGTCGTCACGCGGGGCGCGTACAAGGGGCAGAAGCGGCAGCCGCTCGAGCTCATGTACCGCTTCGACGACGACATCGAGATCAAGCCCCGGCTCGGGCTGTTCGGCACGACGCAACTCGTCGTGCGGGAGCGCTTCGCGGCGAACTTCCGATGGGCGTACGAGCGGGCGCTCGCGACGGCGCGGTAGGCGGTGGAGCATCCCCGCGCCCGCCACACTGCCGCCACGACGCGGCGCCATCGTGCTCCGGCTGGTCTGGAGGGCCACCGCATGCGCCTCGTTTTCGCCGCCGCCCTCGCGCTCCTCGTCCTCCCCATCGCGGCGGAGGCGCGGGAGGAGGCGCGCCACTACGATCGCAGCGGCCGCTACGTCGGGCGCACCGTCAGCCGCGGCGGCGAGGCGCGGCACTACGACCGGTCGGGGCTCTACCAGGGGCGGGCGGTCACGCGCGGCGGGGAAACCCGCTTCTACGGGCGCGATGGCACCTATCTCGGGCGTGCCGTGACGCGGAGCGGCGAAACCCGCTTCTATGGGCGCGACGGGCTCCTCAGAGGGAAGGCGCGGGCCCGATGACGACGAAGCCGCGCCATCCGTGCGCCGGCCGGACCAAGGCGCAGCGCCAAGCATTCGAGGCGATCGCGATCGGGCGGGATCGCGACGGCTTCCATCCGCGCGTCCGGGCGTCTCGACGAGGAGGGCGGGGGCGACCCGGACCGGTCCGGCCGGGGGGGCTGCGGATTGCATACGGTATGCGACCCCCCCCCTTGGGTCCTCCCGGCGGGGGCCGCCGTCGCGGGTGCCTCGCGACCCCGGGACTTTGCTAGACTTTATACGATCCGCGACCGTTTTTTGTTTCCATCCCGGCCCGTCGAGGGCGGGCCATCGGAGCCGCAGCCGTCCGCGTAGGCGCGCCGACCTCGCTTTCGCGCGCACCTCGACCGCCGCCAGGCTCCCCGCATGGGCAAGAGGGTGAATCGGAACGAGCTCGCCGAAATCTTCGACGTCTCGCTCCCGACCGTCTCCGCCTGGCTTCGCGCCGGGATGCCGGTCCTCGAGCAAGGGCGGAAGGGCCGGGAGTACGCCTTCGACACGGGCGAGGTCCGGAAATGGCTCGAGGCCCGCGCCGTCGCCGCCACGCAGGGCGACATGTCGAAGCTCTCCCTCGAGGAGGTCCGGAAGCGGTACGAGACGGCGCGGGCGGCGCGCGAGGAGCTCGAGCTCGCCAAGGCGAAGCGCGAGGTCGTGCCGATCGACGAGGTCGCGAAGGTCGTCGGCGCGGAATTCTCTCGCTGCAAGACGCGCCTCCTCGCCATTCCCGTGAAGGTCCGCCCGGTCGTCGACGAGTGGACCGGGAACCCGGAGGCGACGGCCGAGATCGTCGCCGCGATCGAGCGACAGATTTTCGAGGGGCTCTCCGAGATCGTCTCGCACGTCGCGGACGAAGGCGACGAGGAGGAGAGCGGGGGCGGAGGCGATGCAGGCCCCGAGTAGCGCCGCCGCCGGCCGGGCGGGCGCGGCCGAGGCGCTCGCCGCCCGCGGCGTCCTCGAGGAGATGCGGGCGGAGTCCCGCCGCGCCCTCCGCCGCCAGGTCCGCCACACGATCGCCCGCGCCTGCGCGCCGCCGCCGCGGCTGACCGTCTCGCAATGGGCCGACGAGTACCGATACCTCTCGCCGGAGAGCTCGAGCGAGCCGGGGAAGTGGTCGACCTCCCGCGTCGAGCCCGCGCGCGGCGTCATGGACGCCTTCACCGACCCGCGCGTCGAGCGGGTTACGGCGATGGTCTGCACTCAGGTGCTCAAGACGGAGAGCCTCAACAACGTCGTCGGGTTCCACATCGCGCAGGACCCGGCGCCGATCCTCGCCCTCCAACCGACGATCGCCATGGCGGAGGCGTGGTCGAAGGACCGCCTCGCGCCGATGCTCCGCGACACGCCGGCCCTCAAGGGGCGGGTCGGCGACCCGCGGGCGAAGGACTCCGAGAACACCATCCTCCACAAGACCTTCGCGGGCGGGCATATCACGATTGCGGGCGCCAATTCGCCCGCGAGCCTCGCCTCCCGCCCGATCCGCATCGTCCTGTGCGACGAGGTCGACCGCTACCCGCCCTCCGCCGGCACCGAGGGCGATCCCGTCTCCCTGGCGGTCGAGCGGACCTCGACCTTCTGGAATCGTAAGATCGGCCTGTTCTCGACGCCGACCGTCAAGGGCAAGAGCCGGATCGAGGCATCCTTCCTCGAGAGCGACCAACGCCGATTCTTCGTCCCGTGCGCGCATTGCGGCGAGGCGCGCCCGCTGAAATGGGCTCAGGTCCGCTGGCAGGAAGGGAAGCCCGAAACCGCCGCCTACTACTGCGAGTGCTGCGGCTCGGCGTGGTCGGAGGGGCAGCGCCTCCGCGCGATCCGCCGCGGGCGATGGCGGCAGACGGCCGAATTCATCTGCTGCGGCGACAAACAGACGCCGAGCAAATGGGACGCGGACGGGCGCTCGCTCTGCCGCGTGTGCGCTCGCCCCTCCCCCTTCGGCGGGCACGCGGGATTCCACCTGAACAAGCTCGCGTCGCCTTGGACCACGATCCCGAAGATCGTCGCGCAATTCCTCGAGGCGAAGAATTTCCCCGACCGACTCAAGGTCTGGGTCAACACGACCCTCGCCGAGACGTGGGAGGACGCGGGCGAGAGCGTCGAGGCGGGCGGTCTGTTCGAGCGCCGGGAGGATTACGAGGCGGAGCCGCTCCCGCCTGGCGTCCTCCTCGTCACGGCGGGAGTCGACATCCAAGACGACCGGGCGGAGATCGAGTACCTAGGGCACGGGCTCGAGGAAGAGACGTGGTCGCTCGACTACCTCCGCCTCTACGGCGACCCGACGAGCCGGCAGTTCTGGGAGGCGATCGACGAGGCGCTCGCCCGCCGCTTCACGCACCCCTCGGGCCGGAGCCTGGCGATCGAGGCGGCGTGCGTGGACTCCGGCGGGCACCATACGCAAGCGGTCTACGATTTCTGCCGCCCGCGCGCCGGGCGCCGGGTCTGGGCGATCAAGGGCGCGGCGGGCGCCCGCCCCATCTGGCCGGAGAAGGCGACGAAGAACGCCGCGAAGAGAGTCAATGTCTTCATCCTCGGCGTCGATACCGCCAAGGATCTCATTTACAAGCGCCTGACCATCGCCGAGCCCGGCCCCGGTTATTGCCACTTCCCGAAGCGATACGGGGAGAGTTATTTCGACGGGCTGACGGCGGAAAAGGCTGTCACGAAGTACCGCAACGGCTTCCCGTATCGGGTTTGGGAGAAGCCCGCGGGCGGGCGCAACGAGCCGCTCGACTGTCGCGTCTATGCGCTCGCCGCCCGGCTCTCGTTGAAGGTCGACCTCCCGCGGCGCGCCGTGATGCTCGCGGTCGCGCCGCCGCCGGACGCCGCCGCAACCCGCGCAGAAAATGCACAGGTTCGCGCCGCCACGCCTCCGGCGCCGCCACCGCCCGCCAGGAAGCCGACGCCGTCGCCCGCCGTCCGGCGCAGGGGGACACGGTCGAGAGGCGTCTCGGCATAGGTTACGCGACTTCGCTCCGGCGAGGCGCCCGCGCCCGATAGGTTCGGATCGGCATGAAGGGGCAAGGGGCGCCACTTTGGGGCAGTACGCGGACAAGCTCGCCAAGGTCGACGCCGCGATCCGCGCCGTCCTCGAGCGCGGGCAGCGCGTGACGATCAACGGCCGCGAGCTCTGGCGCGCGGACCTCGAGGCGTTGCGGCGTGAGCGCAAGCGCCTCGAGCCCCTCGCCGAGCGCGAGAGGCGGGGCGGCGGGATCCGCGTCCGCCGAATCGCCCCGCTATGAGCGTCGCGGTCCGCCCGAAGATCCGCGTCCCCGCGCGCACGACGCCGGTCGCGGGGATCACGCGCGGCGAGCTCCGCGCGCTCGGCCGCTTCGCCGCGCTGTACGTCGGCGGCGGCGGCTACTCCGGCGCGCGGTCCGACAAGGCGAGCCTCCGCAACTGGCACACCTGGCCGGGCTCGGCGGACGGCGACACGCTCGGCGACCTCCCGACGCTCCGCGGCCGGTCGCGCGACCTCGGGCGCAACAACCCGCTCGCGGCCGGCGCCATCTCGACCCTCACGACGAACGTCATCGGCACGGGGCTTTGGCCGTGCGCGGCGCCGAACGCCGAGCTCCTCGGGATCTCCGAGGCGGAGGCGGAGGCGTTCGGCCGGCGCGCCGAGCTCCTCTTCAACGTGTGGGCAGACTCCGAATTCTGCGACGCCGCGCGCTCGACCAATTTCGCCGGGCTGCAAGAGATCGCCTTCCGCGGCGTCATCGAGAGCGGCGATCACTTCGTCCTGCGGCGCCAGATCCCGCGGAAGGGCGCGATCGTCGGGCTCGCGCTGCAATTGATCGAGGCCGACCGGGTCGCGAACCCGCCGACCGTCCCCGAGACGGAGCGGGTCGCGGCGGGGATAGAGGTCGACGCGGACGGCGCGCCGGTCCGCTACCATATCCGCTCGCGCCATCCCGGCGACGCGCTCGCCTCGCCCGGCGCCGAGCTCGATCACACGACGATTCCCGCCTTCGGGCCGAGGACGGGCGAGCGGCTCGTCCTCCATCTCTTCCGCAAGCTCCGGTCCGGGCAGCGCCGCGGCGTCCCGTACCTGGCGCCCGTGATCGAGCCCCTCAAGCAGCTCGACCGCTACTCCGAGGCGGAGCTCATGGCGGCGGTCGTCTCCTCGTTCTTCACCGTCTTCGTGAAGACGGAGAGCGGCGAGGGAATCGGCGACCTCGAGGGCGCGCCGGTCGGCGCGGCCGGCGAGATCAACCTCGGGCCGGGCGCGGTCGTCGACCTCGCCCCCGGCGAGGACGTGCAATTCGCCAACCCGAGCCGCCCCTCGGCGCAATTCGATCCCTTCTGGCTGGCGATCGTGCGTCAGATCGGCGTCGCCCTCGGGATCCCTTACGAGATCCTGATCCAGCACTTCTCGTCGAGCTACTCGGCGAGCCGGGCTGCGCTCGAAACCGCCTGGCAGCATTTCCGGGTCCGGCGCGATTGGCTGGCGTCCTCGTTCTGCCAGCCGGTCTATGAGTGGTTCGTCGCCGAGGCGGTCGCGCGCGGCCTCCTCGCCGCGCCGGGCTTCGACGACCCGATCCGCCGCGCCGCGTGGTGCGCGGCGACGTGGATCGGCGATGCGCGGATCTCCCTCGACCCCGTGAAGGACGCGAGGGGCGACGCCATCGCCGAGGCGCACGGCTGGAAGACGGCCGAGCAGATCACGGCGGAGCGGACCGGCGGCGACTGGCGCCGGAACATGCAGAAGCGGGCCCGCGAGGTCGAGGAGCGGCGCAAGGCGGGGCTCGACCCGGTCCCCGCGACGCCTGGTGCCGCTCCGCCCGGCGGAGGCGGCGGCGCTTCCGACGACCGCGAGGAGGGCGATACGGCATGAGGGCTCTCGAGGCCGCCCTCGCGGCGCCGTGGGCGATGGAGGAGGGCGCGCTCCGCGGGCTCCTCGAGATCGCGGCGCGCGAGAACGACCCGACGCCGGAGGCGCTCGAGGCGTACCGGGCGCAATGGCTCGAGCGCGGCGAGCGGGCGCGGGTCCGCGACGGCGTCGCGATCCTCGACGTCCGCGGCCCGCTGTTCAAGCGGGCGAACCTCTTCGCCGCCATGTCGGGCGCGACCTCATACGAGGTTCTCCGGCGCGACCTCGCGACCGTCCTCGACGACGACACGATCGGCGCGATCCTGCTGCACGTCGACTCGCCCGGCGGCGAGGCGCTCGGGGCCGGCGAGCTCGCCGAGGCGATCTATGCGGCGCGCGGGCGGAAGCCGATCGTCGCCTATGTCGGCGGGCTCGGCACCTCCGCCGCCTATTGGCTCGCCTCCGCCGCCGACGAGGTCGTGATCGACGCGACGGCAATCGTTGGCTCGATCGGCGTCCGGATGGCGGTCCGCGACACGCGCGCCGCCGAGGAGAAGGCGGGGATCAAGACGATAACGTTCGTCTCCTCGCAGAGCCCCGCGAAGGTCGACGACCCGGCGACCGACGAGGGCCGGGCGCGGATCCAAAAGACGATCGACGCGATCGCCGAGGTCTTCGTCGGCGCCGTCGCGCGAAACCGGGGCGTCTCGCGCGAGACGGTCATCGAGAGGTTCGGGCAGGGCGGGACCGAGGTCGGGCAAGCCGCGGTCGACGCCGGGCTCGCCGACCGCCTCGGCAGTTTCGAGTCGGTCTTCGGCGATCTCGCCGCCAAGGCCCGGGAGAGGTCCGTCCGGCCGGGCGGATTCGTCGTCGGCGCGACCGGCGGCATCGTTGGCAGCAAGGGGAGTCCCGCAATGGCGGACGAGAAGGACAAGGCTCCGGTCGCGACCGCACCGGAGCCGATCACGGTCGAGGCGATCGCGAAGAACCATCCGGAGATCGCGGCGCACTTCCGCAAGGAGGGCGCGACCGCGGAGCGCGAGCGGATCGGCAAGATCCAGGCGATCGCGCTCCCGGGATACGAGGCGCAGACGAAAGAGGCGATCGAATCCGGCTCGACGCCGGAGGCGTTCGCCGTTCGGATCGTCGAGGCCGAGAAGGCGAAGGGCGGCGCCCGCCTCGAGGCGATCAAGGGCGACGAGGCGGCGATCAAGCCTCCGGCGCCCGGCGCCGAAAAGGGCGAGGGCGACGAGGTCGCGGCGATGGTCGCCTCGATCATGTCGGCGGCGAAGGGCTGAGGGGGACGCAGCATGTTTGAGGCTGGCTTCACGAAGGGCGAGGGCACCTTCACCCCGGACGCGCTGATCGCGGGCGGCACGCTCCGCGCGCGCAAGGTCACGATCGCGGCGGGCGCGGACCTCCCGCGGGGCGCCGTGCTCGGGAAGATCACCGCGAGCGGGAAATACAAGCTCTCCGCCTCGGCCGCGGAGGACGGGTCGCAGACGCCGACCGCGATCCTCGTCGCCGCCGCAGCGGCAGCCGAGGCGGACGTCGAGGCGCTGATCTACGAGTCCGGCGATTTCAACGCCGCGGCGCTGACCTTCGGCACGGGGCACACCGCGGACACGGTCCGCGAACCGCTCCGCGACGTCGGGATCTTCGTCGTCGATGTGATGGGCTAAGGGGGAGCCGCCGCACATGGATATGTTTGATCCGCGGGTCTTGCGCGGCGTGGTCGAGAACACGCCGACGCCGCCCGCCTTCCTGCTGAATACGTTCTTCGGCACGATCGAAACCTCGACGACGGAAACGATCGAGTTCCACGTCGTCAACGGCCGGCGCCGGCTCGCGCCCTTCGTCTCGCCGCTGGTGGCAGGGAAGATCGTCGCTTCGCAAGGCTATCGGGTGGACTCGTTCTCCCCCGCCTATATTAAGGACAAGCGGGTCTTCGACCCGACCAAGGGCTTCAAGCGTGCGGTCGGCGAGCGGGTCGGCGGCAACCTGACCCCGGCACAGCGCGTGCAGGCGCACCTTGCGCGCGAGATGGCCGATCAGATCCAGATGCTCACCCGCCGCCTCGAGGTCATGGCGGCGGAGACGCTTCGGACCGGCAAGGTCACGATCACGGGCGACCTCTACCCGACGAAGGTCGTCGACTTCGGGCGCGACCCGTCTCTGACGAAGGCCCTCGCGGGCGAGGCCCGGTGGGGCGAGGCTGACGTCTCGCCGGTCCGCGACCTCGAGGCTTGGGCCGAGGAGGTCTTCCTCGCCTCGGGCGTGGCGCCGACCGACGCCATCATGACGGCGGACGCCTGGCGCCTCTACAAGAAGGACCCGGAATTCAAGGAATCGGTCGACACCAACGTCGCGACCATCAACGCGGCGCGCGTCGCCCTCGGGCCGCTCATCATCGGCGGGCAGGGCGCCCGGCTCGTCGGCATCTCCGGCGACCTCCGGATCTGGATCTACTCCGACAAGTACGAGGAGGAGGACGGCTCCCTCGTCGACGTGATGCCGCCGCATACCGTCATCCTGACCTCTCAGGGGCTCGAGGGCGTGCGGCACTTCGGCGCGATCAAAGACGAGGAGGCCGGATACCAGGCGCTCCCGTTCTATTCGAAGTCGTGGGTCGAGAAGGACCCGAGCGTCCGCTATCTGCTGATGCAAAGCGCGCCGATCGTGGTCCCGTACCGCGTCAACGCCAGCATGTGCGCGACGGTGAGGTGATGCGGGTCGCCGCCCTCGTGACCCTCGTCGACGGCGAGGGCAGCCATCCGCCGGGCTCGACCGTCGAGGTCGAGGACGGCGAGGCGGCGGTCCTCGTCCGCCGCGGCTTCGCGCGCCCGGCCCCGGCGGAGGAGGCTCCCCTCCCCGCCGAGGAGCCGGCGCCCGCCGCCGAGCCCGCTCCGGCGGAGCTCGACCGGGTCGCGGCGATCGTCGACGCGATCGCGCTCCTCGAGCCCGGCAATCCGGAGCACTTCACGAACGCCGGCAAGCCCGAGATCGCCGCGCTCGCCGCGATCCTCGGCTGGCGCCCGACCGCCGCGGAGCGGGACGAGGCGTTCGCCCGCTCTCAGGGCTGACGTCCGATGCCGGCGGTCCTGACCGACGACGACCTCCTCGCCTTCGTCGACCCTTTGGCGTTCGGCGAGGAGGTCAAACTACCGGACGGGACCGTCGTCTTCGGCGTCTTCGACGAGCGCGGGGCCGGGCTCGAGCCCGGGACCTCCGTCGAGGTATCCACGACCTCCCCGAAGCTCACGCTCCGCGCGGCCGACGCGGGCGACCTCGCGCAGCGCGACGAGGTCGAGGTCCGCGGCCGGCGATTCGAGGTCGTCGACCGCGACGACGACGCCGCGGGGCTCGCCGTGATCCAGCTATACGAGAGATGAGCTCGCCCCATCCCCGCGCGGTCATCCGCGCCGCCATCGCCGCCCGCCTGGCGGGCTGGCGTGTCGCTCCGGCCGAGGACTCGCCCGGCGAGCGGTGGACGATGGCGGAGGATCGCGTCTTCGACTCCCGACTCCGCCCGATCGACGAGCGGCGGGACCTCCCCGCGGCGCTCGTCTACGCGCGGAAGGAAAAGGTCGACCTCGACTCCTACCCGAAATCGGGGGAGGACGGCGACAACGTCCGGACCCTCGAGATTTGCGTCGAGGCGATCGTCCAGGCGCTCGAGGACGTCGACGACACGCTCGACGAGTTCGCCCGCCAGGTCGAGGCGGCGCTCGAATGGTTCGAGGTCCCCGGGCTCGAGACGGCGACGATCCGCCTCTCCGAGAGCGAGATCGACGTCTCGACGGACGGGCGGATTCCGCTCGGGGCGGTCCGCCTGACCTTTGAGGTCCGGTATCGCGCCCCCTGGCGCATCGTGCCGCCGGTCTGCGATCCCGCCTCCGAGGTGTGGCTTGGGAAGGCGCCGGAGATCGGCGCGGAGCACGTCGCCGATTACTGGCGGGTCGCGCCTCGCCCATGATCGCGCTTCCCCGGTCGAGCGCGCGGACCGCCGGCATCGGCGACGCGGAGGGCGCGGACATCCGCCGCCGCCTGGCGAATCTGGTCCGCCAGGGGCGAGTCGCCGAGGTCGACTACGCGCGGGCGCGCATCCGCGTCCGGATCGGCGACCCGTCCGATCCTCGCGGGCACCTCCTCACGAACTGGATTCCGTGGTCGGCGCAGGCGAGCGGCAGTCGGCGCGAGTGGAATCCGCCCGCGGTTGGCGAGCCGGTTACGCTTCTGGCGCCGTCCGGCGAACTCGCGGGCGCGATCGCGCTCCCGGGCACGTTCTCGGAGGCGCACCCGGCGCCCGGCGACGCCGGCACCCTGCATCGCGTGGTCTACGCGGACGGGACGACGGTCGAGTACGACCATGGCTCCGGCGAGATGACGATCAGGGGCGGCGTGAAAAAGATCGTCCTCGAGGTCGGCACGGAGGTCTCGATTAAGGCGCCGACGGTGCGGATCGAGGGCGACGTCGTCGTGACGGGGGGCGACGTCACGGCGGACGGCGTGAGCCTCAAGCAGCACCGGCACCGCGACGTGCAGCCGGGCGCAGGCATGAGCGGTCCGCCCGTGGCGTCGTCGTGAGCTCGGAGGGCGAGGGTATCCGACTTCGCACGACGCGCCGCCCGCCGCCGTGTAACGTCCGCGCTCGGGGACCGGGCGGGCGGCGGGCGCGATGCGCGGGATGGATGCGGCAACGGGGCGGGCGATCGACGGGCTGGCGCACCTGCGCCAGTCGGTCGCCGACATCCTGACGACGCCGATCGGGACCAGGGTCCACCGCCGCGAGTACGGCTCCGAGCTCCCGCGCCTCGTCGACCGCCCGGTCAACGAGGCGCTCCTCGTCGACCTCTACGCCGCGACCGCCGCGGCGCTCGACCGCTGGGAGCCGCGGATCCGCGTGCGGCGCGTGCGGGTCGAGAGCGCCGCGCCCGGCCGGGTCGAGCTCACGGTCGAGGGTCGGTACACGGTCGACGGGCGCGAGGTCCGGCTCGAGGGCATCGTCGTATGAGCGGCAGCGTCCGCCGCTCCTTCGCCGCGATCGACCTCTCGCGGTCGCCGCCGCCGAAGGTCGTCGAGCCGCTCTCCTACGAGGCGATTCTCGCGGCGATGGTCGCCGACCTCGTCGCCCGCGACCCGGCCTATTCGGCGCTCCTCGAGAGCGACCCGGCGATGAAGATTCTCGAGGTCGCCGCGGCGCGGGAGCTCCTCCTCCGCCAGCGCGTCAACGACGCCGCGCGCTCCGTCATGCTGGCCTTCGCGGCGGGATCGGACCTCGAGCATCTCGGGGCGCTCGTCGGCGTCGCGCGCCAGGCGGGCGAGTCCGACGACCGCCTCCGGCGGCGGATCCAGCTCGCGCCCGAGGCGTTCACGACCGCCGGCTCGGTCGGTGCCTACGTCTTCCACGCGCTCGCCGCGGACCCGCGGGTGCGCGACGTGTCCGTGACCTCCCCGGGGCCCGGCCGGGTGGTCGTCACGATCCTCTCGTCGGAGGCGGACGGCCTCCCCTCGGACGACGTGATCGAGGCGGTCCGCGCGCGGCTGAACGGCGACGACGTCCGCCCCTTGACCGACTCCGTCACCGTCCGCCGGCCGACCGTGGCCGCGTTCGACATTGCCGCGAGGCTCTACCTGTACGATGGGCCCGACGCCGCGGTCGTCGAGGCGGAGGCGCGCGCGTCGCTCGCCGCCTACCTCGAGGGCGCCTTCGCGATCGGGCGCGACGTCCCGAGGTCCGCCATCTTCGCGGCGCTGCACCGGCCGGGAGTCCAGCGCGTCGAGCTCCCGTCCCCGCCCGCCGACGTGGTCGTCGACGACATCTCGGTCGCGCGCAGCCGCTCCGTCTCCGTCGCCGTGGTCGGCCGGGATGAGTGACGACCTCCTCCCGCCCAACGCCTCGCGCCTCGAGCGCGACCTCTCGCTCGCGACCGCGCGCCTCGGCGCCGTCCCGGTCCCGATCCGCTCGCTCCCCGACCCGGACACCGCGCCCGCCGCGACGCTGCCGTTCCTCGCTTGGGCGCTCTCGCTCGACGTGTGGGATCCGGGGTGGACCGAGGAGCGCAAGCGCGCGGCGATCCGGTCGGCATGGCGGATCCACGCGACGAAGGGGACGCTCGGCGGGCTGCGCCGGGTCGCCGCGCTCGCGGGCGGCGAGCTCGTCCGCGCCATCGTCCCGCCGTCGAAGGTCCACCTGGCGCCCGCCATGACCGAGGCGGAGCGCCGCGCCTTCCTGGCGCGCTACCCCGAGCTCCGCGTCTACCGCTACCGCACGCGGGGCGAGCGGGTCGGCGCCCTCCTCTCCGGCTTCGAATTCCTCGGCGGCGGGCGCTTCGGCGCCTTCCCGCGCGTGAGCGACGCCGAGGTCCGGATCTCGCGGCGCGCCTTCCTCGTCGACGGCGGGATCGAAACGCCGCTCACGACGATCGAGCGGCGGACCGCGGTCGAGACGTCCGCCGTCTCGACCTTCGTCGAGGTCCGCCGCCCCATGATGGCGGGCCTCGCGCAGTTCGCCGGCCGCTTCGTCGGCGCGCGGGCGCGCTACCTGACCCACCGCGACGCCGCGGATCGGCTCTACCGCCTCGCGGCGACGGGCGAGATCGCCGTCTCGGTCGAGCGGCTCGCCCGGCGGACCGCCTCGCCCTCGCTCGAGCCGATCTCGGTGATCTCCGAGCGGGTCGCGCAGCGCGGGTCCGCGCGCGGCGTGCTGGCCGATGGCGGCTTCGTCGGCGCCGGGGCTGCGCGGTCCTCGACGCTCCCGACGACGGCGGGCGACAGGCTCTTCGACCGGCTCCGCCTCTTCGACCCCGAGCGGTCGCTCGAGCGGCGCGGGCGGTCGCTGCACCTCGGCGCGGTCCGCCTCGGGATGCCGCCCTACCAGGCGGAGCTCAGGGTCGCGATCCGCGGCCAGCGGAGCCCGCTGGCGGCGGGGCGGTATGTTCGGGGCTTCGCGGTCGCGAGCCCCCGGCGCGCCTTCGACACGATGGTCCGGGCGCTCCGGTGGTCGGTTTCCGCCCGCGATCGCGTGCTCCTCGACACGCGCACGCACGCCGGACTCGTGAGCGGCGAGGGGCGACGGGCCGGGTCCGCGACGGCCGGGCAATGGCAGAGGGTGGATTAGCGTGGAAAAGCGAGTGATCTTCCGCGACCGGCAGGAATTGCAGAGCGCGGACCTCAACAACGCACAGGCGTATGCCGCCGAGGCGATCGAACACGTCGTCGCCGACGCGCTCCTCGAGAGCGCCCGGCGGTACACCGGCTTCACCGTCGCGCAGGAAAGCGCGACGGAGGTCAACGTCGCCCTCGGGCGCCTGTACCACAACGGCGCGGTCTATTCCTCCGCGGGCGACGTCCCGCTCAACCTCTACTCGTACCTCCCGGTCGCGACAAAGAAGGTCGTCGGCATCGTCGTCTGGGGGCAGGAGATCGAGACGGAGGTCGAGCCCCGCGACTTCCTGATCGACCTCGCCGCGGGCACGACCGAGCCGCAGGCGGTCGCGATGCAGCGGTTCCGCAAGGCCGAGGTCAACGCGATCCCCGGCGTCGAGAGCGCCGACCCGCAGAACCCGGCGATCCCCGACAACGCGCTCCTCGTCGCGCTCGTCACCCTGACGCCGAGCGGGATCGAGTCCATCTCCCAGGTTCTCGACAACCGCCTCGCGAACGCCGAGACGAATCAGCGCGACATCGCCGCGCTCAACGCCTGGCGGAATCGCACCGGCCCGCAGATCGAGGCGCTCGCCTCCGACCTCGCCGCGATCGCCGAGCGGACGGCGGCGAAGGCCGACCTCGAGCAGATCGTCCGGATCTCCGCCGACATCGCGCGGCTCAAGGAAAAGGCGGACCTCCCCGACGATTACGCGCAGTATGGGGCGGACTATTTCACCGACGACGGGGAGACGGACGCCGGCCTCACCGCCGGGGGCGCCGAGATCGACAACGGGTTGCTGTTCCCCGCCGCCGCCACCGCGACGGCGGCGCTCGCGCTGTTCAGCCCGCTCGACTCCGGCGTGTGGCGCAGCGGCGACACGATCCTCCCCGCCTTCGACCACGCGCTCGCGCTGCGGACGGAGGGGTACGCGGGCGACATTTCTCTCTCACAGTACCAAGTCCAGACGCACACCTTGGTCAAGTACGTGACCCAGGCGTGGCGCTTCCACTACGGGTGGCGCTGGAATTGGCTTCCCTCGTGGTACGCCTATCATTACCGCAAGATCTACGGTGTCTCGCGCCTGACGCGCCTCCTCCGCCGCGGCGCGTGGGGCTACTGGGAGTCCTATCCGGTCGAGGCTTACCGCCTCGAGGAGACGACGACCTCGTACAACGGCGTGATGGTCGCTCAGACCTTCCTCGCGCCGCGCGCCATGTGGTTGACCCGCGTCGGGCTCTACTTCACGGCGGTAGCGGGGAGCGGGGATGTGCGGGTCGCGGTCGTCGACGTCGAGAACGGCAAGCCGGTCCTCGGGAAGACGCGGGCGGTCGCGACCGTCGCCGCCTCCGCATTGAAGCGGTATCCGGCCGAGACGGCGATCGACGTCCCGCCCGTGCTCCTCGAGAGCGGCAAGCGGTACGCGGTCGTCGTCATCACCGAGGGCGCCCACCGCGCCGCGACCGTCTCGGCGAACGCCTTCACCGCGGGGACTCTGTTCTACGGCAGCGACGGTGACTATTTCGTCGGCGACATAACGAAAGACCTCATGTTCTCGCTCTACGCCGCTGCTTTTCGGCGCGCGCGGACCGAGGTCGCGTTGCAGCCGATCAGCCTCGCGGGCGGTATCACGGAGATCGACGTCGCGGCGGAGCAAGTCATCCCCGAGGGCGCCGGGCTCACGTTCGAGGTCCAGGTCGGCGGGCGGTGGTACCCGCTCGGCGGCACCGAGGGCATTCTCGCCTCGTCGCCCGACCTCGTCCCGCTCCGTGCCGTCATGGTCGGGACGCGCGACGTCGCGCCCTCGCTCACGCTGGCGGCGGGCGCGGTCAAGGCGAGCCGGGCGGCGCTCTCCCTCGCCCACGTCTCGACCGAGCGCACGCTCGCGGCGCCGACGAACGAGGTCCGCGTCTCCCTCCTCCTCTCCGGCTTCGACGCCGCGAAGCATACGGTCGTGGTCGCGCTCCGGAAGGCGGACGCGAGCGAGGTGTCCGCCGCGCTCGTCGAGACGGAGGCGGTCGAGGAGGGCGGCGAGGCGGCGGTCCGCAAGACCTTCCATTTCACCGGACTCGGCGGGCTCTCCGCCTATCGCGTGAAAATCACGGGGACGCGGACCGCGGCCGCGGCGCCGTTCGCCGTCGCCGAGCGCGTCGACGTGGCGCTCTAAGGGGAAATCGGCATGAGCGAGACTCAGAACGTCGGCGGGGCGTCCTCCCCCGCCTTCGACCCAGCCGCGATGTATCGCGTCGTCTTCGCGCGGCGCCTGGCGCTCGCGTCCGCGAAGATCCGGCCCGGGGTCGCGTATGAGGTCCGCGGCGACCTCCTCGCGACCGTCGAGGCGGACGCGATCGCGTCCGCCGAGCGGATCTAGGGGCGCGCGGGGATGCCGATCCGCTTCGACCGCTACCGGATGCGGGATGGGAAGACCCCGCTCTCCGAGCGCTACTTCAACCCGATTTGGCGCGATCTAGACGCGCGGGTCGCGGATCTGGAGGGCGTCAACAAGGACTGGCGGGACGCGATCGCCGTGCTCACGGCGGAGGGGCTCAGGCGCGTCAACGAGGCGCTGATCCCGGCTTTCCGGAAGGTCCAAGAGCTCGCCGAGCTCGGCTTCCTCTCGGCGACGAGCTCGACGCCGACCGAGTTCGCTCTCGGCGAGCGTGCCCTCGTCCTCGACGAAGGCGCGCAACGCGACCTCTTCTCGCCGAGTCCGTTCCTCGCGATCACGCGCGAGTCCACGTACGAGGATTACGCGATCGCCCGCCTCGTCTCCTACGACCGCGAGACGGGTACGCTCGCCCTCGACGTCCTCGCGGTCGGCGGGACGCCGGGCACCTATTCGGACCTCGTCGTCGCGGCGGTCGCGGGGTCGGCGGTCGCGACGACCGCGGCGATCGAGGCGACCAGGGAGGCGCGCGAGGCGGCGGAGGCGGCGGCAGGGGCGGCGCAGGCTTCGGCAACGGGGGCGGCCGGCGCCGCCTCCGCCGCCTCCGGATCGGCCACCTCAGCCGCGGCGTCCGCCGCCACGGCGTCCGCCGCCGCCGCCGCCGCGACGACGGCGCGGGTCGCGGCGGAGGCGGCGCGCGACGACGCACAGGCCGCGGTCGGCGGCGTGCGGGTCACGGCCGACGACCCCGTGACCGGCCCGCTGGCGTCCAAGATCGTCGCCGACGACGGCATCGCGGCGACGGTGGAGGACAGCGGCGGGGAAAAGAAGCTCCGCCTGTCCCTGACCCTATCGTTCACGCTCGGCGACATCCCCGGCACGCTGGGCGTCGCCAAGGGCGGCACGGGCGCGACGGACGCGAGCGGCGCCAGGGCCAATCTCGGGCTCGCCATCGGCGAGGACGTGCAGGCGTACCACGCGCAGCTCGCCGCCCTCGCGGCCCTGGCGTCGAGCGGGTTGATCGCGCGCACCGGCACCAACGCCGTCGCCGCGCGCAGCATCGCGGGCGGCGCCGGGATCAACGTCACGAACGGCAACGGCGTGTCGGGCAACCCGACCGTGGCCGTGGACAAGGCGACCGCCGGGAACGTCCACGCGGGGACGGCGGACAAGGTCCTGACGGCGGACGCGCTCTATCCGGCCTGCGCGCCCGTGGCGTCGAGCGGGTCTGGGTCGTGGGCGCCCAATTTTTCGCAGGGTCGGGTGTTCTCGCGTACGCTGACCGGCAACAGCACCCTCGCGAACCCGACCAACCAAGCGGCCGGGCAGAGCGGGCTGGTCATCATCAAGCAGGATGCGACCGGGGGCCGAACCCTGAGCTTTGGATCAAACTGGAGGATCGCTGGCGGCGCGCCCTCCCTTCCTACCGCGGCCAACTCCTTCGTCACCATTTTCTATTACGTGGAGTCAGTCGACGTAATTCTCGCGACCTACCAGTACGGGTACTGAATCATGCTGCCCTTTTTTTGCCCGTTGTTCGGAACGAGCGGAGAGCTTCCGGTTCAGTTCTTCTCGTGGGGTGGAGGCTCACTAAGCCCGGTCTCTATCAGTACCACGAACATACAGACGGATTGCCTTGTCATCATAGGCATGTGCCGTACTGGTGAAACCAGTACCGGCGAGCTTGTCTCGACGCCTGATGGGTTTTCCACCCTCGCCGTCGAGGGTGGAAACACGCCGTGTGGGGTGTTCGCCAAGCTCACGACCAATGAAGAGCCAGCGACTTATAATTTCTCCTGGACCGGCTCGGGCAACTTCCGATACTTCGTCGCCCAATATCGCTTCGCGCGGGAGGTGGTCGCGGCGTCAAGTGCTGCGCGGTTCGTCTCGGTCGGGGGGGCGGATGTCCCGAAGATCGCCCCGAGCAAGCCGGGCGCCCTTCTCGTGTGGACGCTGTACGGCCCGTCGTGGGACAACAATCTGATTTACCCGGCGCAGAGCGCGGTGAAGCGGTCCGGCTCCAATACATTCATCGGCTTCTGGGACGTGCTTGACCACCCCGCCGGGGCCATCCCCGGGACCTTCCACGTCACCTTTGGCGGAAGCGTAACGGGGCGGTGCGGCTGTCTGTTGATTGCTTAGGGGGCCGACGAAATGCACGCGATCATCCGCGAAGGCGTCATCGAAGCTCTGCCGCCCGGCCGTCCCTTCCAGGACGCGGCCGGCACCCAGCACCCCGCGAGCGTCCTCGCGCTGTGGAGCGCCGCGGAGCTCGCCGCGATCGGCGTCTACCCGATCGAGGACGACCCGATCCCCGAGGGCAAGGTGGCGACGGACTTCTCTCTGGAACGCGACGGCGAGGTGGTGCGCCGCCGCTGGACCCTCGAGGACGCGCCGCCGCCGCCGCCGATCCGCCGCATCGCGCCCTTGGCCTTCCGCCGCCGCTTCCCGGCCGCGAAGCGCGGCGCGATCACGCTCGCCGCGGCGCAGGCGCTCGCGGCCGGCGATCCGACCCTCCAAGTGTTCTTGGACGACTTGTCCAGCGCTCGCTTCGTGGATCTCGACGACCCGGAGACGGCGGCGGGGGTCGGCGCGCTCGTCGCGGCGGGACTCCTCACGCCGGAGGAGGGCGCCGCGATGCTCGCGGACGGGACCGCGGCGGAGACGGAAGGGCTGGCGTCGTGACGGGGCGCCGCCGCGGCGCGCCGCACGCGCGCGGTCCGCATCTGTGGAGGATTCATCGTGGCTGATTCGGTGGTGCGAACGACTCGGCACAACCTCGCCGTCTCCGAGGTCCGCGACATCCAGATCACGGACATCGTCCTCGTCGGCGGGGTCTACACCCGCGCGATCCGAATCTATGGCGAGCCCGGCGGCACGCAGGCGCCGCCGGTCGTCGAGCTCGTCGTCTCGAGCCCGGACCGGGCGGACATCGAGGTCATGGCGCCGGAGCGCGGCTTCTGACGTGGAGAGCCGGCCCGCGGAATTCCTCTCGGCCCTGTCGCGCGCCCTCAACGCCGTCTTCCTCGTCGAGGGAACGGCGGCGGGCGACGGTTTAGAGTATCGCCTCTCGCTCGCGGAGAGCCCCCGCTCGGCGGATTGTCGAGCCTCGCCGGTTTGACGGAGGGGCTCCCGGGGCATGAGCGAAACGTTTCTGCATGGCGTGGAGGTCGTCGAGATCGACTCCGGCCCGCGCCCGATCCGGACGGTCCGGAGCGCGGTCATCGGGCTCGTCGGCACCGCGCCCGACGCCGACGCCACGAAATTCCCGCTGAATACGCCGGTCCTCGTCGCCGGGAAGCGGACCGAGGCGGCGGGGCTCGGCGCGGACGGCACCCTCGCGGCGGCGATCGACGCGATCTTCGACCAGGCCGGCGCGGTGATCGTCGTCGTGCGCGTCGAGGAAGGCGCGAACACCGCGGAGACGATGCGCAACGTCGTCGGCGGCGTCGACGCGGGGACCGGCACCTATGAGGGCGTCCATGCCTTCCTCGCCGCCGAGGGCGCGCTCGGCGTCGTGCCGCGCATCCTGATCGCGCCCGGCTTCACGTCGGAGCGGGCAACCGGCGCCGTAACCAGCATCGGCGTCACCGCGCAGGGCTCGGGCTACACGAGCGCGACCGTCTCGATCTCCGGCGGCGGCGGGACCGGCGCCGCGGCGGAGGCGGTCATCGCCGGGGGCAAGGTCACGGCGATCCGGATGACCTCGCACGGCTCCGGCTACACGACCGCGCCGACCGTGACGATCACGGGCGACGGCGAGGGCGCGACGGCGACCGCCGTGATCGGCGACTTCAAGAACCCGGTCGTCGCCGAGCTCGAGGGCATCGCCGAGCGGCTCCGCGCCGTCATCATCGCGGACGGGCCGAGCACGACCGACGCCGCGGCGATCGCCTATCGCGGGGATTTCGGCAACCGCCGGGTCTTCGTCGTCGACCCGGGCGTCAAGGTCTTCGACGCGGCGACCTCGACCTTCAAGGACGAGCCCGCCTCGGCGCGCGTCGCCGGCATCATCGCCCGCGTCGACGACAGCCGCGGCTTCTGGTGGAGCCCGAGTAACAACGAGGTCTTCGGCATCGCCGGCACGGGCCGCCCGATCGACTTCTCGCTCGGCGACCCGAATTCGCGCGCGAACCTCCTCAACGAGTCCGAGGTCGCGACCATCATCCGCCAGGACGGATTCCGCCTCTGGGGGAACCGCACGACCTCGATGGATCCGAAATGGGCCTTCCTCTCGGTCGTGCGGACCGCGGACATGATCCACGAGTCCATGCTCCGCGCGCACCTGTGGGCGGTCGACCGCTGCATCACCCGGACCTACGTCGAGGACGTCGCCGAGGGCGTGCGGCAGTACCTCCGCTCGCTCAAGGCGCGCGGCGCCATCCTCGGCGGCGACGTCTGGGTCGACCCGGAGCTCAACACGCCGGAGAGCGTCGCGGCGGGGCGGATCTTCTTCGACTTCGACTTCACGCCGCCCTACCCGGCGGAGCGAGTCACGTTCCGCTCGCACCTCGTCAACGACTACATCTCCGAAATCTTCAAGTAATGGGGCGGCGACCGTGGCGAATCCGCGCATCCTCAAGAATTTCAACCTCTTCGTCGACGGGCGGGGGCAGGCCGGGAAGATCGACGAGCTCGAGCTCCCGACCCTTACTATCAAGACGGAGGAGCACCGGGCCGGCGGGATGGACGCGCCGGCCGAGCTCGACATGGGCATGGAGGCGCTCTCGGCGGGCTTCACGCTCGCCGAGTACGACGAGAACGTCCTCCGCCTCTTCGGGCTGGCGGACGGCAACGCCGTGCAGCTCACCGCGCGCGGCGCCTTGCAGAAGGACGGCGAGCCGGTGACGCCGGTCGTCGTCAACATGCGCGGGATGCTCAAGGAGGCTGAGCTCGGCACCTGGCAGGCGGGCGAGAAGGCGACGCCGAAGTTCACGATCGCCCTCCGGTACTACCGCTACGAGTCGGGCGGCGTGGTGCTCCATGAGATCGACGTCGAGAACATGGTCCGCATCGTCAACGGCGTCGACCAACTGGCGCAGATCCGCGCCGCGATCGGGGTCTGAGGCGATGACGAAGGATCTGCGGCCGGCGGTCGACATCCCGCTCGACTTCCCGATCACGGTCGAGGGCGTCGAGATCAAGGGCGTTCGGATGCGGCGCCCGAGGGCGCGCGACGAGCTCGCCTTCCAGGAAGGCAAGGGCTCCGAGGGGCGGCGCGCACTACAACTCATCGCGAACCTCTGCGATCTCTCGCTCGACGCCGTCCTCGAGATGGACGCCGCCGACGTGAAGAAGCTCGAGGACCAGTACGCGGCTTTTCGCGGGGCCTCTCCGAGCGGGAGCTCCGGCGCGCCGTCCTGATCCTGGCGCGCTTCACGCGATGGGGGCTCGGGGAGCTCCTCGATCTCGAGGTCGAGGAGCTCCTCGCTTGGACGAAAGAGGCACTCGACCTCGAGCGCGAGATCGCCAAGGCGGCCGGCGGCGGTAGGGGGTAGAGGGTAGGAATGGCGGCGGCGTTCTCGGTAGTCGTCAACATCGGGGGCCGGATCGCCTCGAGCCTCGGCTCCGCCGTGGCGCGCGCGCGGCGCCAGGTCGGCGGGATCGGCGAAACCCTCGCCCGCGCACAGGCGGCGAACGCGCGCCGGCGGGATCAGTACCGCGCGCAGTTGGTCGACGCGGCGGCGCTCGGCGCGTCCCTCTACGGGCTCATTCGCCCCGCCGTCGCCTTCGAGTCGGCGATGGCCGACGTCCGCAAGGTCGTCGACTTCGACACGCCGGAGCAGTTCGGGCGGATGGGGCGCGACATCGTCGCCATGTCGCGCCGGATCCCCATGACGGCGGAGGGGCTCGCCGCGATCGTCGCCGCCGCCGGGCAGAGCGGCATCGCCCGCGACGAGCTCCTCTCGTTCGCCGAGAGCGCGGCCCAGATGGGGATCGCCTTCGACATCTCCGCGGACCTCGCGGGCGAGACGATGGCGAAGTGGCGCACCGCCATGCGGCTCACGCAGCCGGAGGTCGTCGCCCTCGCCGACGCGGTCAACCAGTTGTCCAACACGCAGGCGAGCACGGCGGCGGACATCTCCGACGTCCTCCGCCGCGTCGGCGGCCTGGCGACCAACGCGGGGCTCTCCGCCGTGCAGACGGCGGCGCTCGGCTCCTCGATGCTGGCGGCTGGCGCGACGTCCGAGGTCACGGCGACCGCCGTGAAGAACCTCGTCAACGCGCTCGGCCGCGGCGCGACCGCGACGCGGACGCAGCGCGAGGCGTTCCGCGCCCTCGGGATCGACGGGCGGCGCATGGCGCGGATGATGCAGCGCGACGCGCCGCGGGCGATCCTCACCGTCTTGGAGGCGCTGAACCGCCTCCCCGCCCACCGCCGCAACGCGATCGCGGGCCAACTCTTCGGTCAGGAGTCGATCGCGGCAATCTCGCCGCTCCTGACCAACCTCGACGCGCTGCGCGCCTCGTTCCGCACCGTCGCCGACGCGGCGAATTACGCGGGATCTATGGAGCGGGAGTACCGGGTCCGGAGCGAGACGACCGCGAACAGCCTCCAACTGGCGGCGAACCAGGCGAAGGCGCTCGGGATCCAGATTGGGACGCTCCTCCTCCCGACGCTCAACGACGCGCTCGGGGTCCTGGGGCGGCTCATGGAGCCGGTCGCGCGCCTCGCCGAGCGCTTCCCGCACGCGACGAAGGCGATCGTCGGGGCGACGGCCGCGCTCGTCGGGCTCCGGATCGCCGCCATCGCCGCCGGCTACGGCTTCACCTTCCTGGCGGGCGGGGCGATCAGGGCGGCGCGGGTTGTCGTCGGCGCCGCGCGCATGATGGGCGCCGCGACCCTCCTCGCCTTCGCGCCGTTCCGCTCGGCGGGCGGGCTCGCCATGCGGGCGGCGCGTCAGGTCGGACTCGCCTTCGTCCTCATGCGCGGCGGCGCGCTCGGGCTCGGCGGCGCGCTCTCCGGCGGCTTCGCCATGATGGGCCGGGCGATGCTCGGGCTCCTCAATCCGATGGCGATCGTCCGCGGTGCGATGGTGGCGCTCCGCGTCGCCTTCATCGGGACCGGGATCGGCGCGCTCGTGGCCGGCCTCGCGATGGCGGGGGCGTGGGTCCACAACAATTGGAGCAACGTCGCCGCCGCTTTCGAGGGCTTCCGCGACGGGTTTCTGCGGGCGCTCGGCCCGGCGCGTCCGATGGTCGCCGCCCTCGGGCGGGGCATCGGGCGGCTCTGGCGCTGGCTCAAGCGCCTCGTCGCCCCGATCGAGGGGGCGGAGGGCGGCTTCCGCGCGTTCGGCGAGCGGGCCGGCGAGGCGGTCGGGGCGACGGTCGCTTGGCTGCAAGACAAGCTACTCCCCGTGCTGCGGGTGATGGGCGACGGGATCCGGCGCATCGTCGGGCTCATCGGCGGCTGGGAGCGGGCCGGCGCCGTCCTGGCCGGGCTGCTCGCGGTGCGGTGGGCCGCGGGCCTCGCCCGGTTCGCGATGCGGGTGGCCGGTGTGACCCGCGCCTTTGAGGCGATGCGGCGCGCCGCGGTGCTGGCGCGGGGGGCGGCGGCGGCGGCGACCGCGGCGAGCGCGGCGGGGAGCGCCGCGGCCGGCGCCGCCGGAGCGGCCGCGGGGCGGGCGGCCGCGGGCGCTGCGG
>Ga0207867_1000793_pt1 | contig 29422 bp, 24 predicted proteins | sample HigsolmetaAR206D_FD_184838 | JGI IMG/M metagenome (GOLD analysis project Ga0207867, IMG submission 184838) | Ionic liquid and high solid enriched microbial communities from the Joint BioEnergy Institute, USA - AR20-6-D (SPAdes) (version 2) ...
AGCAGGACATCAAGCCATTGATTCTTAAGCTGTTAAAGACAACTTCGATCAACGAAATCAGGCCAATTCTGGTCCGGAAAGGCTAGGAATTACCTTTTTTATTCCGGCGTGTCACTTTTTGCCCCGGCTGGCGACGGCGATCAGAGTGCCGCCGATGGCCAGCGCCGCGCCCGCCATTTCCGCCACGCCCCACCGGTAGCCCTCGAACAGGGTGGAGAGGCCCAGCGCCACCACCGGCACCAGCACGCTGGAATAGGCGGCGCGGGAGACGCCCCAGGCGCGGATGGTCTGGTAGTAGAGGTGGAAGGCGATGACCGAGCCCGGAATGGAGAGGTAGAGCAGCCCGCCCAGATAGGCCATGTCGAGGCGCAGCACCGGCGGCCCGGCGTAGGCGACGGCGAGGATCGCGGTTGCCGCCGCGCCGTAGGCCATGGCCCAGGCGTTCATGGTGTAGATGGAGAGGCTGCGCAGGCCCTTTGTTGCCGGGAACAGGTTGCCGATCGAGGCGGCCAGCACCGAGGCGAGGCTGAGGGCGAGGCCGACGATGCCCCGGTCCCCCCACCGGAAGTCGGCGATCTGGGAGGAGAACAGCAGGCCGATGCCCGCCACGCCCAGCGCCGCGCCCAGCAGAAGCGCGGGCGTGAAGCGCTGCTTGAAGGCGATGCGCGCCATGATCGGGTTGAAGATGACCAGCATGGCGAAGGCCACCGCCACGAGGCCGGAGGCGATGTAGCGCTCCGCCTCGTAGACGAAGATGTAGTTGATGCAGAACTGGAGGAGGCCCATCGTCACCAGCATCAGGTGCTGGCGCGGGCTCACCTTCAGCGGCTCGCGCCGGGCGATGCAGATTGCCCACACCACCGCCGCCGCGATGACGTAGCGGTAGACCACCGACCAGGCGGCCGGCACTCCGGCCAGCTGGGTGGTGATGGCGATCCAGGTGCTGCCCCAGATGAGAACGATGGTCGAAAACGCAAGCCATGCGGGCATGGCCACTCCCCTTTTGACACCCCGCCGGCGGCCCCCGCCGCGATCGGGAAAAACGCAAATCCTGACGGTCTTTCCTGACGGTCGATGCAGGCCCGTTCAGACCGGCAGATTGGCCAGCGCGACCGCCAGCGCCTCCACGTGCACCTCGACCTGGTCCCACGACACCACGAGGCGGATCTGGCCCGAGCCTTCCGCGCCCCAGTCGTAGAACTCGAAGCCCTGCGCCCGCAGCTGGTGCGCGCCCTCCGGCCCCACGTTGAGGAACACCTCGTTGGCCTCCACCGGATAGAGCAGCCGCCCGGGCGCCGCCTGCGCCAGCCGCCGCGCCATGGCGTTGGCCCGCTCCGCGTTGCGCCGCCACAGGCCGGTCTCGATGTACGCCAGCAGCTGGGCGGAGATGTAGCGGCCCTTGCACAGCAGATGCCCGCCCCGCTTGCGCCGGAGGCCGAACTCCGCCGCCAGCTCCCGGTTGAAGAACACCACCGCCTCGGCCGCCAGCGCGCCGTTCTTGGTGGCGCCGAAGCACAGCACATCGACGCCCGCCTTCCAGGTGATGTCGGCCGGGTGGCAGTCCAGATGCACCAGCGCGTTGGCGAAGCGCGCCCCGTCCATGTGCACCCGCATCCCCCGGGCCTTCGCCGCCCCGGCCAGCGCCGCCACCTCGGCGGGCGTGTAGACGCAGCCCAGCTCCGTCGCCTGCGTCAGCGACAGCACGCGCGGCTGCACCTGGTGCACGTCGCCCCGCATGTCCGCCAGCGCCGCCGCGAAGCTCTCCGGCGTGATCTTGGCCCCGAAGCCCTCCGCCAGCAGCAGCTTGGCCCCGCCGGTGTAGAACTCCGGCGCGCCGCACTCGTCCACGTGGATGTGCGCCTCGCGGTGGCACACCACCGCGCCGAACGGCGGCGTCAGGCAGGAGAGCGCCAGCGCATTGGCGGCGGTGCCGGTGGTCACCGCGAAGGCCGCCACGTCCGTGCCGAAGAAGCGGGAGAACACCTCGCTGAGGCGGCCCGACCACGGGTCGCCGTCATAGGGCGCGGTCGAGGCGGCATTGGCCTCGACGATCGCCGCCAGGATCTCCGGCGCAACGGTTGCGGTATTGTCGGACGTGAAGCGCATGATATCGGCTGCTAGCGGGCGCCGTGGCTTTCGTCAAACGATCCTTGCACCCCCGTCCCGGACGCCGTTCCTAGAGCCAGCCCTTGCGCTTGAAGAACAGGTACGGCAGCACCGCCGAGAGCACCATCAGCCCGATGGCGAAGGGGTAGCCCAGCGGCCAGCCCAGCTCGGGCATGCGGTGGAAGTTCATGCCGTAGATGGAGGCAACCAGCGTTGGCGGCAGGAACACGACCGAGGCCACCGAGAAGATCTTGATGATGCTGTTCTGCTCCAGGTTGATGAGGCCTGTGGTCGCGTCCAGCAGCAGGGAGATGCGGCCCGAGAGGTAGTTCACATGGTCCGCCAGCGCCCGGATGTCGCCGGTGATGGAGCGGAAATGCCCCTCCAGCGCGCTGCGGCGGGGGTTGGAGGCGGCGCTCGCCGCCAGGAAGGCGTTGATGCGCGACAGGCTGAGCAGGCTCTCCCGCGCCTTGGAGAGCATGTCGCCCCGGCCGCCGAGGCGGCGCAGCACGCGGCGGAAGTCCTTCACCTGTGCGCCGCGGAACTGGTTCTGCTCGCCAAAGACATGCTGGGTCATGGCATCGAGCGCCATGCCCACCTGCCCCAGCACCTCCGCCAGCCGGTCCACCAGCAGCCCGACCAGCCCGACATAGATGCCGTAGCCGTCCTCGAACCGGGCGCCGCCGGGGCGGCTCGCCTCCGCGACGAAGGCGTCGACCCCCCGCACCGGGCTGTGCCGCACCGTGATGAGCACCCCGCCCCGCAGGATGAAGTAGACGGTGGTGAGCATCGGCGCGTCGCCCGTGCTGCCCACCAGAATGGCGGCGGGGGCGTGGATCGAATCGCCTTCCTCGATGATGCGGTTGGCCATCTCGAGGCCGAAGATCCGCTCCCGCGTGGGGATGTTCACCCCCAGCTCGCGCTCGACGAAAAGCTCCTCCTCCTCGGTGGGCTCGAGGAGATCAACCCAGGCGGCCCGCGCCAGCAGCGCAGGGTCGAGCGGCGCGGCGGCGGAAGACCCGTCCGCGGCGGACGCCGCCTGGCAGGGGGTCAGCCGGCCGTTGTCGAGGCTGTAGAGCGCAAGCATGGTCCCCCCCTTTCGGCTCGCCCCGCCGCCTAGCGTTTGGCCTTGCCCGCGAACGGGTTTTCCCGGCTGCGGAAGTTGAGGCGGATGGGCACGCCCATGAAGCCCAGCTCCTCGCGCATCAGGTTGACGAGGTAGCGCTGGTAGCTGTCCGGCAGCTCTTCGAGCCGGTTGCCGAACACGATGAACGAGGGCGGGCGGATGCGCGCCTGGGTGATGTAGCGCAGCTTGATCCGCTTGCCGCCCGGGGCGGGCGGCGGGTTGCGCTCCAGCGCCGCCGCGAACCAGTCGTTGAGGCGGGAGGTGGGCACGCGCCGGCTCCACAGGTCGCGGATCTCGAACGCCGCCTTGATGAGGGTGTCCAGATTCTTGCCGGTGGCGGCGGAGACCGGGATCAGCGGCACGCCCTTCACCTGGGAAAGGCCGTCCTCCAGCGCCCGGGCGACGCCCCGGTAGATGCCGCCGTGGTCCTCGACCGCGTCCCACTTGTTGAGGGCGATCACCAGCGCCCGGCCTTCCTGAAGCACCTGGTCGGCAATCTTCAGGTCCTGCGCCTCAAGCCCCAGGGTCGCGTCCAGCAGCAGAACCACCACTTCGGCGAAGTCGATGGCGCGGCGGGTGTCGGCGGCGGAGAGCTTCTCCAGCTTGGTGGTCACCCGCGCGCGGCGGCGCAGACCTGCCGTGTCGATGAGGCGCACCGGGCGGCCCTGCCACTCCCACTGCACCGAGATCGAGTCGCGGGTGATGCCCGCCTCCGGCCCCGTGACCAGCCGGTCCTCGCCCAGCAGCCGGTTGATGAGGGTGGACTTGCCCGCGTTCGGGCGGCCCACCACCGCCAGCTTCAGCGGCGCGGCGGCCACCTCCTCCGGCGTGGGCTCGGCCTTCTCGTCCTCCTCGAAGTCGTCCTCGGGCGGCAGGCCCACATGGCGGACAATGGCCTGATAGAGATCGGCCATGCCCTCGCCGTGCTCGGCGGAAATGGCGACGGGCTCGCCCAGGCCCAGCGCATAGGCCTCGTAGAGGCCCGCCTCGGCCATCTTGCCCTCGGCCTTGTTGGCCAGGAGCACGACCGGCGTGTCCTGCGCGCGCAGCCAGCCGGCGAAGTGCCGGTCCAGCGGGGTCAGCCCGGCGCGGGCGTCGATGACCATCAGGGCCAGGTCCGCCGTGTCCAGTGCGGCTTCGGTCTGGGCGCGCATGCGCCCGGCGAGCGAGGTCGCCTCCGCATCCTCCAGCCCTGCCGTGTCGACGATGGTGAACTCCAGGTCGAACAGCGAGCCGTCGCCCTCGCGGCGGTCGCGGGTGACGCCCGGCGTGTCATCGACAAGCGCCAGCTTCTTGCCAACCAGCCGGTTGAACAGGGTGGACTTGCCGACGTTCGGGCGGCCGATGATGACGATCGTGGGTTTTTGACGCTCTTTCATGCCGTGTGCTTAGACGGGTGCGGCCGCAAGAGCAATCGCGCCCGATCACCGAAACGCCGTAACGCGCCCGTCGTTCGTCATGATGTAGAGGGTATTGTTCGCAACCACCGGTGGCAGGAAGGCGTCGTCGCTCAGCTTCTCCACCGAAATCAGCGCGCCGGTATAGGGCGAAACCGTCGCCACATAGCCGTTGCTGGAGGTGAGAATCAGGCGGTCGCCCGCCAGCACCGGCCCTGCCCAGGTGACGAGTCCCTTGCGGTCCTCCGGGTCCTTGTAGCGCTGGAGCGGCGTCAGCCAGCGAATGCGGCCCTCGCTGCGGGTGAGGCACACCAGCTCGCCCTCGTTGGTGACGACATAGACGAAATCGCCCGCCACCCACGGGGTATGCACGCCGCCCAGGTTCGCTTCCCACACGCGCTGGCCGGTGGTCAGCTCCAGCGCCACCATGCGCCCGCCGTTGCCGATGGCGAACACGCGGCCCCGGTCGATGACCGGCGAGGCGTCGATGTCGAGGAGCGCGCCGATGGCGGTGAGGCGGCCGGTGCGGGTGAGCAGCTCCTGCCAGGTGACGCGGCCATTCTCCACGCGCAGCGCCGTCAGCTCACCCGAGGAATAGCCCACCACCAGCGTGTCCGCCAGGACGGCCGGCGCGCCGGTGCCCAGGATGCTGGCGTTCTCGACGATGCCGGTGGCGTCCCACAGCACGTCGCCGGTCTCCAGCGACAGGGCGAACAGCTGGTTGTCGAAGGTGAGCACATAGGCGCGGTCTTCGGTCACCGTGGCCGCGCCCCGGAACGGCGCTTCCATGTCCACCTGCCACAGCTTCCGGCCGGTGGCGGCGTCGAGCGCGGCCACATAGCCGTAGCCCGAGGTCGCGATCAGCTTGCCGTTGCTGTAGGAGACGCCGCCGCCGAAGGCGAGCCGCTTGCTCTCCTTCTCCGGGAAGGTGAACGACCACAGCTTGCGGCCGGACCCGGCGTCCAGCGCCTGCACGGTGGCGCGGGTGTCGATGGTGAACAGCTTGCCCTCCGCCACCACCGGCGGCGACACCAGATAGGTGGTGCGGCTGCCGCCCTCGCCGACCGAGGCGGTCCAGGCGCGGCGCAGCGTCTCCGGCAGGGCGAGGTGGTGCATGGCCTTGGCGGGCGCGCCGCCGGGCTGGGCCCAGTCCTTGTTGGCGTAGGGCGCGGGCAGCGTCACCTTCAGGTCGGCGATGGTGGCATCGGCCTCGAGCGCCTGCTCGAACGCCAGCACCGGGATGCGCTCGCCCGGCAGGCGGCTCTTGTTCTTGTTGCCGCCCGAGCAGGCGGCCAGCGCCGCGAGCGCCACCAGGGAAACGGCGGTACGAAACAGTTTCATTACTTGGACTCCGGCGCGCCAGAAGCAGACGGGGCAGCAGGTGCCGGGGCGGCAGCGCCCTCGGCCGGGGCCGCGGTTTCAGCAGGGGCGGATCCGGTCGCGGTGGGACCGGTCGCGGTGGATTCAGTCTTGGCGGCCTCTGCGGCGGGCTCCGCCGCCGGGGCGGCGTCCTCCGGCAGCATGGAGAGCATCTGCGCGGCGCGGCTGCGCAGCGAGGGGGCCACATCCTCGTTGCCGGCGATGGCCTCGAACAGGGCGCGGGCCAGCTGCGGCTGGCCGGACTCGAGGTAGGCAACCGCCAGCAGCTCGCCCGCCGGGCCGAACCAGGGGGTGCCGTCATGCGCGATGGGCTTCAGCTTCTCGATGGCCTCCTCCGGCTTCAGCGAATCATACTGAAGCTGCACGGCGCGGAAGCGGGCAAGGCCCCGGAACGGCTCGGCGAGGGTCTTGTCGGCGGCGATGGCCTCGTAGGCCTTGATCGCCTCGGCGGTCTCGTCGCCGCGCACAAGCTGGGCGGCCTGCGCCAGCAGGGAGAGCGCCCGGATGCCGTCCGTGCCGTCGGCGGCCAGCGCCTTCAGCTCGGGCAGCGCCTTCTCCGTATTGCCCTCGCTCAGGAGGGCGATCGCCTGCGCCAGCCGGTCGGACTGCTGGTTGATCTTTTCCTTGTGCTCTTCCCGCCAGTAGAGGAAGGCCGCCAGGGCAATCAGGAACACGCCGATGCCGATGAGCATCCACCGGCCATAGTTCCTCCACAGGTTCGCCAATTGCTCGCGGCGGAGTTCCTCATCCACCTCGCGCAGGAAGGCTTCGCCCTGATCGCCCGTTTGGTCCTTGGCCACGCGTGTCCCCTGTCTCGAATATTCCGTTGCAGATTAGTAGCGGCTCACGGCTTTCGCGCAAGCGATTCGGCGGGAATCTGGTACAGGTTATCCGCGCCGGGGAACGACCGGTCGCGCACAGCCTCGGCGAACGCCCGCGCCGCCGCGTCGAGGTTCTCCGCCAGGTTGTAGAACCGGCGCACAAAACGCGGAACACGATCGAACAGGCCCAGCATGTCCTCCGACACCAGCACCTGGCCGTCGCAGGCGGCGCTGGCGCCGATGCCGATGGTCACCGCCGTCACCGAATTGGTGATCTCCACCGCCAGCGGCTCCACCACGCCCTCGATGACGAGGGCGAACGCACCCGCCTCGCACACCGCCTTGGCGTCGCGCAGGATCTTCGCCCGCTCCGCTTCGGACTTGCCGCGCGCGCCGTAGCCGCCCAGCGCGTTGACCGCCTGCGGGGTGAGCCCCACGTGCCCCACCACCGGGATTCCGCGCTCGACGAGGAAACGCACGGTCGGCGCCATGGCCTCACCGCCTTCCAGCTTCACGCCCGCCGCGCCGGTTTCCTTGAGGATGCGCGAGGCGGTGGCGAAGGCCTGCTCCGGGCTGGCCTCGTAGGAGCCGAACGGCAGATCGACGATGACGACCGAGCGGTAGGAGCCGCGCACCACCGCCGCGCCGTGGTTGATCATCATCTCCACCGTCACCGGCACGGTGGAGGGCAGGCCGTAGATCACCTGCCCCAGGCTGTCGCCCACCAGCAGCATGTCGCAATGCGGATCGAACAGCTGGGCGAAGCGGGCGGTGTAGGCGGTGAGCATCACCACGGGCTCCTTGCCCTTGCGCGCCGCGATTGCCGGAACCGACAGCCGCCGCACGGGGGTCGGGGTCGGATTCGCCCGCGATGTCGAGGTATCGAGGGTATAGGTGGTCGACATGTTTCATGCTCCTGCCAATCGCCCGGGCACGGGGGCTGCGATACCCCACTCCCGGGCGCGGGGCCAGACCATAGCGGCCCGCACCCCCATCGCTCAAGGCGCAGGTTGGTAGCTCTTGTCCGGCGCGGCGGGAATATGCCATGGCGGCAACATGATATTCGATCTCAGTGAAAAGCTGGCCCTCGTCACCGGCGCGAGCCGGGGGCTGGGGCTGGAGATGGCCCGGGGCCTCCTGCACGCGGGCGCGCGGGTGATCCTGCACGGGCGGGATCAGGCGGCGCTCGACGCGGCGGCGGCGGCGCTCGATCCGACCGGCGCGCGGGTGCTCACCTGGCGGCTCGACCTCTCGGCCCCGGACGCCTTCGCGCCCGCCGTCGAGGCGCTGGTCGCCGCCCACGGCCCGGTGGACATCCTCGTCAACAACGCCGGGGCCCGGGCGCGGGGCAGGCTGGATGACCTGCCGCTCGGCGAGATCCGGAGCCTCATCGAGGTGGATCTGGTCGCGCCCCTCCACCTCTCCCGCCTGCTGGCCCGGCACATGCGGCCGGGCGGGCGAATCATCAACATCACCTCCATTGCCGGCATGATCGCCCGCTCGGGCGACGCCGCCTACACCGCCGCCAAGGGCGGGCTCGCCGGCCTCACCCGGGCGCTGGCGGCGGAACTGGGCGAGCGCGGCATCACCGTCAACGCCGTCGCCCCCGGCTTCTTCGCCACCGACGCCAACGCGGAGATGGTGGCGGACGCGGACATCGCCCACTGGCTCGTCCGGCGCACCTCGCTCGGCCGCTGGGGCAAGCCGGAGGAGATCGCAGGCGCGGTGGTGTTCCTCGCCTCCCCCGCCGCCTCCTACATCACCGGGCACCTGCTGCCGGTGGACGGCGGGTATCTGGCGCATTTCTAGCCATCAGAGCACCGGCCATCGGAGCACCGGCCATCAGAGCCCCAGCCATCAGAGCACAGGGGGGGGCGTCTGGAAAGCCGCGCCGGGCATCCCTAATCTCGGCGAGTTATCCGGTTGAACGAAGGGAGACCTGACGCATGCACGCACGCCGCCTCGCCCCCCTCCTCGCCCTGCTCGCCGCCGCCGCCCCGGCCGCGCCGCTGCTCGGCCAGCCGGTCCCGGCCGTCGCCCGGGCGGAAGCGCAGGCACCTGCCTTCGCCCGGCGCCTCGACGCGGCGATCGACAAGGCCATCGCCGAGCAACGCATCGTCGGCGCGGTGGTGCTGGTGGCGGAGGACGGCCGCATCGTCTACCGCCGCACCGCCGGGCACTTCGACCGGGAGAAGGGCGAGCCCATGCGGGAGGACGCGATCTTCCGGCTGGCGTCCGTCTCCAAGGCGGTGATGTCGGTTCTGGCCATGACGCTGGTGGAGGACAGCACGCTGGCGCTGGATGCGCCCGTTTCCCGCTGGCTGCCCGAGTTCCGCCCGCGCCTGCCGGACGGCACCGCGCCCGAGATCACCGTGCGCCAGCTGCTCAGCCACACCGCCGGCCTCAGCTACGGCTTTCTGGAATCGCCGGACAGCCTCTACTTCCGCCTCAGCGTGCTGGACGGCATGGAGCTGCCGGACACCGACCTCTACGGCAACCTGCAGCGGCTGGCGCAGATCCCGCTCGCCTTCCCGCCGGGCACGGGCTTCCGCTATTCGCTGGCGACCGACGTGCTCGGCGCGGTCATCGAGCGGGCCACGGGCAAGCCGCTCGCGCAGGTGGTGCGGGAGAAGGTGACCGCGCCGCTCGGCATGACGGACACCGGCTTTGCCGTCACCGACCCGGCCCGCCTTGCCCCGCCCTACATCCATCGCGCGCCGGGAACAGAGCCCATGGCCCCCGAGCGCATGACCGACAACGTCCGCCTGCCCATGGTCGCGAGCCACATCACCTTCGCCCCCAGCCGCGCGTTGAACCCGGACGCCTACCCCTCGGGCGGCGCGGGCATGGTGGGCACGGCGCGGGATATCCTCGCCCTGCTGGAGGCCGTGCGCACCGGCGGCGGCACCGTGCTGAAGCCGGAGACCGTGGCGCAGATGATGGTGGACCACAGCGACGCCGCGAACCGGCCGGACGCGCACGGCTGGGGCTTCGGCCTCGGCTGGTCCGTGCTGCTCGACCCGGCGGCGGCCGCCACGCCGCACGCGCGGGGGACGTTCCGCTGGGGCGGCGTCTACGGCCATAGCTGGTTCGTCGATCCCGAGCGGAAGCTGACCGTGGTCGCGCTCACCAACACGACGCCCGAGGGCATGGATGGCCCGTTCGTCGACGGGCTGCGCAGCGCCATCTACGGGGTTGCGCCCGAGAGCAGGTAGAACAACGGCCGGTCAGTCCTCGGCGCCGGCGCTGGCGCGCAGGTTGTGGCGCAGGGTGAGCAGGGTGGACTGAAGCTCCCCGAGCTGCTCCTGCGTGATGCCGCAGGCGGCGAGGATCTGGTCCGGCACGCAGGCGGCCTCCCCGGCGAGGTCGCGCCCGGCCTCGGTGAGGAACACCCGCACCACCCGCTCGTCGGCCGTGTCGCGCCGCCGCGTAAGGTAGCCGGCGGCCTCCAGCCGCTTGATGAGCGGCGTCAGGGTGTTGGATTCGAGGAAAAGCTGGTCGCCCAGCTCACCCACGGTCTGGCCGTCGCGCTGCCACAGCACCACCATCACCAGATACTGGGGATAGGTGAGCCCCAGCCGGTCCAGCAGCGGCTTGTAGACCCGGTTGAAGGCAAGGCCGGTGGAATAGACGCCAAAGCACAGCAGGCGGTCGAGCGCGCCGGGGGCGGTGTCAGCGGAAGGGTCGGTTTTGCTCATGGGCCAGATATAATCGCGTGCGCTCTTGTCGCAAACAGGCAAGACCATACGGCAGGGGCGGCCTCCCGCACCGGGACGCGCCGCCCGCGCCGTGGTCCTGCCGGGCTCAGCTCCTGAGGAACGCCAGCATGTCCTGGTTGAGCCGGTCCTTGTGGGTGTCGGTGAGGCCGTGGGGGGCGCCCTCGTACACCTTCAGCACCGCATGGGGCACCAGCGCCTTCGAGGCGAGGCCCGACACGTCGAGGGGCACCACCTGATCGTCGCTGCCGTGGACGATCAGCGTCGGCCGGTCGAACTTCTTCAGGTCCTCGCGGAAGTCGGTCTCGGAGAACGCCTTGATCGAGTCATAGGTGTTCTTGAAGCCGCCCTGCATGCCCTGCGCCCACCACGACTCCACGAGGCCGGCGTCCACCGTCGCGCCCGGGCGGTTGAAGTTGTAGAACGGGCCGCTCGGAATGTCCCGGAACAGGCGGGAGCGGTTGGCGATGAACCCCGCGCGGATGTCGTCGAACACCTTGAGGGGGACGCCGCCCGGATTGTCCGGCCGCTGCACCATCAGCGGCGGCACCGCCGAAATCAGGCCGAGGCGCGCCACGCGCCCGGTGCCGTGGCGGCCCACATAGCGAGCCACCTCGCCGCCGCCGGTCGAGAAGCCGAACATGGAGACGTCGCGCAGGTCCAGCGCCTCGACCACCGCCGCCAGATCGTCGGCGTAGTGGTCCATGTCGTTGCCGTCCCACGGCTGGCTGGAGCGGCCATGGCCGCGCCGGTCATGGGCGATGACGCGGAAGCCGTGATTGGCGAGGAAAAACGCCTGGTTCTCCCAGCTGTCGGCGGTGAGGGGCCAGCCGTGGCTGAGGGTGACGACCGGGCCGTCCTTCGGGCCCCAGTCCTTGAAATAGAGGCTGACGCCGTCCCGGGTGAGAATGGTGTCGGGGCTGGTGATCCTGCTCATGGCTGCGGACTCCTTCACTTGGGGGCCGGGGGCGGCCGAGGCGCGCGCCTGCGCCTCCCGCCCGCCGATCACACCGGCGGCAACCGCCGTGGCCGCCGTCGCGCCGATCGCGGCGCCAAGCAGTTCGCGACGATCCAGCCGCTCCATGGTTTCCAGCACGTCACTCATCGGTCTCTCCTTGTCCTGTCTTGGGGGCGATACCGCCGGGGGCAGCGGCACCAACTCGCTTACGCTTTAATCGTGTGCGATACATATGACTTGCGCCGCGATCCGTCAAGAGCGATTTAATCGCGTGCGATATTTTTGACGCAAGGCACGGCAGGGAAGCGGACCCCGCCGGGGCAGCAGGTCCGCCCCCCGGCAGAAAACGGCGAACGAGGGCCGGGGATGCCGAAGCCGATATGAAAAGCGGTGGATCCGTGCCTGCCGGATCCACCGCAAGGTCGCCCGAGAGGGTTCAGGCGGAAGGTTTAGAACGACGCCCGCAGGCCGACGGTGCCCTTGAGGCTGTAGCTGTCGCCGAAGTCGCCGAGCGCGGTCTTGCCCGAGCCCTGGGCGTAGAGGGTGACGCGGCCGTTCCAGGTGTAGCTGCCGCCAAGGCCGATCTCGCCCCACCAGGCGCGTTCGCGGTTGAGGATGTCCGTCCCGCTCACCATGACGCCCGTCTCCGCCAGCCATTCGCGGCTGATGTTGACGATGCCGTAGAGGTAGCGGCTGCGGTTGGCTCCCACGGTGGCCTGATGGTCGAGCGACAGGCCCCAGCGTGTGCGCAGGCTCTCGGCCTGATCCGCCTTCACCACCGCCCCGGCCGGATCGACAAACCGGTCGAAGTCCGCATGGGCGTAGCTCACCTGGATCTGCGGCGTGAGGCTGAGCCCGCCGCCGAGCGAGGCCCGCTTGCCCAGCTCCAGGCTGAAGCCGACGCCGGTGCCGTCGTTGTCCTTGGTGAGCGCGCCGAGCGTGCCGGAGGTAAGATCGCTGGAGAACCAGCTGACCTGCGCCTGACCGTCGGCATAGAAGCCCGAGGGGCTGTGCCAGGTGAGCGTTGCGCCAAGGCCGTGGCCTTTCGTCTTGATCGCGCCGCGGCCGAAGCGGGAGGCCACATGGCCGTCCGCCTTGCCGTAGTGGGCCGTCACCGCGCCGATCAGGGTGCTGCCGTCGCTGCGCTGCGCCAGCGTCTGCTCCATCCCCAGCTGCATCTGCCAGCTGTTGATGTTCTTGTCGGTGCCGCTGGTCGAGAACGCCGCCTCCGGCCGGTGGCGCGTGCTGCGGATCCGGCCCCAGATGCCGCTGCCCGCGTGGATCGGCGACCCCGCCCACGTGCGGTTGCCCACGCGCTCCTGCATCGTCGGCAGCTCGCTCAGCGCCAGCAGGGTCTGCACGTAGCCCTCATAGACCGGCACGCCCGGCTGGTAGACCACGCCCACCTCGCCGGTCGCCGGCGACGGCGCCGGGGAAGGCGCAGGCTGCGGCCCGGGCTGGGGCCCGGGCTGGGGCTGGGGCTGGGGCTGCGGCGTCGCGTCGTCCCCGTCGTCCCCGTCGTCCTCCAGGGTCGTGCGCAGATACCAGTCGCCATCGGTCGGATCGGAGATCCCGCCCTTGAACAGGCGGTAGGCATAGGCGCCGCCGATCACCGCCGGGTCGCCCTCGAACACATAGTCGCCGCGGAGCACGAACGTGCCGTTCGACGCCCCCGCCACGTCGATGATCTTGATGCCCTCGACCGTGACGCCGCCAAGGCCGTCGCGGTTGAGAACCACCACCTCGGTCTGGCCCGCCGTGTCGCCAAGGACCACCAGCCGGTCGGTCGCCGAGTCATCGCCGCCAAGGGCGGTTTCAATCTCGAGCACACCGCCGTTACCGACGTAATTGCCGACGACGGTGAGCGTGCCGAAGCTGTTGCCCGGCGCCACCGTGCCCGTGTTGAACACGCTGCCCACCCGGCCGTTGCCGCCGAGGCGGCCCTGCTGCGCCACGTCCACGTGGCTGCCGAGCACGCCGTTGACGGAAAGCGTGCCCTCGTTCACCCGCGTCGTTGCCGTGTAGGCACCGTTGTCGGCGGTGAGGACGAGCCGGCCGCTGCCCGCCTTGGTGAAGCCGCCGCTGCCGGACAGCGTGCTGCTCAGTGTCAGCGTCGTGCCCGCGTCGGTCAGCACCGTGCCGTCGCCGGCGAAGACCAGGTCGCGCCCGCTCGCGAAGTCTGCCGTCGTGCGGAGCGTGCCGCCCTCGAAGGTGATCTTGCCCGCCGCCGCGCCGAGGTTGGCGTCTTGCGAGACCGCCAGCGTGCCGCCGCGGATCACCGTGCCGCCCGCATAGCTGTTGTCGCCGCTGAGGATGACGGTGCCCTTCCCGATCTGGTGCACGGCGCCGGTCCCGCTGATGACCGTACCGAAGTCAACGTCGTCGGACCGGTTGAAGGCCAGCACGCCGTCATTGATCACGCTGGCCCCGATCATGCCGGAGGTGCCGCCGTCGCCGAGTTGCAGGGTGCCGGCTTCGATCCTGACGACTCCGCCCAGCGTGTTGTCGGCGGCCAGCGTCAGCCGGCCGCTGCCGGCCTTCGTCATGTCGGCGCCGGAAATGACCGCGCCGGTCCTGACATCGAAGCCCTGGGTGTCGATGATGCCGTCAGAGACAAAGACCGCGTCGTCGCTGCCGAAATTGGCGAACAGGTCAGCCTGCGATGCGCTCAGGACCAGGCGGGCCTTGTCGAGGAGCTGGAAGGTGGCCTGGCCATCTCCCGCCGCGATCTGGCCGACGGTGAGGGTCGACGCCTTGACCTCGATGTATCCGGTGCTGGCCGCGTCCAGCGCCGCGTGCAGGGAACCGGCCTCGAACCGGGAATCGTCGTACACGTAGAGACCACCGTAGCCGAGTTCGCCCACCACGGCCTGGCCGGTGACGGTGGCAACCGCGCCCGTGTCGACCAGCGCCAGAAGGCCTTGCGCGTTCTTGGCCACACCCAGCTTCAGCGTCTCCGCCGTCAGTTTCGGAGCGGCCACCGTCATGTAATGGAGGGACGTTGCGTTCTCGCCGACGCCGCCGAGATACTCCCGGACCGTGAGGTCCGTCCCGTAGTGCAACACGCTTGCGCTGCTGTTCTCGCCGGCCAGAACAAGCCGGTCGATATCAGCCGTTCCCTTGATCAGCTGAAGGCCGGCAACGCCGCCGTTGACGCCGGCCGTCAGGGTTCCGTCCACCTGAAGGCGGGCGTCGGGGCCGTCGAGGGTCACGCTCGCGCTGCTGCCGACGTTGACGCCCATCACCACATCCGCGGCCCGCCATTCCCCGTCCGACAGGTTGACCGCGCCGTAGGAAAGTCCGCTGCCGGTGCTGTTCGCGAGATAGGTGGTCCCGGTCGTCTCGAGCACCGCGCCGTCGCTGACGGCAACAGCCGCGCGCCCCAGCCCCTCGCCCACATAAAAATCGCCCAGGACGTTGAGGCGGGTCTGCGCCCCCGTCATGACAATGCCCGACTCCCGGCTGCCATCGGAGGTGAGGACGGTGCGGTCGGCGGGCGCTCCCGTGCCCAGGGTGACGACGGCCGCGTCCTCGACCAGCATGGCGACAACGCCATTCTCGCCGGCGAGGAAACGGGAGGCCACAAGGCTTGCGCCGCCCGTGACCGTCACTTCCGTCGCGAGCGTGCTGCCGCTGGAGCCAAGCGTGAGGCGCTGCGCCGCAAGACTGGCCTTGTCACTGACGATCAGCTTGCCGCCGTTGTCGATCTGAACGGTATCGAATGCGGCTCTGCTGCCATTCCCGTCGACCGTGAAACCGGCATTGGCCGCAACCTGGAGCCCGGCGGCGCCAAGGAACGTCCCGCCCTCCTTCACCGCGACAACGCCGGCCGTGACGAGCAGATCGCCGGAGAAGCTGTTGGCGCCGGCGAGCGTCAGCGTGCCGGTGCCGGTCTTGGTCAGCGTGGTGCCGCCGATGGCCGCGCCGGTCCTGACGTTGAAGCCCTGCGTGTCGATGACGCCGTTCTGGATCGAGACCTTGCCGGCACCGAACCCGGCGAACAGGTTGCTCTGCGCGCCGGTCAGCACCAGCCTGGCGTTGTTGTTGAGATGAAACGCCCCGTCGCCCGTACCGGCGGCGACCTGCCCGGCATAAAGCGTTGCGTTGTCGACCGTTACCATGCCGCTGCTGCCGGGGTCGTCCGCCACCCGGAGGGTTCCGATCCGCGCCTGGGCGCCGTTCTCGATCGTGAGCGTGCCTTCGCCATCATGGCCGTTGAAATAGTCGCCCACGGTGAGGGTGCCGTTCACCCGCAGCTCGGACTGCGCGCCCGTGATGGTGAGCGCGCCCTTGCCGCCGCGTCCGATCGCGCCGGTCTGGGCGGCGAGCTGGCCACCGTTTTCCACGAGGGCCTGAACCTCCATCGTCTCGGAGCCGCCCATGGCAAGGAAGCTGCCCGCGTTCCAGACGGACCCGGCCCCGCTCACCCGCACCGAAATGCCGGTGGCAGCCACGGTGTTGTGGCCCTCGCCCACGAAACTGCGGCCCGTCGTCAGCTGCCCGCCGTTCTCGATGATGATCGTGGACGGGGCGGCTCCGCGGCCAACCACAAAATCCGCGGCGACGGCAAGGCTTGCGTTCGCGCCGCCAACCCGCACCGTGCCGGACTGGAGGAACAGATCCTCGCCCACCTGCATGGTGCCGCCGCTCAGGACGTCGAGCGTGCCCGCATTCTCCAGGCCAAAGTCATTCCCGATCGTCCATCCGCTCTGAACCGTCGCCTGGGCCGTGCCATAGATCCAGCCCTTGAGCGTCTCGACCGACGTGTCCACGATCAACGTGCCGGATTGAACCCTTGCCTCGTCACCGGGAACGGGAATGCCAAGCGACCAGTTGCCCGGCGTCGACCAGGAGCCGGTGCCGTTCCAGTTGGTGATGTCCGCAAAGGCGGGAGTCGCGGCCGTGCTGGCCAGCAGGGCGCCGAGCACCGCGCCCCTGGTCAGAGGCTGGGCCGCCAGCCGTGGAATTGCCGAGAAAAACGATGTGGACTGTGTCCGGTGAAACCCGTTTTTGAATGTTCCTTCTGCACGCGACAAACGCATCTGATCCCCCGATCGCCCTGTTTCGAGATTTCCGAAAGGTTCTGCCTGTGAAACGTTAGCAATCAGGAAGATTAATTTAAATTAATTTTATAACTAACTTATTGTTAACCTTGATTTATTTCCACCAGCAAGTAGAAAAATTGCTCCAAGCAATCGTGGTGTGTGGACCCGATTGTCTCTGACACCAACTCTCCCCCTTTTTTTCAGGAACAGGCCGGCCCGCCGCCGCGCCATGCCGGGTCTCTTGTGGTGCGGGGGAAGGCGCGCACGGCGGACATGCGTTGCGGCGCGGCGGTCGGGTGCCGCCGCGCCGGGATGCGGGGTTTCGGGCTGTCAGGAGGGTCGCCGGCGCGTCAGCGCCGGGGCGGCTTACCCGGCCGCACGCCCGTAATCGGGCAGCTTGAGCATGTTGTGGACCTCCCGGCGCCGGGCGGCCTGTTCGCTGTCGTCCGCCGAGGAGAGGCCGCCCGCCAGAAGCTGGTTGCGGCGGTCCAGCTCCTCCTGCGTGCGGGGCAGCAGCAGGGATTCGCCGATCGTCGCCAGCGCCTGGTTTGCTTCCACGAAGGGCCGGACGATCCGCTCGTAGGCGGCGAAGGCGTCTTGCGGGTTGTCGTGGGACGCCAGTTCGCCCGCCAGAATATAGGCGCCAACCAGCGCGAGGCTGGTGCCCTGCCCGGAGAGGAACGAGGGCGCGTAGGCCGCATCCCCCACCAGCACCACGCGGCCGGAGGACCAGCGCGGCATGCGGATCTGGCTGACCGTATCGAAATAGAGATCATCCGAGGTCTGCATCGCCTCGACCAGATGGGGCACTTCCCAACCGTCGCGGGCGAACACTTCGGCCGTGCGGCGGCACTGCGCGCCCGCATCCGTGCGCGAATGGACCGGCGGCTCGTCGGTCGCGAATGTCAGGAACGCATGGAGCATCGCGTTGTCGCCGACCGCGTACATTCCGGCCATGCGCCCCGGCGCGGCATAGGTCACGCCCTCGTGGGAAAGGCCGGCCATGTTGGGCAGGGAAAAGAGATTGAAGCACCAGCCGAGATAGCGGTTGAACTGCTCCTCCGGCCCGAACACCAGGGCGCGGGTGCGCGAGTGCAGGCCGTCCGCACCGATGACGATATCGTAGCGCTGCGCATCGCCGCTCTTGAAGCGGACCGTCACGCCCTCGCCGTCGTCCTCCAGCGTGTCGATGGAGTCGTTGAAGCGGTAGCGGATCGCCCCGTTCTGCGTCAGCGCGAACAGCAGGAACGTCAGGACGCCGCGCGGCACCTCGATGTCGCGCCCGGCGACGCCGCCGGTCACGGCCTCGGGCGGGATGATGGCGATCGTGGCCGCGTTCTCGTCCACAAAGGTGAGGCGGCGCGCGTTGATATGCGCCTCCCGGAGACGCGGCAGCAGCCCCATGCGCTCGACCACGTCAATCGCGGTGCCGCGCACGTCGATGGGGTAGCCGCCGCTGCGCACCGCGTCCGCGCGCTCCACGATGGTGACGTCAAAGCCGTAGCGATGCAGCCAGTAGGCCAGCGTCGGCCCGGCAATGCTGGCACCGGAAATGAGCACCTTCCTGGAGGGGGCGAGAGGCGTTGGCATGGGACGAACTCCGCTGTTAGGATGCAACACCGCATCTTATGCGCACCCGGGGCAGCGGGGGTCAATAAGATGCGACAATGTATCTTATTTGTGCCGGAACGGGGGGAGGACGTGTGGAAAAGGGCGCGAGACGACGCGGCAGCGTACTGGTGGAGGCCATACTGGACGCGGCCTGGGCCGAGCTGATCGACAAGGGCTACACCAGCTTCACGCTGGAGGCGGTTGCGCGGCGCGCCGGCACCAGCCGGCCTGTGCTGTCCCGCCGCTGGCCCACCGGCGCCGATCTGGCCGTTGCCGCCATCGGCCATTACATCGCCCGGCATCCCGTCACCGTCCCCGACCTCGGGAGCGTGCGCGCGGAGCTTCTCCTCCTGTTGCGGCAGGTCTCCGATCGTGGTGCGATCACCATCACCCGGGTTCTGTTCAGCATGCGCGACTACTTCCTTGAAACGCACTCCAGCCTGGCCGATCTGCGCGGCGAGCTGCGCAAGCGGACCGGCGGCAATCGGGGGATCGAGGACATTCTCGAACGCGGCGTCCGGCGCGGCGAAATCGACCCCGCCCGGCTGACGCCGCGCATCGCCACCCTCCCCCTCGACCTCGTGAATCATGAAGCGCTCATGACGCACAAGCCGGTGCCCCAAGCGGTGATCGCCGAGATCATCGACTCCATTTTCCTGCCGCTCGTCACCCCGGAAAAACCGGCGCAACGCAAAGGACAGACGGCAAGCCCCACCCGGCCCTCCTAGAGATCAACCGTCAGGTAGGCGGTGACGGAGCGGGGATCGAGCGGCTCGAACGCGCCCGAGCCCACCGACAGCCAGGTATATTTGTTCGTCACGTTGGCGACGGAGACGCGCAGGGACGCGGGCGCGCGGCCCAGATCGAAGGCATAGCGCGCCCCGAGGCTCAGCGTCGTATAGCCGGGGATGAACAGATCGTTCCGCACGGTGGCCGCAACCTTGCCCGTGTGCAAAACGGACCCGTCAACGGACAGCCCCTCGCAAAACGGCAGGCGATAGTCCACGTTCATTTCCAGCGAGACCTGCGGCTGCCCGACCGGCCGCCTGCCTGCCGCCGCCGCCCCCGGCGCATAGGAGACACGCGGCCTCTGAAGAAAGGCGCCGCCGACCACCTTCAGCCCCGGCAGGGAGTGATCGGAAACGCTGACCTCGAAGCCGGAATGGGAGACCTCGCCGAGGTCGCGGTACACATTGTTCTGGTCGAGGCTGAAATAGGGCTTCCGGATATCGAAATAGCCCGCGATGAGGGACGTTGACGGGAATGGCGACCACTTGATCCCCGCGTCATACTGCCGGGTCAGCAGCGCCGGCAGAACCTCGAGGCGGTTGGCGGCGTAGTCCGGCGCCTGGCCATTTTCCTCCAGCCCCTTTGTGTAGCTGCCATAGGCGACCCAGTCCGGCGCCAGGCGAACGGTCAGGGCCGTGCTCGGCAGCCACTTGTCCGTCTTCCGGTCCTTCGCGGCCTGCTCCGGGGCGTGGACCGATTTCTTGTAGTGTGTGCGCTGCACCCCGGCGCTGTAGGTCAGGAATTCCCCCCACGCCAGCGTGTAGGACAGGCCGCCGGTCAAGTGTTTGACCCCGTCCCGCGTCTGCTCCGAAAACCGGAACGCCGGTTTGGCCGGGTTCACGATTTCCCCGATGGGCACGCGCCCGAGATCGGCCCGGTCGGACCCGCCCCAGGTTTCCACCACGTCGCGCCCGCGCAGGCTGAACAACACCAGATGCCGCCGCCCGCCCTCGGCGAAGGCGCGGGACGCCCGGAATTCCCCGCTGTAGGACCGGGATCGGGAGGGCGGGTCGGCATAGACGATCCTGTCCGCCTCGCCCGCCTCGTCAATGCCGTCAAAGATGTTGCTGAAGCTGGAGCGGGAGCGGTTGAGGGAATGGAACAGCCCCGTCTTGATTGTCCACGCCCCGAGCGCCGCCTTGCCGACCACGCCGATGTTCTGATTGAACCCGTTCCACAGCGCCCAGTCCGGCCCCGGGTAGTGCCCCCGCTCGATGCGCGGCGGCAGCACGCTCGCGCGGGGCACATAGATCGGCGCGGCGGTTTCATCATCGGTGGTCGAGCGATTCCAGAACATCACCACGTCCACCGCCGTCGGAGACGCGCCAGTGCGGCACGAGACCGAACGTCGCCGATGTTCCGCGCCCGCCGTTGCCGAACCGGTTCCTGTAGGCGGACGCCCCGCCCGCCACCGACAGCCGGTCCTCGACGACGACGAGGCGGCCGTCCAGTTCGAGGCCGTAGCTGTCGAAGCGCCCGTAGTCCGCCAGGACGGACAGGCCATCGGCCCCATCGGCGCGGCGCAGGGTGATGTCGACCACACCGGTCGGCGCCGGGAACGGATCGCCCTGCGCCGCCAGTCCCACCTTGATGGTGGAACGTGCCTAGACCCGGCTGTTCAACCGTAAGCGTTTGAATCGTTCACTTGCTTGCTAAGGTAGCGGGCACCGCTTGCCTCCATGTAGCCGGTGGTCTCGAACTCGGGATCGCGCGTGTGAATGACGATTGCGCCCGCCGTCGCGTTGCGCCCGAAAAGCGTTCCCTGTGGTCCCTTGAGAACCTCGACGCGTTCCACATCGGGCAGGTCAAACAGGTTGCCGAGTTGGTTCGCTTGGTAGAGCCCGTCGACATAGATCGCCACGGGCGAGTCTGCGCCAGCCTGGCTTACGGTGGTCTGCACGCCACGGATTGTCGGCTGTGCAAACGTTCCGTTGGTGGTGAAGCTGAGACCTGGGACGGCAACCCCCAGCTCGCGCAGGTTGCTAACGCCTGCGCTTTCCAGCATCGCTGCGTTCTGCGCGCTGATGGTCAAAGGCACGTCGCGCAGACGCTCGCTGCGGCGCTGGGCCGTCACGACAATCTCACCGACCGGTGGTGTCTGGGCGCCCTCGTCCGGTTTCGCAGCGTTTTCGGTCTGAGCAAGACCAGGCTTGGGTAAGATTAATACGCCAGCAAGCAAAAATGCCCTGAACGACAGTGACATGGTTAACGCGAAGCTGGTTTCACGAAAGCGGAGCATTACATCATCTCCCGAGCGGGCCAGAAAGCATCCAACGCGACGCTGGCGAACCGCCACCTGCCATCCTGCAGGACGTACTGGTCGCGGTACCGGCCGATAAGCAAAAGCGGGTTTCCATGGCCGCCGGGTGTCTGGAGTTGCGACCCCTCGAACTGGCGGGTGAGCCAGTCGAGCAGATAACAGTGGCCGCTGGCTCTGACCGCGCTCTCCAATGTCACCGTATGGTTGGCGATGAGATGAAGGGCATCGAACGGAGCGCGACCCTCGTCCGCCCAGCGCTTCATGTAAGCGATAATAGCGCTGCGACCCTGCACTGGGCCGCCAAAAGCTTCAGGATAGCTGCATACCGCATCTTCGCAGAACAGCTCCGCCAAGCCGTCAAAGTCCCAACTGTCATAGCAGGCGGAGTAATCAAGCCTGAGTTGGCGGATACGTTCGCGTGCGATCAACTCGTCCAGCATACTGTCACCCACTCCTGTCCTTTTGTTGAGCTAACCACGTTCGCGCCGGTCAACTATCCCTCAATTTGGAGAGACCAGGAATGAAAGCAGGTGGCGAAACCGCCTTTGGCTGCCGCGTGGCCGAGCCCGGCCCTGCGACGGAGGCGCTGATCTGGCAAAGCGTCGATCAAATGAGCAGGCTCCACTGCCTGGACGACGCGTTGCGCCTATTGATGGAGGTTGGCCTCTGCGCCGGGTTCTTTCGCCCGGCCTTTGTGGAGGATGTCGCCGATAATCGCTGCGCGACCGGCGAGGACGGCCGCAGGTTGTTGGAGCAGGTGGGCTGGCCAGCCAGTCTGATAGACCGGTTGGTCAATTTGCCTTTTACGCATCGCCACCCGATGTACACGATTTGCCAGAGCCGCGACGGCCCCTTCTCGATCAAAGAGGCGGAAAGCTGGCGGATCTGGCCGCGGCTCGCCAGCGAGCAGCGACTGTTGCGCGAAGCAATGCTGACGATGCGCGTCGAGGCCTTTGCGTGCGTGCCTCTTCATCGCTCACGCGGGCGTGTGGCAGCCATGGTTTGGGCCGCGGGAGATGCTGAAGCCTGCGCTGCGGGGGTCAAACGCTACGGGGCGGCGCTGCAGGCAGTCGCAAACCAATTCATGGACTGTCTCGATAGCGCACATCCCGCCAAGAACCCGCATCCTATGCCGCTCCTCACCACGCGGCAGATCGATTGTCTTTACCATGCCGCGCGGGGGGCAACGGCTGAGGAGACGGCGACGTCGCTGGGCCTGTCCCCCTATACGGTGCGCCAGCATTTAAAGGAGGCATGCGAGAGGCTGGGTGCCCGTAATGTGTCGCACGCCGTTGCAATGGCGTGTTGCAACGGAACGATCTCGGAGATCGGGCCTAGAGTTCGACATTATAAATAGAACTTTCTCGCCGCTGGCATCACGGATCCAGCCTGCATATGAATCATTATAGTCCTGTCAATTAGGGATACTTGATATCGTTCCTCACCCTGGAGAAGGCTGCCGCACTGCACCTGCTACCCAAATGAGGCAGGCATGGACGCAGCTGATCGATTGTCGCGCGATTCCTCCCGCCAAAAGACTATTCAGACAGCGAGGTGGTCTTCGCGGCCACTGCCTAGGTTGGGGGCCACCGAGAGGAGACTAGTCCGGCGCAGTTGGCTGGGGCTGGCCCCGAACATCGCCTTGAAACGCCGGCTGAAGTGCGACAAATCCTGAAAGCCCCAGCTGAAGGCGATATCGGTGATGGTCCGGTTATGCAGGGCTGGATCGCACAGGTCTGCCTTGCAGCGATGGAGTCTGCGCTCAATAACCATATCGCCAAGCGTTTGGCTGAAATTTTTCATCAGGGCATAAAGGTAGCTTTTGGATATACCGGCCTGCTCGCTAATTACTGCGGCAGTCAGGTTGGGATTGGCCAGGTTATCATCAATGATCTGCTTGATGCGGCGCATATGCTGATGCGCGACGATAGATGCCTCGTACGTCCCGTCGGATTCACGAGCGAAGGCCAGAACTGCCAAGCGCGCGCACGCCGCCAGTAGCGCATCTCCGTCCGCCGCAGAAAGGCGCAGTGTCTCGCGCCACAAGCTCTGGAGATAATCACGCAGGATGGCTGTCACGCCGTATTCGTCATTCAGGACCACCATGCCATGGCTGCGAATCAATCCCACCTGCTCGCCCAGCAACGGCATCGGCAAGGCAACAGCCAGGGACCGGGCTGCACAGCATTGCTCGGTTCTTAGATCCTGACTGGTGTCAATGAGGATGAGCGCCCCAGGCTCGCATAAGGCCGTCTGTCCGTTCTGACGGAAGAGGATGCGCCCCTCCTCCGTCAAATGCAGGAGCAACTCCTGAGGACCACCTGGCGATCGACTTCCCGCTCTGCGCGTCCGAAAAGAGGTGTTGGCATAGGCGCGGGCCAAGCGCATGCCCCCGATGGACCGACTGGCGAGCCCGGACTGAAACTGGATCTGGTCGCTAGCAAGCTCCAGCTCCAGAGGGAAAAAGGAACTCGAAAGCGCCGCCTGATACTCCTCAATCCCACAGGGGATCATGGTTAGTTCAGACTCCAGCACACGCGCCTGCATCATACACCTCCCCTATTATATTTTTATCGAGCGTTCTCCCCTTTTATCTTCCTGTCAATCCGCCCGACTTCTCTCCGGACCGACCCTAACAATTATGCTAGGTTAGAATTTGTAGCCCACGCGAGCGCCGAACTCCCGCGGCTTGTTAAGCGCACCAAGTTCGAAGCCCAATGAATCCACCACTGCAGCAAATTCAACGTACTCCTCGTCTGTCAGGTTGCGTCCGTAAACGCCGAGCGAAAGGCGACCGTCGAGAAGATACAGAGTGGCCTGCGCGTCCAACAATCCTACGGAGCCACGTTCCTGCACCGGATCGTTATCCAGTGTGTAGAACATCCGATCGCTCCATCGATAATCAACGCCCAACACCAGCTCATCGTTACGCAACGGAACGGTTTGTTCCAGCCCGATCGCGAATTGCCATTTTGGGGTCCGGCGCAGCTTGCGATCCGAATAGTCAATAATGGTCCCCGGCACGCCGCACGCGCCCCCGGTGCAAACCGACAGATAATCCTTGTACTTGGCGTTCAGATGACCCACCGACGCATTCAGTCGGGTGTTGTCGGTCAGCAGTGCTGTCGCTTCCAATTCGGCGCCATAGATGCGGGCGGAAGCTGCATTATCCACCACTTCCTGAATCGTGCTAATACCATTGATCACGATCGTTTTGCGATTGTCGAGCTGGAGATCCTTGTAATCCGTATAGAAAAGAGCGCCGTTCACGCGAAGCCGCCGGTCGAGCAAATCAAGCTTGGCGCCAATCTCGAAGGTGTTGGCCGTCTCTGGGTCGTAAGTGGTCAGGGCGGCCTCGATGGTGCCCGCTCGTCCGTTGAACCCTCCAGCCCGATATCCTTGGGCGAAGCTGCCGTAGACGAGCGCCGTCGGCGTTGCCTGCCAGTCAACGCCGAGCCGCAGCGTGAACTTCGACCAACTGTCCTTCTCTCCGCCAATAATGGTCGGCGTACCCGGATTGCCATCGAGGCCAAAGGTCATCGGGAAGAACCGCTCGAGGGTTTTCTTGTCATGTGTATAGCGCGCACCGGCTGTCAGACGCACATCGGGAAGCACCTCCCAGTTGGCCTGACCGAACACAGCCCGGCTGACGGTTCTGATCTGGGTTTCACGCGGGAATGGCTGACTGGAGAGGGCTAAGGTGTTTTCTTGCCGGATGAAATAGCGATCCCACCACAGGAAGCCGCCGAACTGGAGGTCAAGCGTGTCACTGGGCTGGCCCGCATAGCGTAATTCGAAACTATTTGTCTTCTGCCTCTCGTCACGGATTGCCTCGAAGACCGTTGCAGCTGCGCCGTCATAATTGAGACTACGGCGAGAATCCTCGCGGTTGTGGGCTGCAATCGCCGTCAGCGTGCCCCAATTCCGCGACCAGTTAAGTTCAACGGAGGCAGAGTCGTGGTCCACATTGTTGATGTTCGGCGTGTTGTCCCAAACCTTACGGTTGTCCAGCTTCCCGCAGGAAACGTCATTCATGGCGCTGCAAAGCGCGAAACCCGGACGTGTGACGTTCCAGACGGCGCCGGCATCGCCATTGTCACGATAACGTTGGGCGTTGAGCACGACATTCAGATCTTCCGTCACATCCCAGCGCAATGCCAGGCGGCCATAGAAGCTGTCTTCGCCCATTCGGCTGTCGCCTGCAGCCTGAGTATCGTCGACCTGGTTTTCCACCCATCCGTCAGAGTCGAATTTCATGAGCGCAACGCGCAAGGCAAGCTTGCCGTCAATGATCGGTGCATTGAAGGCAGCCCGCGTATGGAGGGTATCCCAACTACCGTAGGTAACCTCGACAGCACCGGTCGGATCATAATCAGGCTTCTTGCGGGTCACATTGACAACGCCGCCCACAGTATTGCGGCCGAACAAGGTGCCTTGCGGGCCTCGTAAGATTTCGATCCGCTCGACATCGAACATATCAACGAGCGCTCCGTTGATCGACGGCAGGAATATGCCGTCAACCGCCACACCGACGGCGGGCTCGAAGCTCCGCTCCGGGTCCATGGAAGTCAGACCGCGAATGGTGAAGTGGGCGGCATTGGCATAGGCGGTGTCACGGCCGATGGTCACGTTCGGCGCCAGACCCTCCAGATCCTGGATATTGACGGCGTAGGTGCGCTCGAGCGCTTCGCCCTGGATCGCACTGACCGCAATCGGCACGCGCTGGAGGCTTTCGGTGGTTCTGCGGGCAGTCACCACAATGTCCTGTATGGTCTCGGTCACCACCGTATCTGCCCGATTGGAGACAGCCTGCGCCGCCGCCCAATCCGGTGACAAACAAAAAGCAGCCAAGGCGGCACTAGACCGCCACACGACGTTTCTCACTTTACTTCCTCCCCAACTGTAGCCAGCGTTTGCCGGTTCTTCGTTATGGCGCGGTTGATCCGCACGCTTGTCTGGGCAGCCTCAGGGGCAGCAACCAGCGCGCGGTTCGGCCAGCCGCGCGCCGGGAACATGTCACGCGTGCCCGTTCCGTAGCAGATGGCCGGGTGTGCGGTTGGTGCACTCTCCGTCGATGAACGTGATCTGCCCGTTGACGATGGTGTAGCGGTAGCCGACGCCTTTACTGACCCGACGCCAATCACCCGCAGGCATGTCGTAGACTTTGGTCGGCTGGGTCCAACCGAGCTGATCGTAATCGTAAATGATGATGTCGGCTGGGAAGCCCACCTGGATGACACCACGGTCATACAGACCAGCATAGTTTGCCGGCACCATGCTCAGGTGCCAGTGGGCATATTCCAGGTCGACCAGCCGATGATGGCGGACCCATTCAACCAGGTATTCGGTACCATAGCGACCGAACCAGGCGAATTTCGTGTGTGCGCCGCCATCGGAGATGCCGGGGATGGTATGGGGCGCCAGCAGAAGCTCGCGCATGTGCTCGGGATTGAGCCGGTTCGGCGGCGTGGCGAAGGTGGTACGCAGGCTATCTGCAACAGCGATATCGAGCATGGCATCAACGGGATGCTTCTGCTCCAGCGCGGCCACTTCACGAACCGTCATACCCTCGTAACGCTGCAAGTCGTCACGCTCCACCATGACCACGGTGTTGTCAGCCAGGGTATTGAACTGCATCAAGGACGTTGCGGCGGCCTCGTACCGGCTATTAATGCTGATGTTGTCGAATTCCTCGCGCAGCGCCACGCGCCGCGCCAGATCCTGCATCTTGGTCAGGCGCTCTGACGTCGAGCCCATGCACAGGTCCCGCCAATTCGGGCTGTAGTCGTAAAGGTTCCAGTCTTCGAAGGTAAATTCGTAATCGATGCCGGTCACAACCACCTGCGGGGTGATCCGGCGGCCTTCCTGATTGGCTCGGTCGGTCCAAGCCAACCAGTCCTGCCAGGCATCGGTCTTCACGCCATGCTGATCGCACTCCAACGCGATCGCATTATAAATCACATTGGCGCCGCTGACATCGCACAGATGCTCGCATTGGTCCATGGTGACGCCGTTACACTGAATGGCTCCCCGTCCCTTGTCCCGCAACACCGAAGCCATGGCGGCAAAGTCATCGAAGTGCATCAGGTCGGTGACCATAGGCGTGCCGTCATAGTCGCGCTGGATCGAGTCCTCGCCCAGATACTGGGCAGAAATTCCACAGGCGCCGGCATCCAGGGCTTCACTGATTATCTGCTTCATGTCGTTCAGCTCGTCCGAATTAGGACGGCGCTTCTTTGCTTCCTCAAGGCCCATGACATGACCGAGGATCGGAGCCAGGCCGACGTAAGACACAACGTTGACGCCCTTGGGTGTCCGCTCGATCGAGTCCAGATATTGGGGGAAGGTCTCCCAGTCCCAAGGGATGCCCTCTTTCATGGCCGGATAGGAAACCGCCTCGTTGCGGGTCAGAGCCTGCATGGCACGCTCTCGGGCTTCGGGTTTGCAGGGGGCCAGCCCGAACCCGCAATTGCCGATCACCAGAGAGGTCACGCCATGCCAGCCGCTGATTGTGCAATAGGGGTCCCAGAAAATCTGAGCATCGTAGTGGGTGTGCAGGTCCACAAAGCCTGGCGCAACGATCAGGTCAGTCGCGTCGATCACCTCTTCCGCCCGGCTTTCCGCCAGACCGTTCTTTCCGGTAATGGCGACAACCCGGCCGTTCTTGATGCCAACATCACCGACGAAACGCGGTGTGCGACGCCCGTCAATTACGGTGCCATTCTTGATGAGCAGATCGAAATCTTTCATATCCGTGTCTTTCCTTCGGAGTAGTTTGTTCCAAGTGACCGCTCGGATGCTCTCAGGCGGGGGCAGCAAGTCTCCCCGCGGAGCGCAGGCCTATGGGATGGTCGTCGCCGATCAGCTCTTGAAGCTCGAAGATATTGCCGTCCGGATCGCGGCCGTAGGTGGCCTTGATGTCGCCGAAATCCTGGGGCGGCGCATGGAAGCGAATGCCCGCGGCGACCAGGCGATGGTAGACAGTCTCGATGTCACTGACATCGAGACAGATGTGGGTATAGCCATACCGGTGCGCCGGTGGCTCGCTGGCTATTGCCTGTGTCGGTACCCGAAACTCGAAGAGCTCCAGCACAATATTACCGGCCCGCAGCATAACGGTTTCAGCGGCGGAGGCTGGCAGACCCAGGACGCGATTAACGTCCTCGCCGGCATCGTCCCAGGAGAGGCGGCGCATCTCGGTAAAGCCAAGAAGACCGCAGTAGAAATTCAATGCCCGATCCAGGTCGGGCGTTGAAATAGTGACATGGTGCAAGCCTTTGATCGGACTCATTTTTTCCTCCTCACGCCAGCTCGACGGCGTAGTATTCATCTACTTCTTGGAGATCGACGAACCGGAGTCCGCCGAAGCCATCACGGCGGCCTCGCGGGCATTCGCCTGTTGCAAGATCAAAGAGATATCCGTGCTGTGGACAGCGCAGTCGGTTGCCAACCACCCGCCCTTCGTCGAACCGACCGTTGGCATGGGGGCACCAATTCAGCAGAGCTGTCGTCGTTTCCTCACCGGCCGCCAAAATGATTGACCGGCCACCGCAGTCGAAACGGCCAAGATACCCCGGCTCAACGCGGCTTTTCTCGACAAGCTTGTACAAGACCATGCAACCTCCCGCATTTCCTGAGCCTCCCATCCTAAGTATGGAAGGCTGCGGGCGGCTTGGCTGAGGCTCTAGTAAAGTTTGACTGGAATTACTGCCCGTCCCAGCCGGTCCGTACGATCTGCCTACCCATAGGGCGCTCCGGCGAGCCAAACGGGGCGGGCAACATGGGTAGTTGTTGATAGAGTGCAACCGACGGCCTGCCGGCTGATCTCAAGGCGGGAATTCTGCCCAGAGCCTGGGTGTAAGCCACGATCTGGCCGAGCCCGAGCACGTCACCGACGGACACTGCGCCAATGCTCATCCGGCCAGCGGGGCGATGTCCGCGCCGTGCAAGCATTGCTGGAGCCGCTGCCGCCGCCGCAAGCCTGCGCTGCGGATACCACGTATGACGCAAACGAGTTTCGGCACTTTCTAATCCAACGCGGAACTACGCCGGTCATTCCAAACAACCCGGCCCGCAAGCGCCTCCAGCCCTTTGATCGCACCGCCTATAAATGCGTAAGCGTGGTCTGGAGCACGCCGATTATGCGGCTTGCGCGGCGTTGTTTTGAGGCAGCCAGTTCCAGGGCATGAGCTCGTCCCAGCGGGAAGCCGGCC
>Ga0207867_1000816_pt1 | contig 28844 bp, 22 predicted proteins | sample HigsolmetaAR206D_FD_184838 | JGI IMG/M metagenome (GOLD analysis project Ga0207867, IMG submission 184838) | Ionic liquid and high solid enriched microbial communities from the Joint BioEnergy Institute, USA - AR20-6-D (SPAdes) (version 2) ...
GTGGGCCTAGGTGGACTTGAACCACCGACCTCATCCTTATCAGGGATGCGCTCTAACCGACTGAGCTATAGGCCCGGGGCGGTCCGCCTGTTCGGCGGTTGCCGTAGAGGAGAGTACCGCATGTCAGGGGGCAACCTGAAATCAGATTGCCGGCTGCCCGCCTGCGCGGTGCCGGAGTGGGGTCACTCGGCCTCCTTGAGGGTGACCTCGATGCCGCCCACCAGGTCGGCGGCCAGGTTGTAGATGACCGAGCCGACGGTGGACAGGGCGGTGATGAGCAGGACGTTGAGGGCGCCGACCAGGACGGTGTAGCCGAAGATGCGGCCGAAGCCGAACCAGTTGGCGGCGTCCACGCCGCCGGAGGAGCTCTGGTCGCGGGTGAGGTCGTTGACGGTCTCGCTGATGGCGTCGAAGACGCCCAGGCCGGAGAGGATCACGTACAGGACGGTGACGGCCACCAGCAGGACGATGAAGGCGACCAGGGACATCACGAAGCTGAACTTCATGACCGACCACGGCTCCAGCCGGGCGAGCTGGAGCTGGGCGCGGCGCGGGGTCCGGCCGCCGGAGCCGCCCAGCCGGGCCACCGCGCGCTTGGACTGGGCGGAGCCGGGCGGGGCGGGCGGGGCCATGGTCGGGGCGCCCTGAGGGCCGCCCGGGGGCCGCTGCTGGCCCCCGGAGGCGCCGGCGGCGGGCAGGGCCGGCAGCGAGGAGGAGCCGCTCTGGGAGGCGGATGGCGACCACGACGGGTCTTTGGAGGGGATCGGGTCGCTGACCGGGGCGATGCCCTCCGGACGGGTCAGGTCGTGGACGCCGCCGTCGCCGGGGCGGTCCGGCTTGTTCAGGTCGGGAGCGCTGCCGTTGGCGCCGGGATCGGTCTCCGAGGGACGGTTGGTGCTCTGGTTGGGTTGAGTGCTCACTCGTCCTCCTCGCGGCCCGGCGCGTTCACGCTCGCCGGTCGCTGCTGCGACGCCCGGCCGGTCGCATCAGTCACTGCGGCTTTCCCTCTGCCGTCTGCGGGTCGCCCGCCTCGGGCTCCTCTTCCATGGACGACTCTACGTTCCTCGCGATGGCGACGACGCTGTCCCCCTCCGCGAGATTCATCAGCCGGACCCCCATGGTCTGACGGCCCGACCGCTTGATCTCACCGGCGTTCGTCCGGATCACTCCCCCGTTCGAGGTCATGGCGAACACGCCGTCTTCGGGGCGGACCATGAGCGCGCCGACCAGCTTGCCGCGGGCTTGCACGATCTTAGCGGTCAGCACGCCTTTGCCGCCCCGGCCTTGGACAGGGTATTGCTCCACGGGGGTGCGCTTGGCGTATCCGCCTTCGGTGGCCACCAGCACGTCCTCGTCGCCGTCGCGGATGACGTGCATGTCCAGCAGGTGGCCGGTGTCGAAGCGCATGCCGATCACGCCGCTGGTGGCCCGGCCCATGGGGCGCAGCTGCTCGTCGTCGGCGTGGAAGCGGATGGCCTGGGCGTTGGTGCCGACCAGCAGCAGGTCGTCGGTGGGGAAGACCAGGCGGGCGGCGATCACCTCGTCGCCCTCGGCGAGGTTGATGGCGATGATGCCGCCGGTGCGGGGGGAGTCGAAGTCCTTCAGCGCGGTCTTTTTAACCTTGCCCTGCCTGGTGGCGAGCACCAGGTAGGGGGCGACGTCGTAGTCGCGCAGGTCGAGCACCTCGGCGATGTGCTCTTCGGGCTGGAAGGCGAGCATGTTGGCCACGTGCTGGCCGCGGCTGTCGCGGCCGCCCTCGGGCAGCTCATAGGCCTTGGCCCGGTACACCCGCCCCTTGTTGGTGAAGAACAGCAGCCAGTGGTGGGTGGTGGTGACGAAGAAGTGCTCGACGATGTCGTCCTGTTTGAGCTGGGCGCCGCGGACGCCCTTGCCGCCGCGCTTTTGCTCCCGGTAGGCGTCCACGCGGGTGCGCTTGGCGTAGCCGCCGCGGGTGATGGTGACGACGATGTCCTCTTCGGGGATGAGGTCCTCATAAGAGACGTCGCCGTCGAAGGGGACGATCTGGGTGCGCCGCTCGTCGCCGTAGCGTTCGACGATCGGTTCCAGCTCTTCGCGGACGATGCGCCGCTGCCGCTCCGGGGAGGCCAGGATCTCGTTGAAGTCGGCGATCTCGGCCATCAGCCGCTCGTACTCGTCGGTGATGGCCTGCCGTTCCAGGGCGGCCAGCTTGCGCAGCTGCATGTCCAAGATGGCCTGGGCCTGGACCTCGTCGATCTGCAGCAGCGCCATCAGGCCCTCTTGGGCGGCCTGGGCCGATTCCGAGCCGCGGATCAGCGCGATGACCTCTTCGATGCGGTCCAGGGCGCGCAGCAGGGCGCGCAGGATGTGGGCGCGTTCTTCGGCCTTGCGCAGCAGGAAGCGGGTGCGCCGGACGATGACGTCGATCTGGTGGTCGACCCAGTAGCGGATGAACTGGTCCAGCCGCAGGGTGCGGGGCACCCCGTCGACCAGGGCCAGCATGTTGGCGCCGAAGGTCTCCTGCAGCTGGGTGTGCTTGTAGAGGTTGTTGAGGACGACCTTGGCGATGGCGTCCTTCTTCAGGACGATCACCAGGCGCTGGCCGGTGCGGCCGGAGGTCTCGTCGCGGACGTCGGCGATGCCCTCCAGCTTGCCTTCCTTGACCAGCTCGGCGATCTTCAGCGCGAGGTTGTCGGGGTTGACCTGGTAGGGCAGTTCGGTGACGACCAGGCAGGTGCGGCCCTGGATCTCCTCGATCTCCACGACCGCGCGCATGGTGATGGAGCCGCGGCCGGTGCGGTAGGCGTCCTCGATGCCCTTGCGGCCGACGATGAGGGCGGCGGTGGGGAAGTCGGGGCCCTTGATCCGTTCGATCAGGGCGTCCAACAGCTCTTCGTCGGAGACGTGGTAGTTGTCCAGGTACCAGAAGACGCCCTCGGCGACCTCCCGCAGGTTGTGCGGGGGGATGTTGGTGGCCATCCCGACGGCGATGCCGGCCGAGCCGTTGACCAGCAGGTTGGGGAAGCGGGCCGGCAGCACGTCCGGCTCGGTGGAGCGGCCGTCGTAGTTGGGGGAGAAGTCGACGGTCTCCTTGTCGATGTCCCGCAGCATCTCCATGGCCAGCGGGGCCAGGCGGCACTCGGTGTACCGCATGGCCGCGGCCGGGTCGTTGCCGCGGGAGCCGAAGTTGCCGTTGCCGTCGACCAGGGGGTACCGCATGGCCCACGGCTGGGCGAGGCGGACCAGCGTGTCGTAGATGGCGCTGTCGCCGTGGGGGTGGTAATTCCCCATGACGTCGCCGACGACGCGGGCGCACTTGAAGTAGCCGCGGTCGGGGCGGTAGCCGCCGTCGTACATGGCGTACAGCACGCGGCGGTGCACGGGTTTGAGTCCGTCGCGCACCTCGGGCAACGCCCGGGCGACGATCACGGACATCGCGTAGTCGAGGTAGCTGCGTTGCAGCTCGACCTGGATGTCGACCGGTTCGATGCGCTCGCCCGGTCCGCTGCCCCCGGTGGTCACTTCCGTCACTGCTTCAAGACCTCTTCTACGTAGTGGACGTCCACGGCCGGCGTCCGCCCGCGCGCGGGCGGCGGGACCGGGGCGCTAGATGTCGAGGAAGCGCACGTCCTTGGCGTTGCGCTGGATGAACTCGCGGCGGGGTTCGACGTCCTCGCCCATCAGGACGCTGAACAGCTCGTCGGCCTGGGCGGCGTCGTCCAGCGTGACCTGCAGCAGCACCCGGCGGCTGGGGTCCATGGTGGTGTCCCACAGCTCTTGGGCGTTCATCTCGCCCAGTCCCTTGAAGCGCTGCACGCCGTCGCGGGGACGGGGGTCGCGTTTGCCGGCGGCGATGCCGGCCTCGATGATGGCGTCGCGTTCGGCGTCGGAGTAGGCGTACTCGGCGTCCTGGCCGCGCTGATCCCACTTGATCTTGTAGAGCGGGGGCTGGGACAGGTAGACGTGCCCGGCCTCGATCAGCGGCCGCATGAAGCGGAACAGCAGCGTCAGCAGCAGGGTGTTGATGTGGTGGCCGTCGATGTCGGCGTCCGACATCAGGATGATCTTGTGGTAGCGGAGCTTGCTGATGTCGAACTCATCGTGCACCCCGGTGCCGAGCGCGGTGATGATCGCCTGAACCTCGGCGTTCTTGAGGATCTTGTCGATCCGGGCCTTCTCGACGTTGAGGATCTTGCCGCGGATCGGCAGGATCGCCTGGAAGTGGGGGTTGCGTCCGCCCTTGGCCGAGCCGCCGGCCGAGTCGCCCTCCACGATGTACAGCTCGCACTTGGCCGGGTCGGTGGACTGGCAGTCGGCCAGCTTGCCCGGCAGTGAGGTGGACTCCAGCAGGCTCTTGCGGCGGGTCAGGTCGCGGGCCTGGCGGGCGGCGATGCGGGCCCGGGCGGCCTGGCTGGCCTTGTTGATGATCTCTTTGGCCTGGCCGGGCTCGCGGTCGAACCAGTCCTTCAGGTGCTCGTGGACGGTCTTTTGGACGAACGAGCGGGCCTCGGTGTTGCCGAGCTTGGTCTTGGTCTGGCCCTCGAACTGGGGGTTGGTGAGCTTGATGGAGATGATCGCGGTGAGGCCCTCGCGGACGTCCTCGCCGGTGAGGTTGTCGTCCTTTTCCCGCAGCAGGCCCTTGTCGCGGGCGTAGCGGTTGACCACGCTGGTCAGCGCCGAGCGGAAGCCCTCTTCGTGGGTGCCGCCCTCGGCGGTGTTGATGGTGTTGGCGAAGGTGTGGACCGACTCGGTGTAGGAGCCGCTCCACTGCATCGCCACCTCCACCGACATGCCCTCGGTGTGCTCCTCGAAGGAGATCACGTCGGGGTGGACGGCGTCCTTCTTGGCGTTGAGGTAGCGGACGAAGTCGGAGATGCCGCCCTCGTAGCAGTAGACCACCCGGCGGGGCTCGGTGCCGTCCTCGCCGCCCAGGTGCCCGGGGCGCTCGTCGGTCAGCGTGATGGACAGGCCCCGGTTGAGGAAGGCCATCTCCTGCAGCCGCCGCGAGAGCGTCTCGAAGTTCCACTCGACGGTCTCGAAGATCTCCGGATCCGGCCAGAAGGTGATGGTGGTTCCGGTCTCGTCGGTGGGTTCGCCCTTGGCCAGCGGGGCGATGGGGCCGCGCCAGGTGTAGGACTGCCGCCAGACGTATCCCTTTTGCCGGACTTCGGCGTCCAGCCTGGTCGACAGGGCGTTGACGACGGAGGAGCCGACGCCGTGCAGACCGCCGGAGACCGCGTAGGACTTGCCGTCGAACTTGCCGCCGGCGTGCAGCGTGGTGAGCACCACCTCGATCGCCGGGCGCTTTTCCACCGGATGCTCGTCCACGGGGATGCCACGGCCGTTGTCTGCGACCCGGACGCCGCCGTCGGCCAGCAGCGTCACCTCGATGGTGTCGGCGTAGCCCGCCAGCGCCTCGTCGACGGAGTTGTCGACTATCTCGTAGACCAGGTGGTGCAGCCCGCGTTCGCCGGTGGAGCCGATGTACATGCCCGGGCGTTTGCGCACCGCCTCCAGGCCTTCAAGGACAGTGATGGAACTAGCGTCGTACGCCAAAGGAGATCCTCCTGCCGGGGATGTTCGCCGCCGTGCCACGCCCGGGGAGTGCGAGCAAGGCGTTGCGGTGTGCCCCGTAACACACTTAGGGGGCGTCCGTTGGTTCCCTACACAGACTCAGACGACCCGTGGCGGCGCAGCATCCTGAACCCGTGCTCATTCTACCGGGTCATCTGCCAAAAAGGGCCACTCCTGGGCGCTAGGAGCGCGTTTGACGGTCGATCAGGCCTCCAGGTGAATCCCCCCATGCACCAGGGGGGCTTGTTGGGGCTATGAAGCGCTGGCAGCGAAACTCGCCGGTAATCGATGCGAACGGATGTTCACTCCGGGTACGCCCTCCGCGAACCGCCCGTGACCGGGATTCACCGCACCCGCCAGGCTCCGGGGCGCCGGGGCCCGGAGGCGGGGCCGAGGACCTTGACCCGGCGCACCGTGCCGTGCCCCAGCTCCTCGTTCAGCCGCCGGACCAGTTGCGCCGACAGCAGCCGGACCTGCTGGGCCCAGGCGTTGGAGTCGGCGACGATCGTCAGCTCCCCGTCGTCGAACCGCTCCGGCTTGGTGTGCCGGGCCAGCTCGGGGCCGACGATGCGCGGCCAGTTGCCGAACACCCCGCCGACCGCGGCCCGCTGCTCCCAGCCGCGGGCGGCCAGCAGCTCGCGGATCGCCGCGCCGAACGGCTTGGGGTCGCCGCCGCGGCCGACCTCGCGCACCGGCCTGGGCCGCGGCACGTTCTTGCGCCGCCCCCGGCCGGGCGTCGTGCCGCGCTTGAGCGCGTCGGCCCGGGCCTGCGCGAGGGCCTCCCGGGCCAGTTCGATGCCCGACTTGCCGGAGGCCGGCGCCGGCGGGGCGGGCTCGGCGGGGTCGTCCGCCGGGTGTGGATCCTTGTTCGGCTCAGAGGTCACGGGTCACCGCTCCGTTCTCCACGGTGAAGGAGGCGCCGCGCAGCTCGGCGGGGACGTCGGCGGGCACCGCGGCGGTGATGAGCACCTGCTCGGCCGGGGCCACCAGTTCCGCCAGCCGGCGGCGTCGGCCGGTGTCCAGTTCGGCGAACACGTCGTCCAGGATCAGCACGGGGTCGTCGCCGTCGGCCCGCAGCAGCTCGAAGGCGGCCAGCCGCAGCGCCAGGGCCAGCGACCAGGACTCCCCGTGGCTGGCGAACCCGCGGGCCGGCATCCCGCCCAGCTGCAGGACCAGCTCATCGCGGTGCGGGCCGACCAGGCTGACCCCGCGTTCCAGCTCTTGCCGGCGGACCTCGCGCAGCGCCTCTTCGATCAGGGGGGCCAGCGTCTGCCGGGGGACGGGCATCCGGTCCTCGGGCAGCCGTTCGCCCAGGGAGCTGCGGTAGGCCAGCGAGGCGATGCCGCCGCCGGGGGCCAGCGCGGCGTACGCCTTGGCCGCCAGCGGACTCAGGTCGGCCACCAGCTTGAGGCGGGCGGCCAGCAGTTCGGCGCCGACGCGGGCCAGGTGGGAGTCCCACACCTCCAGCGTGGCCAGCATCTCCGGGCCGGGGGGACGCCGGTGCGCGGCGGCGGACTTCAGCAGGGCGTTGCGCTGCCGCAGGACGCGGTCGTAGTCGGCGCGGACCCCGGCCAGGCGCGGGGCCCGCGCGGTCAGCAGCTCGTCCAGGAAGCGGCGCCGCTCCCCCGGGTCGCCTTTGACCAGCGCCAGGTCTTCGGGGGCGAACAGGACGGTGCGCAGCATCCCCAGGATCTCGCGCGGCCTGGGGACGGGGGCGCGGTTCAGCCTGGCCCGGTTGGATCTGCCGGGGTTGATCTCCAGTTCGATCAGGGCCTTGCGGTCGTCGCGCACCACCCCGGCCCGGACGATGGCCCGCGGCGCACCCTGCCGGATGAGAGGGGCGTCGGTGGCCACCCGGTGACTGGAGTGCGCGGCGACGTAGCCGATCGCCTCCATCAGGTTGGTCTTGCCCTGCCCGTTGGGGCCCACGAACACGCTCACCCCGGGCTCCAACGCGATCTCCGCGGTCGCGTAAGAGCGGAAGTCCTGGAGCGACAGGTGGGCCACGTGCACGGACACGAGGGTAGGGCAGAGGTATGACTGTCGCAGTCCGTCCACAGGCTGTGGAAAAAGACGGGCGGGCCGGGCGGTCATCCACAGGAGGTGGATGTGCGGGCATATGGCCCCGGAGGTCAGACGGCGGGGGGAGCGACGTCGGCGCCGGGGGAGTCGGCGCCCTTGGCGGACTCGACCGCGTGGCCGCCGAACTGGTTGCGCAGCGCCGCCACCACCCGCATCGCCGGCGAGTCGTCCTGCCGGGAGGCGAACCGGGCGTACAGCGCGGCGGTGATCACCGGCAGCGGCACCGCGTGGTCCACGGCCGCCTGGACCGTCCAGCGGCCCTCGCCGGAGTCCTGGGCGTAGCCGCGGATGCCCTCCAGGCCGGGGTCGTCCTCCAGGGCGCGCACCAGCAGGTCCAGCAGCCAGGAGCGGATGACCGTGCCCTCCTTCCAGCTGCGGAAGGTCTCCGGGACGTCCTTGACCAGCCCGCTGGCGGCGATCAGCTCATAGCCCTCGGCGAAGGCCTGCATCATCCCGTACTCGATGCCGTTGTGGACCATCTTCACGAAGTGGCCCGCCCCGACCTTCCCGGCGTGCACGAAGCCGTACTCGCCGGCCGGCTTGAGGGTTTCGAAGATCGGCATCAGCCGCCTCACGTGCTCTTCTTCGCCGCCGACCATGAGGGCATAGCCGTTCTCCAGCCCCCACACCCCGCCGCTGACGCCGCAGTCGATGAAGCCGATGCCCTTGGCGGCCAGCCGTGCGCCGTGCTCCTGATCGTCCCGGTAGTGGCTGTTGCCGCCGTCGATGACCACGTCCCCCGGCTCCAGGAGCTCCCCCAGGCTGTGGACGGTCTGCCGGGTCGGTTCCCCGGCGGGCAGCATCACCCACACCGCCCGGGGCGCGGGCAGCCGCTCCACCAGCTCCTGAAGGCCGCTCACGTCGCTGAGGGACGGGTCACGGTCGTAGCCGACGACCGTGTGGCCGCCGCGGCGCAGCCGCTCGGCCATGTTCCCGCCCATACGGCCCAGTCCGACCATCCCGATGTGCATGGGCTCAAGCCTTCCTTCGACGCGCCGATCGGCGGGCGGGCACCCCGGATGCGTCCCGGTGCGCGGCGGCCCGCGTCGTCCAAGCATGCCGGCGGGCCGGGGGTGCCTTCGTGCCGCGCCGGCCGGCCCCGGTGCGCGGCGGCGGACCCCGCAGGCCCCCGGTGCGCCGCTCCCATGACCAGCTCCAGGTCACGGGAGCGGCGGCTCCCTGTGGCGGTGACACGGCCTGCCGCCGTGCCGTCTGTGCTCCCCGGATCCGGGTTACCCGGATCGGGCCGCCTCATCCCGACAGCCGCACCGGCATGATCAGGTAGCGGTAGGAGGGGGTGGCGCCCTCCTCCGGCGGCTTGCCGGTCAGCACGGCGGGCTTGGTGGGCGTGGTGAACGACAGCCGCGCCACGTCCGAACCGATCTGCGACAGCCCGTCCAGCAGGAAGCCGTGGTTGAAGGCGATGTTGATGTCCTCGCCCTCCAGCGTGGCCTCCAGCGCCTCCACGGCCTGGGCCTCATCGCCGGTGCCGGCCTCCAGCACGACCTCGCCCTGGCTGAAGGCCAGCCGCACCGGGGTGTTGCGCTCGGCCACCAGCGACACCCGCTTGACCGCCTCGATGAACGGGCCGGTCTGCACCTCGGCCATGCCGGCGTATTCGGTGGGCAGCAGCGAGCGGTACTTGACGAAGTCACCGTCCAGCAGCCGGGTGGTGGTGCGGCGGCCGCCGCCGGAGAAACCGATCATGCCCTCTCCGGTGCTGCCGGCGCCGCCCAGCGCCACCTCCACCTCCGCGCCGGAGGTCAGCGACTTGGCGGTGTCGGCGAGGGTGCGGGCGGGCACCAGGGCGGCGGCGGAGAAGTCCGGCCGTTCCGGCTTCCACTGCAGCTCCCGCACGGCCAGCCGGTAGCGGTCGGTGGAGGCCAGCGTGACGGTCTCGCCGTCGATCTCCACGCGCACGCCGGTGAGCATGGGGATGGTGTCGTCCTTGCCGGCGGCGATGGCCACCTGGTTGACCGCGACGGCGAACTCGTCGCTGCCCACCGACCCGGCGGCCGGGGGCATCTCCGGCAGCGACGGGTAGTCCTCCACCGGCATGGTGGGGAGGGTGAACTTGGCGCTGCCGCAGCGCAGCATCACCTTGCTGCCGTCGGCGGTCACCTCCACAGGGTGTGGAGGAAGGGCGCGTGAGATGTCGGCCAGCAGCCGCCCGGGCACCAGCACGGTTCCCGGCTCCTCGGCGTCGATGTCGGTGGTGACCTGAGCGGACACCTCGTAGTCGAACGCCGACAGCTTGAGCCGGTCGCCCGCCTCCAGGTGCATGCCGCCCAGTACCGGCACCGGGGGGCGCTGCGGCAACGACCGGGCGGTCCAGGCCACGGCGTCGGCGAGGGCGTCTCGGTCGATACGGAACTTCACGGGGACTCGCCTTCCTGCAGGGTTCGGATCGTGGTGGCTCGACTTGCAGCGGGGTCGGGCGCGTTGTCCCCAGGCCCTGAGTTGAGTCGAGATTTCCTTCGTTGTTTAAACAGAGCCGTATTGGTCATAGGGCCTGTGGATACTGGGGATAACCGGTGTCTTCGCAGGTCACCGGGCGTTTGGTTATCCACCGGGGCTGTGGATGGGCGGTGGACGAAGGCGAGCGCCCTGGGGATGGCCGAATCATCCCCACACCTCGTCCACACGTTATCCCCCACTTATCCACCGGTTGTCCGCAGCCTCGCGGCGCGATATCCACCACTGTGGACCGTCGGCCGGTGATCATGCGGATTCTTGAGCGTCTTCGCGGCTTCGAATGCGGTTCGGGCCGGGGTTGTCCCCAGGCCATCCCCAACTCATCCCCAGGTTGTCCCCAGGTTGTCCCCAACGGTACGCGGTGGCGGGCTCGGCCGTGCACACCTCGTCCCCAGGATGTCCCCAGGTTCTCCCCAGGTTTCGGGCACTGATCCACAGAGTTATCCCCAGCCTGTGTGGATAGTTTCACGCTGATCTGACAAAAACCGGCACAACGGACGGGGCTCGCGCGGCGGCGTCTGTGGACGCCCGCAGGCGGTTGTCCTCAGCGCTTGCGGGCCTGGTTCTTGATGCGCCCGGTCAGCTCGGTGACCTGGTTGTAGATGGCGCGGCGCTCGGCCATCAGCGCGCGGATCTTGCGCTCGGCGTGCATGACGGTGGTGTGGTCCCGGCCGCCGAACTGCGCGCCGATCTTGGGCAGGGACAGGTCGGTCAGCTCCCGGCACAGGTACATGGCGATCTGCCGGGCGGTCACCAGCATCCGGGACCGGGAGGGGCCGCACAGGTCCTCGATGGTGGTGCCGAAGTACTCCACCGTCTGCGCCATGATCATCGCGGCGGTGATCTCGGGCCCGCTGTCGTCGGGGATCAGGTCCTTGAGGACCGTCTCGGCCACCCGCATGTCCACCGACTGGCGGTTGAGGCTGGCGTAGGCGGTGACCCGGATCAACGCGCCCTCCAGCTCGCGGATGTTGGTGGCGATCTGGGAGGCGATGAACTCCACCACGTCCTGCGGCACCGCCAGCCCCTCCTGGCGGGCCTTCTTCTGCAGGATCGCGATCCGGGTCTCCAGCTCCGGCGGCTGCACGTCGGTGGTCAGGCCCCACTCGAAGCGGTTGCGCAGCCGGTCCTCCAGCGTCACCAGGTCCTTGGGCGGCCGGTCGCTGGAGATCACGATCTGCTTGCTGGCGTTGTGGAGGGTGTTGAAGGTGTGGAAGAACTCCTCCTGGGTCTGCTCCTTGCCCTCCAGGAACTGGATGTCGTCGACCAGGAGGATGTCGATGTCCCGGTAGCGGCGGCGGAAATGGTCGGCCTTGCCGTCCCGGATGGCGTTGATGAAGTCGTTGGTGAACTCTTCGGAGCTGACGTACCGGACGCGCACCCCGCTGAACAGGCTCTGGGCGTAGTGGCCGATGGCGTGCAGCAGGTGCGTCTTGCCCAGCCCGGAGTCGCCGTAGATGAACAGCGGGTTGTAGGCCTTGGCGGGCTGCTCGGCGACCGCCACGGCGGCGGCGTGGGCGAACCGGTTGGACGAGCCGATGACGAACGTCTCGAAGGTGTACTTGGGGTTCAGCCGGGCGTGCTCGGAACCGGGCCGGGGCTCGGCCGCCGGCCGCCGCTGCCAGGGCTGCTGCTCGTGCTCCCCGCCGTCGCCGGGACGGTCGGCCCGGCCGCCCGCGGGACGCCCCTGATTCAGGGGACCGTCGGCGGGAGGCTGCCCGAACGGGCCGGTGAACGTTCCCTCATAGGGCCGCGGACCCTGGCCGGGGGGCGGCAGGTGTCCCGCCTCGCCGTGCCCGTGCTCGTCGGAGCGGTGCCGGCCCTGGCCGGGGGGCGCCGGGTCGGCCGGGAGCATGCCCTCGGCCGAGTGCCGCGCGTCCGGGATCGGGAACAGGCCGGGACCCTCGCCGGGGCGGCCGGCGCCCTCGCCGAACGGGCGGTCCGCAAACGGCCGGTGCGGGTCGTCGGGCCGGGGAGCGGCGCCCTGACGGTCGTGGTGCGTTCCCAGATCGGCCGAGTTCTCCCCGGCGCGTCCGGCGCCCTCTTCGTAGCGGTTCTCGTAGTGGAGCGCTCCGCCGGGCCGGTCGCTCAGATGAGGAGGCATGTGGACCCCCGGCCTCCACGGGGATTCCTCGCCGTGGGGGGCGGCCTCGGGGCCTCGATGGTGTCCGGGCTCGCCGTCGCGATCGTGGCCGCCGGCGTGGCGTCCCTCATAGTCGCCCGGGTGGGGCTGGTAGGCGCGGTGACGTCCGGGCGGGTGGACGCCGTCGTGATCGGAGTCGTCGTGGCCGCCGTCGCGCGGCGGGGGATACCCCTGGCCGGCGGGCCCGCCATAGCCGCCTTCGGGATATCCACCGGTCCCCCCGGGGCTGTGGATAACTCCGGGGTGCGACTGGCCGCGGTAGGCCGGCGGGGCGGGCTGCGCGCGGTCGGCGGGCGCGGGGTCGGACGGCGGCTCGGGCTGCACCGTCACCGCCACCCGGATCTCCCTGCCGAGTTCGGCCGAGAGCGCCTGAGTGATGAGCCCGCGCAGCCGCGTCTCCAGGGCGTCCTTGGCGAACTCGTTCGGCGCGGCCAGCAGTGCGGTGCCCTCTACCAGCGCCAATGGGCGTACCAAGGGCAGCCAGGCGCGATAGCTGGGCGGCAGGTCCCCCTCCGACAGGGCTGCGAGCGTACGGGCCCACACCGCGGTGAGGTCACGACCCTCCATACGCCACATCCCTCCCCAGGTCTCCTCGGCCGGAGCCCCGAAACAGGACTCTGGTCACAGTGGACTTACTCTCTCACGCGTCATCCACAGAGTTGTCCACAACCTGTGCACAACCGTAGGGGCGGATGTGTAAAACTCCGCCGTGGGTTGCATGTCCGGGGATGTTCCTGGCCGAGGCGCGATCCGGGGCCGTCCTCCATAAGGCCCGCGGGGAATCGGACCGTGGGACCTCGTGGGGTGACGACGGTAGTCCGTGCCGGCGGGTGGCTGCAACACCGACGACGGACCTGTTATCCACATATGGGCGACCTATCCCCCATCCGGGGCGGGGCCGTTCACACAGCGTAGAGGCGGCGGCCCGGCGGGCCCTTGTCACGGCAGCGGCGGCCACGGTCTGCAACCTTTCGGGGCGGCCGGGCGGGGACGGATGTTGGCAAGCTCACGTCGCCCGCCGCTCGGTTTGACCGGACGGGCGCGGACCTCGTAACGTTTTACGGTCGAGTCGCTTCGACGGCGTTCCCGCGTGCCCGCGCAACGCTCCCTGAAGCTGTCGGCGCTCGTCCGGCCGAGTAGAGTCGGCGAGGCGAGCATCTGGGCGAGCACGGCGGGCCCCCGCTGCGGGGGACCGGACGCGGCCCGCGATGCGACCGCACAGCCGAACCGACCTCAGGCACCTTACGGCCTGCAGGGATCCACGACCGCAGCACCGCACTGGAGTCTCGAGTGAGCAAGCGTACCTACCAGCCGAACAACCGTCGCCGCCACAAGAAGCACGGCTTCCGGCTGCGCATGCGCACCAGGGCCGGTCGCGCGATCCTGGCGGCCCGGCGGCGCAAGGGCCGCGCCCGCATCTCGGTCTGACCGCACCCTCACCACCCATGCTGCCCTCCGGTCATCGGATGCGGCGGCGGGACGAGTTCACACTGACCGTCCGGCGCGGGCGCCGCGCCGGACGCACTCATATCGTCGTCCACCTGTTGCGCCGCGATGACCTCCCGGAAGGCCTTCCGGCCGCCGAGCGCGCCCCCAGGGCCGGGTTCGTCGTCGGGCGCACCGTGGGCAACGCCGTCGTCCGCAACAAGGTCCGCCGTCGGCTACGGCACCTGGTCGCCCAGCATCTGGACCGTCTTCCTCCGGGTAGCCTGCTTGTGGTACGCGCCAACCCGGCCGCCGCGACCGCCGGCCACAAGGAGTTGGCCGCGGATCTGGAGTCGGCGCTTGACCGGCTGCTACGGCGACGGGCCTAGGGGGTCGCTGGCGGACATGACCATCAACACCGGGGACACGCCCCCCGGCGGGACGGCGCGCATCTCGCTCGCCGCCCGCCTGCTGATCCTCCTCGTCCGCGGTTACCGTCGCTTCCTCAGCCCGCTGCTGGGCCAGCAGTGCCGCTTTTACCCCACCTGCAGCGCTTATTCCCTGGAAGCGCTGCGCATGCATGGGGCGCTGCGGGGCGGTTGGCTGACGGTGCGCCGGATCGGCCGGTGCCACCCCTTCCACCGTGGCGGATACGACCCCGTGCCACCCCCCAAGGGCGGGACGGCCCGTCACGAGACTGCAGGCCGCGAGCCGAGCGGCCCTCCCACAGCAGAGCCCAAGGAGCTGCCTGGTGTTTGATTGGCTGTACGAGATCGTCGCTTGGTTCATCGTCTTGATCCATAAGGGACTGGGCACGATCGTCGATCCCGACAGCGGCTTGGCGTGGGCCGGCTCCATCATCCTGCTGACCGTCTTCCTGCGGCTGCTGATGTTCCCGCTCTTTGTGAAGCAGATCCACGCTTCGCGCAAGATGCAGGAGCTCAGCCCGCAGATCCAGGCGCTGCGCAAGAAGTACAAGCACGACAAGCAGCGCCTCAACCAGGAGGTCATGCGGGTCTACCAGGAGAACGGCGCCAACCCGCTGGCCGGCTGCCTGCCGCTGCTGGTGCAGATGCCGGTTTTCATCGGCCTGTTCCAGGTGCTGAACGGCATCTCCAAGGCCAAGGAGGGCGAGTCCAAGTACGGGATCTCGCCCGAGCTGATCCACAGCGCCCAGCACGCCGACATCTTCGGCGCCGTCATCCCCGACACCTTCCTCAACGCCTGGGGCGATGGGGCCTGGGACGCGGTCGCCGTCACCGCCGTCGCGGTGCTGATCAGCTCGACCACCACGTTCTTCACCATGCGCGCCAGCATGAAGCGCCAGCCGGTCATGGATCCGGACAACCCCATGGTGGCCGCGCAGAAGATGATGGTCTTCCTGGCCCCGCTGCTCGGGCTGTTCGGGCTGGGCTTCCCGCTGGGCGTGCTGCTGTACTGGATGACCTCCAACACCTGGACGCTGGCCCAGCAGCACTACATCTACTCCAAGTACCCGCCGGTCGGCGCGAACGGCGCCGACGCCAAGGCCGGCGCCGCACCGGCCAAGGGCAAGGCGGACAAGGGCGGCAAGGCCGGCAAGACCGCCGCCGAGCCGCAGGTGCAGATCATCCGCAACCAGCCGACCCGCAAGCCGCGCAGCAAGCGCGCCGCCTCCGGCGGGGCCAAGGCGGGCAAGGTCAACCTCACCAAGGCCGGTGAGGTGAAGAAGGAGCCCGCCCCGGCGGCCGAGGCGCAGCCGCAGATCGTCCGCGATCAGCCGACCCGCAAGCCGCGGAGCAAGCGCAGCGGGTCCTCCAAGCGCTAGATTCGGTGTGTCCCGTCGACGAAGGAGAACCCGTGAGCCAGACCGACGCCGCCGAGGTCGACGTCCAGGCGCTTGAGCAGGAGGGCGAGATCGCCGCCGACTACATCGAGGGCCTGCTCGACATCGGTGACTTCGACGGCGATATCGACATGGACGTGGAGGGCGACCGCGCCCTGGTCGCCGTGGTCGGCGCCTCCCTGGAGGAGCTGGTCGGCAAGCGCGGGGAGGTGCTGGAGGCGCTGCAGGAGCTCACCCGGCTGGCCGTGCACCGCAAGACCGGCAACCGCAGCAAGCTGATGCTCGACATCGGCGGTTACCGGGAGCGCCGCCGCGCCGAGCTGACCAAGCTGGGCCAGGACGTGGCCGCCGAGGTCAAGCGGACCGGCAAGCCCAAGCCGCTGGCCCCGATGACCCCGTTCGAACGCAAGATCGTCCACGATGCGGTGGCCGCCGCCGGGCTGCACAGCGAGTCCGAGGGCGAGGAGCCGCAGCGTTACGTGGTGGTCTACCCCGCCTGACGGCCTGCTCGACGGGAACGACCGGGCGCTGGGACCACATCGGCGTGCGATCGCCGGGCCGCAAGGCCCGGCGATCGTTTTTTGTCCGCGATCGATCCCGGCGGGACGGTACGTACCGGCCGGCCCCTTTGAGGGCGAAACGCCGCTCTGGCGTCCGGTGCCTGTGAACTGCCTCGCTGCGTGAATGCAGGGGCGCGTGTTAAGGAAGCTCCACCGGTGCTTCCTCGGCGAAGTGGAGCACGTGCCCATGACGCGTGTCGTTTCCCATCGGCTCAGCCGCTCTGGGCGGGCGTCCCCCTGTGCGGTGCCTGCAGCGTCGGCTTTGCGTATTACTAGGGCTCACCCGTGCCTCTTCGTTTCCTCTCCTGCGGCCATATCCCCTGACGACACCGAATGTAAGAAAGGCGTCACTGTTCGGAGTCGGCGTCGGCGGCATGGTGACCTGCGGGGCGGACGGGCCGTCGTTCCCGCTGGAAAGACCTCGGCGAGCCGTGGGGGGCGGTGGGCTGCGTGCGCGGTCATCACTGTGTATGGAACGATTCGTACGGTGGGGACTCCGAGGTCGGTACCAGACGTTGCACGGCAGGTGTTCGGCGATGCCCTTCCCTTGGCGGAGCGCTATGCGGAGTTTCTGGCCGATGCGGGCGTGATACGCGGTCTCATCGGCCCGCGCGAGGTGGACCGGCTGTGGGAACGGCACCTGATCAACTGCGCGGTGGTGGCGGAGATGGTGCCGCAGGGCGCCACCGTCATCGATCTGGGCTCCGGGGCGGGACTGCCCGGATTGGTGCTGGCGATCGCGCGGCCGGACCTGTCGGTCACGCTGCTGGAGCCGCTGCTGCGGCGGACCAAGTTCCTGACCGAGGCCGTCGAGCTGCTGGAGCTGGAGAACGTCGAGGTGCACCGGGCCCGCGCGGAAGAAGTGGCGGGGGACTACCAGGTCGATGTGGTCACCGCGCGTGCCGTGGCCCCGCTGGACCGGCTGGTGGGGTGGGCGCTGCCGCTGCTGCGGCCCGGCGGGGAGCTGCTGGCGCTCAAGGGAGAGCGGGCGGCCCAGGAGCTGGCCGATGCCGAGCCGGTGCTCAAACGCTTCGGTGTCCGGACGGCCGAGCTGCACCGGCTGGGGCAAGGTAAGGTCGATCCCCCGACGACGATTGTTCGCGTGGTCGCCGAACGGATTCCGCGCCGCGCGAAAAGGTCGAGGAAGAGGTCTTCATGACAACGGGACCAGGACTGGGCCGGCCCGAGGCCGGCAACCCCTCGCAGCACGATCCCATCGAGTCGGGCCGGCCGGCGGACGGCGACCCACGGCACGCCGCCGCGGCCATGTCCGGCCCGTCCGTCCCGGCATCCGCCCCCGTCACCCCCTCTTTCTCCGGCCCGCCGGGCGGAGGGCCGTCCGTTCCGCGCCCACCGGAGGTCGCACAGAGCGGTCCTTACGGTGGGCCGTCCCGCATCGGGGCACCACCGGAGAACATGCAGGCGGCCACCGGGCCTTCCGGTGCGGGAGCCTCTTCCGCCGGGGTGCCGCGCCTTGCGACGTCCTCCACGAGCACCCCCTCCGGGCCGTCCGTCGGCGGGACCTTCTCACTCAGCTCCATGGGAATGCCCGCCACCGGGGGGTCTGCACCAGAGCCCTCCCCCGGGCGGGAGAACAGACCGGTGGGACGGGCGCCCTCCGGTCACGCCTCATGGGGGAACACCACATCCGGAACCGCGGAGACCGGATACGTTCCGACCAGCGGCGGCGGGGTGCCGCGGCGGGAAGGGACGGCAGGCCGGGCAACTGCTCAGGGGGAGTCGGAACTCGTGCGCGAAGCGCTTCAGAACGCCGCTGTTTCACGTGAAACGACATCGCGGCCGCCGGCCGCTCAGGCCCCGCGCATCTCCCTGGAGGCGACGAAGGGACGAAGCGCAAAGCAGTGGCCCAAGCCGCCGCGGTGCCGGGTCATCACCATCGCCAACCAAAAGGGCGGGGTCGGCAAGACCACCACGTCGGTCAATCTGGCCGCCTCCCTGGCCATGCACGACCTGCAGGTGCTGGTCGTCGACCTCGACCCGCAGGGCAACGCCTCCACCGCGCTGGGCGTGGACCACCATGCCGACATCCCCTCGATCTATGAGGTGCTGATCGAGGACCGTCCGATGAAGGACATCGTGGTGGCGGCCCCGGAGGTCCCCAACCTGTACTGCGCGCCGGCCACCTTGAACCTGGCCGGCGCCGAGATCGAACTGGTCTCCAAGGTCGCCCGGGAGTCCCGGCTGCGGCGGGCGCTGGAGGGCTATGACATCGGCCGGTTCGACTACGTGCTGATCGACTGCCCGCCCTCGCTCGGCCTGCTGACGGTCAACGCCCTGGTCGGCGCGGAGGAGCTGCTGATCCCCATCCAGTGCGAGTACTACGCCCTGGAAGGGCTGGGCCAGCTGCTGCGCACGGTCGAGCTGGTCAAGTCGCACCTCAACCCCAAGCTCGAGGTGTCCACGATCCTGCTGACCATGTACGACGCGCGCACCCGGCTGGCCGCCCAGGTGGCCGAGGAGGTGCGCGGGCACTTCGGCGACGTGGTGCTGAAGACGGTGATCCCGCGCAGCGTCCGGGTCTCCGAGGCGCCCAGCTACGGCCAGTCGGTCATGACCTACGATCCGGGTTCCAGCGGCGCGCTCGCCTACGGCGATGCCGCCTTCGAGATGGCCTGCCGCGGCGCGGAGAAGACCGAGTGACGATGGGCGGAACTGCGTGGGCCATGCCAGGTGAGGTGACGAGGTGACACAGCAGCGGCGCGGGCTGGGCAGAGGACTGGGTGCCCTGATCCCCACGGGCCCGCCTCCCGGGGCGTCCAAAGAGGGGACGGCGGCTCCGGAGATGGAGCCGGTGGCCGGCGCCCACTTCGCCGAGCTTCCGGTGAACTCCATCACGCCCAATCCCCGCCAGCCCCGCAGCCACTTCGATGAGGAGGCGCTGGAGGAGCTGGCGGAGTCGATCCGGATCGTCGGGCTGCTCCAGCCGATCGTGGTGCGCCGGACCGGCCCGGACAGCTACGAGCTCGTCATGGGGGAGCGCCGCTGGCGCGCCTCGCAGCGGGCCGGGCTGGAGACCATCCCTGCGATCGTCCGGGACACCGCCGACAACGACATGCTCCGTGACGCGCTCATGGAGAACCTGCACCGCCAGCAGCTCAACCCGCTGGAGGAGGCCGCGGCCTACCAGCAGCTGCTGGAGGACTTCGGCGCCACCCACGAGCAGCTCGCCGCCCGCATCGGCCGGTCCCGCCCGCACATCACCAACACGCTGCGGCTGCTGAACCTGCCGCCCGCCGTCCAGCGGCGGGTCGCGGCGGGCGTGCTCACCGCCGGCCACGCCCGCGCCCTGCTCTCCCTCGACAGCCCAGAGGCCCAGGAGGCCCTGGCCCACCGCATCGTCGCCGAGGGCCTGTCGGTGCGCGCGGTCGAGGAGATCATCGCCATGCGGGACCTGGAGGGGGAGACGCCCAAAAAGCCCCGCCAGGGCCGCAAGCGCACCATCGCCCCCGAGCTGCGCGAGCTGGCCGACCGGCTGTCGGACCGCTACGAGACCAAGGTCCGGGTGGACATGGGCCGCACCAAGGGCAAGATCGTCGTCGAGTTCGCCTCCCTGGAGGACCTCGACCGCATCATCAAGGCGATGGCGCCCGACGAGCCCGGCATCCGCGGCTCCGGCCTGTGAGGCAAAGCCCGTCCAACGCCCCGGAGGGATTCCGGGGCGTTGTCGTATGGGCCGTTTCCTCGTCGGCGTCGCTTGATGAACCTCTGCTCCCTCGGGGAGGACGGCGCCAAGACCCGCATCCGGAACGGCCCGCCGAGGTGCCGCCGGTCGTGAGGCGTGCGGCGGTGCCTGGGATGGCTCAGGGGCCGGTTCTTCGTGCCTGCAAGTGACGGCGCGTCCCGCGATGGCTGCCCAGAGGGGCGGTTCATGCAGGGCCCGGGTTCCTCTTCCGCATGATCGACGAGGGTTTCGTGCGGGCTTTCTCCGCTCGGGCGACGCACGGGGCAGGGTGGCGAACCGGAATCTGGGCGGCCGGCAGAGCGGCCGATCCGTCCGGCGCTCTCCCCTGTCAGGAGCCGACGGCCCGGTGGGACGCGGCCGAGGGCGGGGACGCTCCCCGCCCGTCCCGCCGTGACGAAAGGGGTCGCCGCACTTCCACGGCCGCCGGGTCTGCCGATGTTTCACGGGAAACGGCAGAGCGGCACCGCCGGATGTTTCACGGGAAACGAGCCGGGAGGGCGCCCCGCGGATGTTTCACGGGAAACAGGAGCGGCGGCGCCACGATCGATGTTTCACGGGAAACATCCGCGGCCTCAGCGGAGGCGGGCGACGATCAGGTCGTGCAGGATGCGGCCGAGGTTGAGGCCGGCAGCGGCCACGGCGCGGGGGAAGAGGCTGGTCTCGGTCATTCCGGGGGCCACGTTGACCTCCAGGAAGTGGACCTGCCCGGCCTCGTCCACGATGAGGTCGGTGCGGGACAGGTCACGCAGGCCCAGGGCGCGGTGGGCGGTGACGGCGGCCTCGGCGGCCCGGCGGGCGACCTCCTCAGGCAGCCGGGCGGGGGTGACGAACTCGGTGTCGCCGGCGTCGTAGCGGGCGGTGTAGTCGTACAGCTCCCCGGCCGGGACGATCTCCACGGCGGGCAGCGCGACCGGCTCGCCGTCGCGCTCGATGACGCTCACCGCGACCTCGGTGCCCTCGATGTGGCGTTCGATGAGGGCGGCGTCCCCGTAGGCGAAGCAGCCGACCATCGCGGCGGGCAGGTCGCCGGCCTCCCGGACGACCGAGGCGCCGAGCGCGGAGCCGCCGCGGGCGGGCTTGACGAACAGCGGCAGGCCCAGCCGGCGCACCACGCACTCCAGCACGGCGGCGGCGCCGAGGTCGTGGAAGACCTCCTTGGGCAGCGTCACCGAGGGCGGGGTGGCCAGCCCGGCGGCGCGCACCACCGACTTGGCGGTGGGCTTGTCCCAGGCGACCCGGCAGGCGTCCGGGCGGGCGCCGACGTAAGGGACGCCGACCAGCTCCAGCACGTCCCGGATGGCGCCGTCCTCGCCCATGCTGCCGTGCAGCACGGGGAAGACGGCGTCCGGGGGAGCCTGCTGCAGCGTCTGCAGCAAGGTGGCGTCGGCGTCGTGGACCTGGGCGTCCACGTCGAGGGCGCGCAGCGCGTCGGCGACCCGGCGGCCCGAGCGCAGCGACACCTCCCGCTCATACGACAGCCCGCCCGCCAGGACGATGACGTGGCCGAGTTCGGGGACGTTCAGATCGGCCAACGCCGCATCCTCCTGCCTCTCTCAGCGGTTCGGTCTCACCGGTTCAGCACGTCTCGGGGCCCGGGGTGTCCACGCCGCCGCGCTCGCGCGCCCGGGCCGTACCGAAAGTGTCCCGCATCTGCAGCTCCCGTTCGATCACGCCGGCCAGGCGGCGCACGCCCTCGCGGATGCGGTCGGGCTCGGGGTAGCAGTACGACAGCCGCATGTGCCGCCGCCCCTGCCCGTCGGCGTAAAAGCCGGTGCCGGGGACGTAGGCCACCCGCTCGGCGATCGCCCGCGGCGCCATCGCCTTGGAGTCCAGCCCCTCGGGGAGGGTCAGCCAGACGAAGAAGCCGCCGCCGGGACGGGTCCAGGTGCACCCGTCGGGCATCAGCGCCTCCAGCGACTCCAGCATGGCGTCCCGGCGCTCGGCGTACATCACCCGGAACGACTTGATCTGCTGCTGCCAGGGCTGGGTGGCCAGATACTCGCGGACGGCGAACTGGGTGAAGCTGGAGTGGCACAAGATCGCCGACTCGGCCGCCAGCACCAGCTTGGCGCGGATCGCGTGCGGGGCCAGCGCCCAGCCGACCCGGAAACCCGGCGCGAACGTCTTGGAGAACGAGCCGAGGTAGATCACGTTGTCGGGGTCGTCGGCGCGCAGCGCCCGCATCGGCTCGCGGTCGAAGCCCAGCAGCCCATAGGGGTTGTCCTCGACGACGAGCACCTGGTGCGCGGCGCAGATGGCCAGGATCTCGGCGCGGCGGGTCTCGCTGAGGGTCACCCCGGCGGGGTTTTGGAAGTTGGGGACGGTGTAGAGGAACTTCACCCGCCGTCCTTCTTTGCGCAGCCGCTCCAGCGTCTCCCGCAGCGCGGCGGGGATCAGCCCGTCCTCGTCCAGCGGGACGTGCACCACGTCGGCCTGGTACATGGCGAACGTGCCGAGCGCCCCCACATACGAGGGCGCCTCGGCCAGCACCACGTCCCCGGGGTCGATGAAGATCCGGGTGATCATGTCCAGGGCCTGCTGGGAGCCGACGGTGACGATCACGTCGTCGGGCGAGCCGTGCACGCCCTCCAGCGCCATCACCTCGCAGATGCGGGCCCGCAGTTCCGGGTCGCCCTGGGCGGAGGCGTACTGCAGCGCCTCGGTGCCGCGCCGCCGGGTCAGCTCGCCGAGCATGTCGCCGACCACATCGAGGGGGAGCGCGGTGATGTTGGGCATCCCGCCGGCCAGCGAGACGACCTCGGGGCGGGAGGCCACGGCGAACAGCGCCCGGATCTCCGAGGGCACCATCCCGGCGGCGCGGGCGGCATAGCGGTCGGTGTACGGGTCTGTCCGCGTGTGCTGGTGCACTGTTACCTCCGATGCCAGGGGCCGAGTAGCAAAACTACGTCACGTTCGGGTGTGCGATGAAGAAGGGCCCCGCGGCGACGGGCCGCCCGGTGTGCCATGCCCGGACGAGCCGGTGCCGGTTTCCCGAAGTCCTCGTCCGATACGATGCCTGAAGAGCCCGGCGGGTTGTCTGCAGCGGCATCCGGCCGGGTCTTCGCGGTCGGGGGTCTTGCGATTTCAGCCCGCCCGCCAGGACCGGTTCAGGCCGCCCGCAGGCGGGCGCGGAGCAACAGCACCAGGGGGTGCCGATCTGGTGTCGCGTCGGCTCGTGAACGTCACACTGGACAATCTCGGCGACCTTCCGCGCAGGTGCCGCGGGTGCGTTTTCTGGGAACTCGACCCGGTCGCCGCCGAACGCGCCGCCGAGAGCGGCGACCCCGCCCTGGAGAAGGAGGCGTGGGTCTCCTCCACCCTGCTGGAGTGGGGCAGCTGCGGGAAGATCGTCTATGTGGACGGCACGCCCGCCGGTTTCGTGCTGTACGCCCCGCCGCTGTATGTGCCGCGTTCCCTGGCCTTCCCCACCAGCCCGGTCAGCGCGGACGCCGTGCTGCTGATGACCGCGCACGTGCTGCCGGAGTTCTCCGGCGGCGGCCTGGGCCGGATGCTGGTGCAGGGCGTCGCCAAGGACCTGGTCCGCCGCGGCGTGCGGGCCATCGAGGCGTTCGGCGACCTGAAGGGCGAGGAGGGCGGCTGCATGGTGCCCGCCGACTACCTGCTGGCGGTCGGCTTCAAGACCGTCCGCCCCCACCACCGCTTCCCCCGCCTGCGGCTGGAGCTCAAGTCGGCCCTGTCGTGGCGCGAGGACGTGGAAGTGGCGCTGGAACGCCTCCTGGGCTCCATGACCCCCGAGGGCGTCCTGCGTCCCATCTGAAAGCGCGGTTCGCCCCGCTGCGGTGGGGTCCGGTAAGTGCTCCCTTTGAGCGTCGGGAAAATGGGCGTGCGGCACCGGACGGAGGTCCGGGCCGCTCGGTGGTGTACCTGGCGCGGGAGGGCGCATGGCGGACGGCTCTTGGACGGGGTCACGGATGCGGGCGGCCGGAGGCTGCGCGGCGGCGCTCGTGCTGGCCGGTGCGCTGACCGGGTGCGGCGCCGCGATGGACGAGGGGTACGGGCCGGGAAAGCCGGGCGGCGTGCTCCGCATCGTCGGCGACGCCGACGTCGAGCGCCTCGACCCCGCCGCCGCGAGCGAGCCTCCCGCTTACGCGCTGAACCGCGTCCTGGCGCGGACGCTTTTCACCACCAGGGCGTCCAACAACTTCGAAGAGAGCCTGCCGGTCCAGGCCGACATGGCCGAGGCGGTCCCCTCCAAGGAGAACGGCGGGATCGGCAAGGGCGGCAGGAAGTACACCGTCCGGCTGCGCGGGAACGTCCACTGGGACACCAGCCCGCCCCGGCCGGTCGTGGCCGGGGATTTCGTGCGCGGCTTCAAGCGGATGTGCAACCCGGCGGCGCCGTCGCCCCACCGCGCGCACTACATCGCCACGATCAAGGGGATGAAGGCGTTCTGCGACGGCTACGCCAAGGTCGACGCCGACGACGCCGAGGCGATGGCCGCCTACCAGAACGGGCACTCGATCTCGGGACTGCGGGCCGCCGACGAGACCACGCTGGTGTTCGAGCTGACCCACCCGGCCGCCGACTTCCTCAACATCCTCACCCTGGCTCCGGCGGTGGCGGCGCCCAAGGAGTACGACCGGTACGTGCCCGACAGCCGCGAGTTCCGGCAGAACATCGTCTCCAACGGCCCCTACCGGATCGCCTCTTATGAGCCGGGCCGCTCCTACGTCCTGGAGCACAACCCCGCCTGGCGGGCCGAGACCGACCCGATGCGGGAACGGTTCGCCGACCGCATCCAGATCACCCTCGGCGTGGGCTCCGCGCAGGAGGTGCGGCGCCGCATCGAGCGGGGCGAGGCCGACCTGTCGTGGGACCGGCCGGTCCCGGCCGCCGACATCGAGGAACTGAGCGGCACGGCGGGCTTTGCGCTCCGCCAGCTCCCCGGCCGCGGCCCGTACCTGGTGGCGGCCGGCGTGGCGGACCACCGGGTGCGGCGGGCCCTGCAGTACACGGTGAACCGGACGGCCGTGATCGAGGCTCTGGGCGGGCACGAGGCGGCGCGCCCGCAGCACACCCTGATCGCCCCGGGCAACGCCGGGTACTTCGAACACAACGCCTACCCCACGCCCGACGACGCCGGAGACCCCGGCAAGTGCCGCGAGCTGCTCGCCGAGGCCGGCCACCGCGGCGGGCTGCGGCTGACGCTCGACCCCGGGGACGAGCCGGAGAAGGTCGTCCGGGCCGTCCGAAAGAGCCTGTCGGACTGTGACATCGAAGTCACGATCCGTAAGAGCGGGGCGGAGCTGAAACTGGTCTCCCCCGACCCCGAGTGGTTCGGCCTCAACGGCCGCTCGGCCCTGGCGCCGCTGCTCGACGGGCACGGCGACCCCCAGATCCGGCAGCTCCTCCAGGAGGCCCTGCGAACCCCCGACACCGCCCGCGCCACCGGTCTGTGGAACCAGCTCGACCGCCTGGTCATGCAGGACGCCTCGATCGTGCCGCTGGCCGACCGGGCCTTCCCCATCCAGCACTCCGCCCGGGTGCGCGGCACCCGGTTCCTGCCGCAGGCCAGGACCTACGACTACAGCCGCATCTGGCTCACCGAGGAGTGACCACCGGGCGCCCGCCGACGAAGGCTCCTCAGCGGTGGCGGGACGAGGAGCGGCCCGCCGATATTCGGCCAGGTGCGGGCGTTGCCGCGCGGTCGCTTCGGCGATGAGGCCGGGGTGCTTTGGCTGGGCGTGTCTCTCGGCGGACGTGATCGCGTCTGGTAGGCCCAGCTCGGTCGCTTCGGCGGCATGACCAGGGCTTGCCGCCGGGATGCTTCGATGAGGCGTGTCTCTCGGTGAACGTGATCGCGTCTGGTAGATCCAGCCCGGTCGCTTCGGCGGTACGACCAGGGCTTGCCGCCGGGATGCCTCGGTGAGGCGTGTCTCTCGGCGGGCGCGATCACGCCCGGCGGGGCCGGCTCGGCTGCTTCGGCGGGACGGCCTAGGCTGGGCGGGTGAGGCTGGCGCAACTTCGGGCGGTGCTGCGGGAGCGGGACTTCCGGTGGCTGTATGCGACCCGGCTGGTCTCCCAGAGCACCGATGGGTTGTTCCAGGTGGCGCTGGCCGGTTACCTGTTGTTCTCACCGGAACGGCAGGCCACGGCGGGCAAGGTGGCGGCGGCGTTCGCGGTGGTGCTGCTGCCGTACTCGGTGCTCGGCCCGTTCGCCGGGGTGTTCATCGACCGCTGGGCGCGGCGGCAGATCCTGCTGTGGGCGCCGGTGCTGCGGGCCGGGATGGCCGCCGCGACGGCGGCGATGCTGGCGGCCGGGCACGACGGGGCGGTCTTCTTCCTGGCCGTGCTGGTGGTGATGGGGGTCAACCGGTTCTTCCTGTCGGCGCTGTCGGCGGCGCTGCCGCATGTGACCCGGCGCAGGCTGCTGGTCACCGCCAACGCCTTCGCGGTCACCTCCGGGACGGTCATCTCTTTCGCCGGGGCCGGGCTGGGCTATCTGCTGCGGCAGGCGTTCGGCGGCGGGCAGGGCGGCACCGCGGTGATCCTGCTGTGCGCGTCCGGCGGCTACCTGCTGGCGGGGCTGACGGCCACCGCGCTGGGCCGCGACCGGCTCGGCCCCGAGCCGGAGCAGGCGCCGCCGCAGACCCGCCGGGCGCTGGGCAACGTGCTGCGCGGGCTGGCCGACGGCGCCCGGCGGCTGCGGCGGGACCGGCCGGCGGCGCTGGCGCTGGCCGCGATCGCCTTCCACCGGTTCTGGTACGGGGTCATGCTGGTCATGACGCTGCTGCTGTACCGGTACCTGTTCAGCGCCGACGCCGACGAGGGCCTGGACCGGGCCGCCGTGGTGCTGGCGGTCTCCGGGCTGGGCTTCTTCCTGGCCGCCGTGATCACCCCGCCGGTGGTGCGCCGCATCGGCAAGAACACCTGGATCATCGCCCTGCTGGCGTCGGCCGCCGCGGCGACGGCGCTGCTGGGCGCGCCGTTTGCGAACCTGCCGTGGACGGTGCTGGCCTTCTGGTTCGGCGTCGTCTCCCAGGGCGTCAAGCTCAGCGTCGATGTGATCCTGCAGGAGACCGTGGCCGACGCCTACCGGGGGCGGGTGTTCGCCGTCTACGACATGCTCTTCAACGCCGCCTTCGTGGCCGCGGCCGCCCTGGCGGCCGTCGCCGTGCCCCCGGACGGCCGTTCCCCGGCCATGCTGGCGGTCATCGTCGTCGCCTACGCGGCGGGTGCCCTGGCCTACGGGGTCTCCTGTGCTCGCATCCGCAGGCCGGCTCGGGTTTAGCGGCGCGTCCGAGGCGGCCTCGCTCAGCGGCGCCGCTCCGTCCGGCCCGCAGAACGCAGGAGGCGTTGCTTTCCGGCCGGGGCCGCCCTGCGCGCCGTCTGGAGAAGGCGGCGGTCACAGGGAGCGGGCGGCGGCGACCATGGCGGTGGTGATCTGGGCGACCTCCTCGGCGGTGCAGACGTAGGGCGGCATGGTGTAGATCAGGCGGTTGAAGGGGCGCAGCCACACGCCGTGGTCCATCACCACCTTCTGGACGGCGGCCACGTCCACCGGCTGCTCGGTCTCGATGACGCCGATCGCCCCCAGCACCCGCACGTCCCGGACCCCCGGCAGGCCGCGGGCGGGGGCCAGGCCCTCGCGCAGCACCGTCTCGATGGCGCCGACCTCGGCCCGCCAGTCGCGGCCGCGGCCGTCCCGCCCGGTCAGCAGCTCGATGGACGCGCACGCCACCGCGGCGGCCAGCGGGTTGCCCATGAAGGTGGGGCCGTGCATCAGCCCGCCGCCCTCGCCTTCGCTGATGCCGCGCGCCACCTTATCGGTGCACAACGTGGCGGCCATGGTCATGTAGCCGCCGGTCAGCGCCTTGCCGACGCACATGATGTCGGGGACGACACCGGCGTGGTCGGCCCCCCAGAACGCCCCGGAGCGGCCGAAACCGGTGGCGATCTCGTCCAGGATCAGCAGCAGGCCGTGCTCGTCGGCCAGCTCCCGCAGCGCCCGCAGGTAGGCGGGGGCGTAAAAGCGCATCCCGCCGGCGCCCTGCACCACCGGTTCCACGATGATCGCGGCGAGTTCATCGGCGTGCCGGGCGGCCAGCGTCGCCAGCTCCTCCAGGTAGGCGGGGTCGGGCTCGGCGTCGTAGCCGCCGGGCGGCGGCGCGGCGAACAGCTGCCGGGGCAGGATCCCGGCGAACAGGTGGTGCATCCCGTTGACCGGGTCGCACACCGACATGTCCCCGAAGGTGTCGCCGTGGTAGCCGCCGCGCACGGTCATCAGCCGGTGCCGCCGGGGGCGGCCCCGCGCCCGCTGGTACTGCAGCGCCATCTTGATGGCGACCTCGACCGAGACCGAGCCGGAGTCGGCGAAGAACACCTTGGTCAGCGGCTCGGGGGTGAGCTCCACCAGCAGTTTCGCCAGCCGGATCGCGGGCGGGTGGGTCAGCCCGCCGAACATCACGTGCGCCATCCGGCCGAGCTGGTCGGTGACGGCGGCGTTGAGGACCGGGTGGTTGTAGCCGTGCACGGCCGCCCACCACGACGACATCCCGTCGATCAGCGTGCGCCCGTCGGCCATGACCAGCCGCACGCCCTCGGCCGCCACCACCGGGTGGCTGTCGGCTTTCGCCGGCATCGGCCCGTAGGGGTGCCATACGTGCTCCCGGTCATAGGAGCGCAGCCGTTCGATCTCCTCGGGGGGCAACGCCGTGTGTTCCGCCATGGCCCCGAGCCTAGGGCGGCGGTATCCGGCGCAAGACCGGAGCCCCGTGCCGGGACAACCGGTGCGGCCCCCCGCGCGTCCCACTCAGTAGATCATCCTTGACCCTATTGTGTGAATATTGCTCACATTTGTATCATCTGTGAACGTCTGATGAATCACTTGAGACGTCCAGGGGCGTCGATGCGGTGATGCCGGCCGCATCGGCCTCGTGTGGCGGCGAGGGCAGCGCAGACGTCTCGGGTGACACACCAGGCAGGGTGGCCGGTCGGCGGGGAGCGGGGGCCGGTCGGCCACCCCACACACAGGCGAGTCCGGCGTGGAGGAGGGGACTCGCGAGCAGTCCATCGCCCGCTGCGACCCGTACGGAATCAGGGGGAACGAGAACCCGG
>Ga0207867_1000818_pt1 | contig 28762 bp, 27 predicted proteins | sample HigsolmetaAR206D_FD_184838 | JGI IMG/M metagenome (GOLD analysis project Ga0207867, IMG submission 184838) | Ionic liquid and high solid enriched microbial communities from the Joint BioEnergy Institute, USA - AR20-6-D (SPAdes) (version 2) ...
AGATATTTTGAACTCCGTCAAGATTGGCGAACCGCCTAGTGCGGACCCGCATGCTAGGTGGTGTGAGGGGACGGGGTTCGTCACCCCCTCCTACTCGATATGATCGAAAGCTTACAGCGCGTTTGCCGTTTCGGCTGAATCCGTTTGATCGGCAACCGGGCGGATGGTCTTTTTCCCCGCTTTCATGCCTCAACTCGTTTAATCCCAACCTTCCGTTCGATTTCTCGATCCGGCGCGACCTGGTCTACCTTGTCCGCGCGGGGCATATAGTGTGATACAAGCATACCCAGTTTGGAGGGGCACGATGTGCGTGTATCCGCTGTCACCGTGAGAAGGCGCTTGATCTTTATCCTCATCGCCGGCATGCTCATTTTCGGCATATTCACCGCCCGTCTCGCCTACGTGCAATTTTACATGAATGGCTGGCTCACCCGGCAGGCTCTCGATTCGTGGAGCCGGCAAATCCCCTATGAAGCCGAGCGGGGCGATATCTTGGACCGGAACGGGGAAGTGTTGGCGACCAACGTGAGCCAGCCTTCCGTATTGGTTGTGCCGAAACAAGTCCGGGATCCTGTGAAAACCGCGGAAAAATTGGCCCGCGTTCTCAATGCTAGTAAAGAACATATTTACCAATTGATCACCAAAAAAGCCTCGACGGTTTACATCAAGCCGGAAGGCCGGAAAATCTCCAATGAAAAAGCGGCGGAAGTCCGCTCGTTGCATTTGCCGGGCGTCTTCATAGCCGAAGACTTTAAACGGCATTATCCGTACGGGCGGTTTCTTTCCCACGTCCTTGGCTTTGCCGGCGTCGACAACCAAGGCCTGATTGGCCTCGAATCCTATTATGACGACCTTTTGAAAGGCGTCCGCGGCCACGTCGACTTTTATTCCGACGCCCAAGGCAATCGCATGTCGTCGCTGAAAGACAAATATGTGCCGCCGAAAGACGGTTTGGATTTGGTGCTCACCATCGATCATCGCGTGCAAACGATCATCGAACGGGAACTTGACCAGACGGAACAGAAATACCACCCCGACAATGCGATTGCGATTGCCATGAACCCCAATACCGGAGAAATCCTGGGGATATCAACCCGACCCGACTTCAATCCGGAAAACTATCAAAACGTGGCGCCGGAGATTTATAACCATAACCTCCCGATCTGGCGCACCTATGAACCGGGCTCGACGTTTAAAGTGATCACTCTGGCCGCCGCCCTTCAGGAACATCTCGTCGATTTACAGCATGATTCGTTCTATGATCCCGGTTACATCACCGTTGCCGGCACCGACCTCCACTGTTGGAAGCGGGGCGGCCACGGCTCGGAAACGTTCTTGGAGGTTGTCGAGAATTCGTGCAACCCCGGCTTTGTTGAATTGGGGCAGCGGCTCGGCAAAGACCGCTTGTTCTCCTACATTCATAAGTTCGGATTTGGCGCGAAAACCGGCATCGATCTGGAAGGGGAATCGACGGGCATTTTGTTCAAGGAAGATAAGATCGGGCCGCTTGAGGCGGCGACGACCGCCTTCGGCCAAGGGGTTTCCGTCACCCCCATCCAGCAAATCGCGGCGGTCGCCGCGGCGATCAACGGCGGTTATCTTTATACGCCGTATCTGGCGAAGGAATGGGTCGATCCGGAGACGGGAGAAATCGTGAGCCGCAACGCGCCGCAACTTCGCCGACGCGTCATCTCCGAAGAAACGTCGAAAAAAGTCCGATATGCTTTGGAAAGCGTTGTGGCCAACGGCACGGGCCGCAATGCTTTCGTCGAGGGCTATCGCATCGGCGGCAAGACCGGGACGGCGCAAAAAGTATCTGGCGGCCGGTATCTGGAAAATAACTACATTTTATCGTTCATGGGATTCGCGCCCGCCGACGACCCGCAGATCATCGTCTACGTCGCGGTGGACAATCCGAAAGGCACCGTCCAATTCGGGGGAACCGTTGCCGCGCCGCTGGCCGGAAAAATCATCAGCGACAGCCTGCAAGCCCTCGGCGTGAAGAAGCGGACCGGCGGGATGGAGAAAGAATACCGCTGGGGCGATGAAAAGATGATCGAAGTGCCCGATTTGGTCGGCGAGGATAAACAAACCATCAGCGAAGAATATTATGATTTGAAAATCGAAGCGGAGGGCACCGGTGATACGGTCATCCGGCAACAGCCGCAAGCCGGCGTGAAACTGAAGGCCGGATCAAAAATAAGAGTATACTTAGGTGACAAAAACGACGCCGGCGATTAAAATAGTGATGGAGTCTTTGTTCCCGCGCTCGCGCGGGATTGATTTTTGCAGGGTGAATGAAGATAGATCCGCACCCGAAAGCAAAAGGATGTGCACGAATATGAAACTCAGTCGTCTGATAGAGGGACTCCCGGTGAAAGACGTTTTGTCGCCCGGCGATCCGGAAGTGACGTCCGTCACGATGGATTCGCGCCAGGTGCAGGGAGATGCCCTTTTTATTTGTGTTAAAGGCGAAGCCAATGACGGGCACCGCTTTGCGGCGGATGCCGTGAAAAAAGGAGCGAAAGCCGTCGTCGCCGAGCGCCCGCTCGACGTCGATGTTCCTGTGGTTCTCGTCAGCGATGCGCGTCGCGCCCTCGCTGTCTTGGCCGATCGTTTTTACGGGCATCCGACCCATCAGCTTTCACTCATCGGGGTGACGGGCACCAACGGGAAAACGACCGTCACCCGGCTCATCCAACAAATCCAGGAAATGAACGGCTTGCCGACGGGACGCATCGGAACGCTCGGCATCCAATTCAAGGATTATGAAGAAGCGGCCGCGAATACGACGCCGGATGCCGTGACCTTGCAGCGCGCTTTTAAAACAATGGTGGAGCGGGGCGCGCGGTCGGCCGTCATGGAAGTTTCTTCGCACGCCCTCGTCCAGGGCCGCGTCCGTGGCTGTGACTACAACATCGCGGTGTTTACCAATTTGACGCAAGACCATCTCGATTATCATCAAACGATGGAACGGTATTTACACGCCAAATCCCTTCTTTTTTCACAGCTAGGCAATACATATGATCGCGATCGCTTGAAGGCGGCTGTGCTGAACGCCGATGACGACGCTTCGGCGCAGCTCGCCCAGATGACCGCCGTGCCCGTTTGGACGTACGGCATCGAACGTGAGGCCGATTTCATGGCCGAGAACATTCGCGTGACCGCGGGAAAAACGTCCTTTGATTTCATCACGCCCAAAGGCACGTATCCCGTCGAAATGAAGCTGGTCGGCAAATTTAATGTTTATAACGCGCTCGCCGCCGCGCTCGCTTGCTATATCAACGGGGTGGCGCTTGAAGACGTCGTCCGTTCGATCGGACGGCTGGAAGGCGTCAGCGGCCGCTTGGAAACGGTCGACGCCGGGCAGAATTTTGCCGTCATCGTCGACTACTCCCACACTCCGGACAGTTTGAAAAACGCCTTGACGACCATTCGAGAATTCGCGAAAAAACGGGTCATTACGGTCATTGGCTGCGGCGGAGACCGCGATCGCACGAAGCGCCCGCTGATGGCGCGCGTCGCCGTGGAGCACAGCGACGTCGCGATTTTTACGTCCGACAATCCCCGCACGGAAGACCCCGTGCGCATCCTCCGCGATATGGAAGCCGGGGTGCCGGCGGGTTCCTACGAAACCATCGTGGACCGCAGGGAAGCGATCTTCCGCGCCATCGCTTTGGCGGAGCCGGATGACGTCGTCCTCCTTGCGGGCAAAGGGCATGAAACCTACATGATCATCGGCCGCGAAGTCATCCATTTCGATGACCGGCTCGTCGCCCGCGAAGCGATTAAGGAGCGTTTGCAGCATGAACGTAGACAAGGGTGATTTAATCGAAATCTCATGCGGCTGCCGCGGCAACATCGACGCCCTGCCTGAACGGCTCGGCGTCTTTACCGACAGCCGCCGTCCGATCAAGGCCGGACTGTTTATCCCGATTGTGGGCGAACGGTTTGACGGCCACGATTTTTTGCTCGAAACCATCAAAAACGGCGCTTCGGCCGCCTTATGGCAAGTCGACCATCCCATACCGGAGGCGGTGCCGGCCGATTTTCCGCTTTTTTTGGTCGACGACACTTTAAAAGCCTTGCAGGCGTTGGCTACCTTGCGCCGCCGCAAGATCAACCCTGTGGTCGTCGCCGTGACCGGTTCCAACGGAAAAACGACGACCAAAGACATCATCGCCCGCGTCGTCGGGACGGCTTATCGAACGCACAGGACACGCGGCAATTTGAACAATCATATCGGCGTGCCGCTGACGCTGCTCGCGATGCCGGATGATTGCGAAGTCTGCGTTGTGGAAATGGGCATGAACCATTTCGGAGAAATAGCGGCATTGAGCAAAATTGCCGAACCGGACGTGGCGGTGATCACCAACATCGGCGAATCGCACATTGAATTTTTGGGGAGCCGCGCCGGCATCGCCCGCGCGAAGATGGAGATTACCGAGGGCATGTCAAAAGAAGGGGCGCTGATCATCGACGGCGACGAACCGTTGCTCGCCCCGGCCCGAGGGTACAGCGGCACGTTGGTGCGCTGCGGCTTCGGTCCGGACAATGATTATCGCATCGAAAATCTCGAATTGTCGGTAAGCGGCGCGGCGTTCCGCGTGAACGGCGCGGCCTACGAGATTTCGCTCATCGGCCGGCACAACGTCAAAAATGCGGTTTATGCCATCGCCGTCGCCGAGCGGTTGAAGATCAATCAAAAACGAATTACCGAAGCCTTAAGCGATTTGCGCATCACCGGGATGCGTCTGGAAAGGCTACCGGGCCCGAACGGGTCGTTGCTCATCAATGACGCTTACAACGCCAGCCCGACGTCCATGAAAGCGGCGCTGGAAACGCTGGCCGATTTACCGGGTTACCCTCATAAAGTCGCGGTTCTCGGCGATATGTATGAACTCGGAAAGGATGAACGTGAACTGCACGCGAAAGTCGCCGAGGCGTTGACGGATGACATCACGACGCTCGTCACGATCGGCCCGAAAGCGGCGTGGATCGCCGAACGCGCGGAAACCCTCCGCCCCGGGCTTGTGGTCAAGCGTTTCGCGACGAAAGAAGAGGCGCTTCCCCACCTCGTCGCGCTTGCGACGGACCGCACCGCCATGCTTTTTAAAGCCTCGCGTCTGGCCGGACTTGAAACACTCGTCCAAGCGATGACAGAAGGAGGACAGACGACATGACGACGATCTTATTGACGGCCATGCTCACCGCTTTTTTTGTGGCCGTCGTATTGGCACCGATTTTTATACCGATATTGCGCGCGCTGAAGTTCGGCCAATACATCCGCGAAGAAGGGCCGAAGAGCCATCAAAAGAAAGCGGGCACGCCGACGATGGGCGGCGTCGTCATCGTTTTCGCCCTCGCCATCGGCGTGCTCTTCACCGCGGTCCGTTACGGGGTGTTAACCGGCGACATCTGGTTATTATTACTCGTGACGATCGGATTCGGCGCCGTCGGTTTTCTCGACGACTTCATCAAGATCGTCATGAAACGCAATTTGGGCTTGACGTCGAAACAGAAGCTTATCGGACAAATTCTCGTGGCCATCATTTTTTATCTTTTACTTGTGCATAATGGTTTTTCGACCCGCGTCGACGTGCCGTTTACGCCGTGGTCTTTCCATCTTTCTTGGGCGTACTTTTTCCTCGCCGTCGTCATGCTGCTCGGCAGCTCGAACGGCACGAATTTAACCGACGGTTTGGACGGGTTGTTGTCGGGAACCGCGGCGATCGCGTTCGGCGCGTTTGCGATCATCGCTTACCGGGAAGCAATGATGGACGTGGCGATTTTTTCCGTTGCCGTCTGCGGCGCTTTGCTCGGCTTTTTAGTCTTTAACGCCCACCCGGCCAAAGTGTTCATGGGGGACACGGGATCGCTCGCGCTCGGCGGGGCGCTCGCCGCCGTCGCGATGATGACCAAATCGGAACTTTATCTGATCATCATCGGAGGGATTTTCGTCATCGAAACGCTCTCCGTCATGATCCAAGTCGCGTATTTTAAGGCGACCGGGGGACGGCGCTTCTTTAAGATGAGCCCGCTGCACAACCATTACGTCCTCTCCGGCTGGAATGAATGGCGCATCGTGTCGACGTTCTGGTTCGTCGGGTTTCTCTTCGCCGCGCTCGGCATTTATATCAAGTTTGGATTGTAACGAACTGTTTTTAAGACTCGAGGTGTCTCCGGCATGAAGGAAATTCCTTATTATAAAGACAAACAAGTGCTCGTCCTCGGCATGGCGAAGAGCGGTTATTCGGCGGCGAAGCTCCTCGTCCATCTCGGCGCCCGCGTCGTCGTAAACGATCGCGCCGATCTTGAGGGGGATCCGCGGGCAAAAGAGCTCGCCGCCCTCGGCGTGAAGGTCGTCGGCGGCGGCCATCCGTCCGATTTGGTGACGGAAGAAACGGACGTCATAATTAAAAATCCGGGCATTCCTTACACGAATCCGCTCGTCGAAAAAGCGGAGCGGTTGGGCATCCCCGTGATCACGGAAGTGGAATTGGCCGCGCAAGTATCGGAGGCGCCGTTTGTCGGCATCACCGGATCGAACGGCAAAACGACGACGACGGCGTTGATCGGCGAAATGCTGAAAGGCGGTCCCGCTCGGCCGATCGTCGCCGGCAACATCGGGACGGCGCTCAGCGAAGTCGCCCAAAGCGCGACAGCGGAAGACGTGATCGTCGCCGAGCTCTCCAGTTTCCAACTGCTTGGAACCCGGACGTTCCGCCCGCGCACGGCCGTTTTTCTGAATTTGTTCGAGGCGCATTTGGATTACCATGGTTCCATGGAAGCCTACGCCCAAGCGAAGGCGATGATCACGAAAAATCAAACGCCTGCGGACGTGCTTGTCTATAACGCGGACGATCCGCTTGTCAAGAAATGGACGGCGAACACCCGGGCGCAAAAAGTCCCCTTTTCATTGAAAGAACAAGTCGACGGCGCTTATCTTTCCGACGGCGTTTTATATTTTAGAGGCGAAGCGATCATCCGCCGTGACCGCCTCGGCATGCCGAACGTCGACCATAATGTCGCCAATGCGCTGGCCGCCGTTGCGGTCGCGAAAGTCCATGGCGTGGCGACCGACTTTATCCGCCGCGTCTTAGAGGATTTTAAGGGGATGAAGCACCGCCTGCAATACGTCACGACCATCAACGGCCGGGCGTTTTACAATGATTCCAAGGCGACGAACGTATTGGCGACATCCAAGGCCCTTAACGCTTTCCATCAGCCGATCATTTTGCTCGCCGGCGGCCTCGATCGCGGCAATGATTTCGACGGCTTGATTCCGGGGCTTTCCAGGGTGAAAGCGGTCATCGCTTTCGGCCAGACGAAAGAGAAGATTGCGGGTACGGCGGAAAAAGCCGGTGTGAAACGCGTCCGATTGGTCGATAATATGGCGGAGGCGGTGACAGCCGCTTACGGCCTGTCCGAACCGGGCGACGTCATTTTGTTGTCGCCGGCGTGTGCGAGCTGGGATCAGTACCGTTCATACGAGGAGCGGGGAGACATGTTTATCAAATCGGTGCATACGCTTAAGTAGACAGGTCATTCTCTCGATCCGAGGTGGAGACTATGCCGAAGGCGAAAGCGGCACCGGACTTTTTACTGATCGCCGTCACTTTGACGCTGTTGGCCGTGGGCTTGATCATGGTTTACAGCGCAAGCGCCGTCTGGGCGTCTTATAAATTCGATGATGCTTTCTATTTCGCGAAACGTCAATTATTGTTCGCCGGCATGGGCATCCTCGCGATGTTCACCGTGATGAACATGAATTATTTGACATGGCGCGCTTGGGCAAAGGTTCTGTTGGGCGTTTGTTTTTTGCTCTTGATCGTCGTTCTCATTCCGGGGATCGGCCTGAAGCGGGGCGGCGCGAGCAGCTGGCTGGGCGTCGGCGCGTTTTCCATTCAGCCTTCTGAATTCATGAAAATGGCGATGATCGTGTTTTTGGCGAAATTTCTTTCCGAAAACCAGAAGCACATCACGACGGTGAAAAAAGGCATCCTCCCTTCCTTAGCCCTTGTGTTTTCGGCTTTCGCACTCATCTTGCTCCAACCCGATCTCGGCACGGGCACGGTGCTCGTCATCACTTGCCTCATGATGGTGTTTGTCGCCGGCGCCCGGATCAAGCATTTTGTTTTTCTCGGCACGATGGGGCTGATCGGCTTCGTCGGTCTTGTGCTGTCCGCGCCTTATCGCGTCGAACGGATTACGTCCTTTCTGGATCCGTGGAAAGACCCGCTCGGAAGCGGCTTCCAAATCATCCAATCCCTCTATGCGATCGGGCCGGGCGGATTGTTCGGGTTTGGACTCGGACAAAGCCGGCAAAAGTTTCAATACCTGCCTGAACCGCAAACCGATTTCATTTTTTCTATCGTTTCGGAAGAGCTCGGATTCATCGGTGCGGTGTTTGTGCTCCTGCTTTTTTGTTTGCTGCTCTGGCGCGGCATCCGCATCGCCATCGGGGCGCCCGATCTTTACGGAAGTCTTCTCGCCGTCGGCATCGTCGGGATGATTGCCGTCCAAGTGATGATCAACATCGCGGTCGTCACCGGACTGCTGCCGGTCACGGGCATCACGTTGCCATTTTTGAGCTACGGGGGCTCCTCGCTGACGCTCATCCTCGTTTCCATCGGCGTATTGCTCAACATCAGCCGCTATTCCAAGTATTGAATGAAAACCCTGTTTTCGAGCAGGGTTTGTTTCTTACGGGGGCCTGGAAATCCGGAAAAAATATGGATGCGGTGATCAAAAATTCCGCGGGTGAAACCGAATAAATAATTGTACACATCATGACGGCCCGCTGTCCGCGAACGGCGACGCTGTGTTTGTTGAAACCGAAAGCATGGCCGGGCTTCGGCATCGGCTTGAACGAGTGCAGGGGATCCGCGCCGTTGATGCCGCGGGACAAGCGGCCGCAGAATCCCGGGAGACGGCCTCCCGGCAGCGATTGGAGGTTCCTTTTATGAACATCGTCGTATCCGGCGGCGGAACGGGAGGGCACATCTATCCCGCTCTGGCGCTCATACGTGAGATAAAAAAACACCAGCCCGATGCGCAATTTCTTTATATCGGGACGAATAACGGGTTGGAAAGGGAGATCGTGATGCGCGAGAACCTTCCTTTTCACCCGCTTTACATCACCGGTTTTCAGCGTAAAATTTCAATCAAAAACGTGCAAAAAAACGTGCAGACGGTCGCCAATTTCCTTCGCGCCGTTTCCAAATCGAAACGCCTGATGAAAAAGTTCATTCCCGATGTCGTCATCGGCACGGGCGGTTACGTCGCCGGCCCGGTGGTTTATGCCGCAAGCCGGCTCGGCATTCCGACGATCATTCATGAACAAAACAGCGTGCCCGGTTTGACGAACAAGTTTCTGAGCCGCCTCGTCGACAAAGTCGCCGTGTCGATGGAAGAGGCCCGAAGCTTTTTCCCGGAAGAAAAGGTCGTTTATACCGGCAATCCGCGCGCTTCGGAAGTCTTAAACGGGGACCCCGAAAAGGGAAGGGCTTCGACGGGACTCTCCAGGGATAAAAAGACCGTTTTAATTTTCGGCGGAAGCCGCGGGGCCCGTCCGATCAACGAAGCCGCCCTCGGCATGTTGAAGGCCGCGGACCGAAAATCCTATCAAATTTTATATGTGACCGGTGAGGTTCACTATAATAAAGTCATGGAAGAAGCGTCCGCGATGGGTTGCCCGCCTAATGTAAAGATTTGCCCCTTCATACATAACATGCCGGACGTCCTCGCCGCGGTTGACTTGGTCGTGGCGCGGGCGGGGGCGACGACGATCTCGGAGCTCACCGCTCTCGGCCTGCCGAGCGTCCTGATACCGAGCCCATATGTAACGAACAACCATCAAGAGAAAAACGCGCGGGTGCTGGAGGCGCGCGGAGCCGCCGTCGTGATTCCCGAATCCGAGCTGAACGCGGAACGGCTGCTCGCTGTTGTCGACGAGATTTTATCGGATGATCAAAAATATCTTGAAATGCGGCAGAATGCGAAACGCTTGGGCGTTCCCGACGCCGCGCAAAGGCTTTATGAAGAGGTCGTTTCATTGATCAAAGCGTAAAAATCGGTCATGGCCGATTGCATCGACCGAGGGTCATCGGAGGGAGCACGACATGGAACGGGTGTACCGACAGCTGTTAGAGGAAAAGGTCGGGAAGGTACGGCGAAATGAACCGTTGGCCAAGCATACGACGATCAAAATCGGAGGGCCGGCGCCCCTTTTTATCGAACCGGCCGATTTGTCCGGGCTGGTGACGGCGGTGAACATCCTGCGCGCCGCCCGTGTCCCTTGGCGTGCGATCGGGCGCGGCTCCAACCTCCTTGTCGATGACGCCGGGGTCGATGGCGCGGTGATCAAGATCGGCAAGGGCCTCAGTTATCTCTCCTTTGAGGATGACCGCTTGCGCATCGGGGCGGGTTACCCGCTCGTTCCTTTGGCGACCACCTTGAGCAGGAAAGGTTATGCCGGATTTGAATTTACCGGTGGGATTCCGGGCTCGGTCGGCGGCGCCGTTTATATGAACGCCGGCGCTCACGGATCGGAAACCAAAGATCTGCTTCTGGAAGCGCGCATTCTTTTCCCCGACGGCACGTTAAAATGGCTTACGAAAGAAGAGCTGGGGTTTGGGTATCGCACCTCCGCATTACAAAAACGGCAAGGCATTTGCGTGGAAGCCGTTTTTAAATTGGAAAAAGGCGATGCGGAAGCGATTTGGAACGACTTGCAAGCGTATAAAGAATATCGGCACCGCACCCAGCCTTATGATGAAAAATGCGCGGGCAGCATCTTTCGCAACCCTCTTCCCGATCACGCCGGCAAGCTGATCGAAGATCTCGGTTTGAAAGGCTATGCGGTCGGGGGCGCGAAGATTTCTGAGCGGCACGGAAACTTTATCGTGAACGCCGGCGGGGCGACGGCGCAGGATGTGCTTGACCTCATCCGCTTCGTTCAAGAAAAGATCAAGACCCGTTATGGTATCGATTTGCAAACCGAAGTTGAAATCCTACGAAAGTCCGGAGACGCTTAAGGGAATAAATGGTATAATGAACCAAACGCGTAAAAACCGGCGGCGGAATTCGAATCAAATTTATAGGGGCGGAAAAATCAAGCGCCTATTAACGGACGGGATTGAGTGATGACGGACAAGAAAGTCGTTCGCTTGGAAGATCGTATACCGAAATTGAAAGCGAGGCGCCGGCAAAAAGCGAACCGGCGGCTGATTTTTTACATTACGGTCTTTTTTGTTCTGATAACGGCCGTTATTTATCTTGTTTCCCCCGTGAGCAACGTGCGCAAGATCGTTGTCGACGGCAATCATTTGGTGGACGAGCGGCGCATCACGGCGGCGAGCGGGGTGACGACCAAAAGCAAGATTTGGGACGTTGACGAAACCCGCGCGGCAAAACGGATCGAAGATTTGCCGGAGGTTAAAAGCGCGGTCGTCCGCACCGCCTATCCGTCGACGGTCGCCATTCGCGTCAAAGAATACCGTCGCGTCGCCTATATGAAAGTCGGCGGCGCTTTTTATCCCGTCTTGGAAAACGGGCGGGTGCTCGCCGCCAAGGAAGACCGTCCCCAAACGAATGTACCGATCTTGAACGGTTTCCAACAAGGCAAAATGCTTGAAAGATTGTCGGGACAATTGGCGAAAACGCCGGCCGCCGTCGTCCGCGCGACGTCCGAAATTCTTCCTTCCGATGATCCGAAACACCCGGATTACGTCGTCATTTATATGAACAACGGTCAAGAAGTGCTGGCCGACATCGATACTTTAGCCAAAAAAATGGCGCTTTATCCGAGCATCGCCGAGGTATTGAAAGACGACAAAAAAGGAAAGGGCGTGATCGACCTGACCCTGGGCGCGTCATGGACGCCGTACCCCACGGAAAATAAGGGGGGGAGTCCGTCGCGTTGATGGCGCACGCCTCGCTCCCCGCTCGGAAGAATAGCTTGCCGTTTACCAAACGGTTCATGCGCCGCCTGTCCGGGGCATGAAAGCCATACCGCAAAACCCCCTCGATTTTTATTGAGAATTCAGCTTTTCTAGTTCTTTATCTTGGTGTAGACTTATAAATGAAACGTGTCGGATCGGGTCGATCGCTATCGAGCGCGACCGTTGAAACCGACACCCAATCAAGCGATTATATAAAATAAAAAATAATAATGTCATAAAAAAATCTATGCAAGAAATCGATATAAAAAAGAGGGGATATGTCCCCTGATGTGGAATACCTTTTATATAATTTTTTAACGGCGTCATCGGTAAATCTATCAATTTAGCGACCGAGGGAAGCGGAGCAACCATGGGCGGAGGTCGTCATCGGCACCCGTCACCGTCGGACCCGTCCCTTTACGATTCGATGGCGAGAGAAAGAGAAGACGGCAGAGGCAAGGGAGGTGCCGGGGATTGAACAGTAAAGACATCTATGTGAGTTTGGACATCGGTACGTCCACGATTAAAGTTTTAATAGGAGAAATGACCGGTGAAACGCTGAACGTCATCGGTTTGGGAAAAGCGGAATCCAAAGGGATCAAAAAAGGATCGATCGTCGACATCGACGAAACCGTGCGTTCGATTCAGGCCGCGGTGGAACAGGCGGAGAGAATGGTCGATCTGAAGATACGCAGCGCGATCGTAGGGATCAGCGGAAATCATATCCATTTGCAAGGATGCCACGGCGTCGTGGCGGTTTCAAGCGAGAACCGTGAAATCGGCGATGACGATATCGCCAGGGTGATCGATGCCGCACAGGTCATGCCGATTCCCCCCGAAAGAGAGATCATCGATGTCATTCCCCACCAGTTCATTGTTGACGGTTTGGACGAGATCAGCGATCCGCGCGGAATGGTCGGCGTTCGCCTGGAAATGGAAGGCCTGCTCATCACCGGTTCGAAAACCGTTTTACATAACCTGCTTCGGTGTGTGGAAAAAGCCGGACTTGAAGTGGCCGATATTTGCCTTTCGCCGCTGGCGATCGGTTCGGTCGCTCTCACCCGCGACGAGAAAAACATCGGCGTCGCCGTCGTCGACATCGGCGGCGGTTCGACAAATGTGGCGGTTTTTGATCAAGGCATGTTAATGTCTACCTTTGTCCTTCCTGTGGGCGGAAACCACATCACGAAAGATTTGTCCATCGGCTTGCGGACTCCGATGGAGGAAGCGGAGAAACTTAAAATCCGCCACGGCCATGCCTATTACGATTTGGCGTCCGTCGAAGAAAAAGTGCATGTGCCGAAGATCGGAGGCACGAGCGACGAACTTTTAAATCAACGGGATCTCGCTTATATTATTGAACCGCGGGTGGCCGAGATCTTTGAACTCGTCCGGGAAGAAATCCGACGCATCGGGTTTTATGATCTGCCGGGCGGATATATTCTGACCGGTGGGACCACCGCGATGCCGGGCATTTTGGAACTCGCCCAACAAGTGCTCGATCACAATGTACGCGTGGCGGTTCCCGACTACATCGGGGTCCGTGAACCTCAGTACACCGTCTCCGTGGGGTTGATCAAATTCGCCTATCACAACGTGAAAGTGCAAGGCAAGAAAGTGGCGCAGTCCGTCTCGGCGGGCGCGGGGGATTACTCGTCGAAAAGGTATTCGGCCAAACGCGCCTCGAGACCCGAAAAGAAAGAGAATAAACCGGGCGTATTCAGCCGAATGAAAAGCTTATACGAATCTTTCTTCGACTGATCCGGCGTGGGAATTACAAAATGGGAGGAACTGAGCATGTTGGATTATATGGAGATGGAACAACTCGCTAATATAAAAGTGATCGGTGTCGGAGGCGGCGGTTCCAATGCCGTTAACCGCATGATCGAAAGCGGCGTCCAAGGCGTTGAATTCATTTGCGCGAATACCGATGCCCAAGCCTTAAAGCTGTCCAAAGCGCAAATCAAGCTGCAGATCGGCGAAAAATTAACGCGCGGGCTCGGGGCGGGGGCCAACCCGGAAATCGGCAAAAAAGCTGCGGAAGAAAGCCGCGAACAAATCGAGGAAGTGCTGAGAGGCGCGGATATGGTGTTCGTGACCGCCGGCATGGGCGGCGGCACCGGAACGGGAGCGGCTCCGGTCATCGCCGAGATCGCCAAAAATATCGGCGCGCTCACGGTCGGCGTCTGCACGCGTCCGTTTACCTTTGAAGGAAGAAAACGCGCGATGCAAGCCGCCGGCGGTATTGCCAACCTTAAGGAAAAAGTTGATACGCTCATCGTGATCCCGAACGATCGGTTGCTTGAAATCGTCGATCGCAATACGCCGATGCTGGAAGCGTTTCGGGAAGCCGATAATGTCCTGCGCCAAGGCGTCCAAGGCATCTCCGACCTCATCGCCGTCCCCGGGCTCATCAACCTGGATTTTGCCGATGTGAAGACGATCATGACCGAAGGCGGATCGGCCTTGATGGCAATCGGGGTAGCGACGGGTGAAAACCGGGCGGCCGAAGCGGCCAAAAAAGCCATCTCCAGCCCGCTTCTCGAAAAATCGATCGATGGAGCGAAAGGCGTTTTGATGAACATCACCGGCGGCACCAACCTCAGCCTGTACGAAGTCAACGAAGCGGCCGACATCGTCGCCAGCGCCGCTGACCAAGAAGTGAACATGATCTTCGGCTCGGTCATCAGCGAAGAATTAAAAGACGAGATCGTCGTCACCGTTATCGCGACAGGATTTGAGGAAAATGAAACCCGGCGTCCGTCGTCCATCCGTCAAGAGCGCCACAATTTGCAACCGTCCAATCGGCCGTTGCGCCGTGAAGAAGCGGCCGAAACGCCGCGCCCGATGCCTTCGTTCAGCGAGGACGATGAAGATACGCTCGACATACCGACTTTCCTCAGAAATCGCAATCGCCACCGTTAAACGCGCGTGGCGTTTTTTTTATTTCATGTCTTCTCAGGCGTTTTTCCGCAGTTTCGGGCGCCCGCGAAACCGCCCTTGCCCATCCCCGACAAATCCCCCGTCAACCTCTAAAAATAACTGAAATTGCTCGCCGCCAAACGACAGACTTTCCACCCCCGAGCTTATATACTTAAGGACAAACAAACATCGGCGGTGTGGCGCATGGTTGTCTACCTTGACGTCGTCTGGCTGTTGAACTTGATGATCGATTTTTTATTGCTTCGGCTTACGGCCTTTGCCCTGAAGCGACAAGTGAAGAGATGGCGTTTATGGCTTGGTGCGCTGGTCGCCTCCTTCATCGTCTTTTTTTTGTTCACGCCGCTTTCACCGTATCTGTTCCATCCGCTCGGAAAATTGTTGTATTCGGCCGTCATCGTCTGGACGGCATTCGGCTACCGCCGCTTTTCGCTGTATTCGCAAAGTTTTTTGACGTTTTATTTTGTCGCGTTTGCGGCCGGCGGCGCGCTGTTCGGCGTCCATTATTTCATTCGGTCTAGTCAATACTATGACGATTGGCTTCGGTTCAGTACTTTCCGTTATGGCGATCCCGTCGGCTGGGCGCTGGTCGTCATCGGGTTTCCGTTGGTATGGCGTTTTTCGAAAAAGCGGTTGGAGCACGTCGCGATACGGAAGTGGGAGATGAACGAATTGATGGCGGTCACCATCGTGGTCGCCGGGAAGACGATCGCCGCCACCGGAATGGTCGATACCGGCAACCGTTTGAATGATCCGGTCCGCAATATACCGGTAATGTTTGTCAATCGGGAGCTGCTGCGCGATTGGCTGCCGGAACGGCTGCTTGCGGCAAAAGATCCGGCTCGCGTGATTTTGGAAGAAGGACTGGAAGAGGAGTGGATGAAACGGCTTGCCGTGGTCCCGTACAGCAGCGTCAATGGTCGCCGCCAACTCGCGCTCGCCTTCAAGCCGGATCGCGTCGAAATCAGCCATCCGCAAGGAACGCTGTTCTGCACGGAAGTCCTGGTGGCGCTGGCGGAACAACGCCTATCCGAAACGGATGACTTCGCTTGCCTCCTCCATCCCGACATGATTCAGCGCGGTCAGGCCGCGCCTTCGCTCTCATCATAAACCGCCATTGATGAATACCGATGGGGAGGTGAAACCGAATGTGGACGGCCGTGCGCAGACGAGAACGCGTTCAAGGCTTCCTGGTTGACGGGCGGCGCCCCGAACGGAGCCAAAGCGTCATTTCATGCGCCGATCGCCGCGGTTTCCGCTTTGGGCAGACAACCGCCTGCTAAGACGAACACATTGCAAATGGGGGGAAGACGGATGAGGCGTTGGGTGATCCGATTGCTTTTAAAATGGTATCGATGGTTGCAAAAATTCGGCCGCAAGCCGAAGGAGATTTATTACATAGGTGGTAGCGAAGCCCTGCCGCCGCCGCTTTCGAAAGAAGAAGAAGCGGAGCTGTTGAAGGAGCTCGCCAAAGGCAACCGCGACGCGCGCGCCACGTTGATCGAACGCAATTTGCGGCTCGTCGTATACATCGCGCGAAAGTTTGAAAACACGAAGATCTACATCGAGGATCTCATCAGCATCGGCACAATCGGCTTGATCAAGGCGGTCAACACGTTCAATCCCGAGAAAAAAATCAAACTGGCCACATACGCTTCCCGCTGTATCGAAAATGAAATCCTCATGTACCTCAGGCGGAACAACAAAACGAAAACCGAAGTTTCCTTTGACGAACCGTTGAACGTCGATTGGGACGGCAATGAACTTTTATTGTCGGACGTCCTCGGCACGGAAGACGATATCATTACCCGCGATATGGAAAAAGAAGTGGAACGCGCCCTGTTGAAGAAAGCGATGCTCATGTTGAGCGACCGGGAAAAAGAAATCATGGAACTGCGGTTCGGCCTGTCGGGCGGAAAGGAAAAAACGCAAAAAGACGTCGCCGACCAACTCGGCATTTCCCAATCGTACATTTCCCGGCTCGAGAAGCGCATCATCAAAAGGCTGCAAAAGGAGTTCAACAAGATGGTATAAACACGCAATGGCGAACGGCCGGAGCTAAGCCGTAAAAACTTGGGGCGGCGTCCGGAAAACGCGTCGCCCGGCTTCGGCAAAAACGGGGTTCGGGGTATGCGAAAGGCCGTTGGCGGCTGCCGATTCAAGTGCATAAATTTCCCTTCCGCGGAGATACTTGACCTTGAACAATACTCCGCTGAGGAGGGAATCCGATGGCACGAAACAAGGTGGAGATTTGCGGCGTCGATACGTCGACGTTACCGATTCTGACCAACGCGGAAATGCGCGTGCTGTTCACGCAAATGCAGAACGGCGACATGGAGGCGAGAGAAAAGCTCGTCAACGGCAATTTGCGGCTCGTACTAAGCGTCATTCAACGCTTTAATAATCGCGGGGAACACGTGGACGATCTGTTCCAAGTGGGCTGCATCGGTCTCATGAAATCCATTGATAATTTTGATCTCAGTCAAAACGTGAAGTTTTCGACTTACGCCGTTCCGATGATCATCGGAGAAATCCGCCGTTACTTGCGCGACAACAATCCGATTCGCGTGTCGCGTTCGCTCCGCGACATCGCCTATAAAGCTTTACAAGTCAAGGAGAAACTCCTCACGAAAAATTCCCGCGAACCGACGCATGCGGAAATCGCCCATGCCCTGAACGTCCCCATGGAAGACATCGTGTTTGCATTGGACGCCATTCAGGATCCGGTCTCGCTGTTTGAACCGATTTACAACGAAGGCGGCGATCCGATCTTCGTCATGGACCAAATCAGCGATGATCGCAATAAAGACGGGAAATGGATCGAAGATATCGCCTTGAGGGAAGCGATGACCCGTTTAAACGAACGCGAAAAGAACATTCTCTCGATGCGCTTTTTTCAAGGAAAGACGCAGATGGAAGTCGCCGAGGAAATCGGCATCTCTCAAGCCCAGGTTTCGCGCCTTGAAAAAGCGGCGATCAAGGAGATGAACAAAAACATCCAAAGCTAGATCCCGCGTCAATATTTGCCCGGCCGGCTCGATCCGGCCGGGTTTTTTCCATTATGCGAAGAAAAGCGCTGAGGCGGGCGGCGTTCCGGTCTGTTTACCGCGGCTTTTCGGTCCAAACCGCTTCTTTTTAGCGCCTTTTGCCCATATATTTATTATTAAAATAGATCCCGACGGATCATGAAAATGAGAGACGGGGGAGGCGGGGGCATGGCTCGAATATCCGAGTTTCAAGCCAAAGAGGTCGTCAACGTCGAAGACGGCCGGTTGCTCGGTCATATCGGCGATTTGGACATCAATGTGGCGACCGGGAAGATCGAACATCTCATCATTCCCGGAACCGGTAAAATGCTTGGCTTATTGGGCAGGGAGAGCGACGTCATCATCCCTTGGCAAAACATCGTCCGCATCGGCACGGACGTCATCTTGGTCCGCTTTTTGGGCACGGGGGGCGGCGAGTCTCCGAAAAACGGATAAGCGCTTTTCCCATTGAACTTCAAGTTATGGTATGATGAAAGCAAATATCCCGTCTATATATAAAGGAGGTCAGCGATGGGAGGGGACGTGTTTAAACCGGACGAAAACGGCCTCATGAACTTGGCCCCCGTCGAAACGGAAGCCGGCCTCATTAAAGCGGGGATCACCGTCAGGCACGGCGGGGTGAGCGCCTCTCCGTTCGCGAGTTTGAACCTCGGTTACCACGTCGGCGATGATCCGGCAGCCGTCACCGAAAATCGCCGGCGCGTCGCCGGCAACATCGGATTATCGCTTTCCCGATGGGTTCAGGCCGAGCAAGTGCACGGGGCGGCGGTGCAAAGGGTAACGGGCGCCGACGCCGGCAAAGGGGCTTTAGACATCGCCAGCGCCATCAAAGGCGTGGATGGTTTATACACCACGGAGACGGATCTCGTCCTCACCGGATGTTTCGCCGACTGCGTGCCCCTTTTTTTCTGGTCGAAAAAAAAGGCGGTGGTCGGTTTGGCCCACGCCGGCTGGCGAGGGACCGTCGCCGGCATCGCCCGCGTGATGGTGGAGCGGTGGACAGAAGCTTTCCATCTTCATCCCGACGAGATCATGGTCGCGATCGGGCCGTCCATCGGTCCTTGTTGTTATGAAGTGGACGACCGCGTCGCCGAACGGGTGCATTCAGCCGCGGAAGGCGAGGCGGATCGGGTGCTCAAAAAGAAGGAAAACGGGCGATACATGTTGAATTTACAAGAATTGAACGCGCTCATTTTGCAAAAGAGGGGGATTCCCCGGGGCAACATTTTGTCGACTTCGTTTTGTACAAGTTGCCGCCATGATCTCTTTTATTCCCATAGAAAAGAAAACGGGAAGACCGGGCGCATGCTCGGGTACATTTTTATCGCGGCACAAGATGAACAACAACGGTTGCGTTGACAAGTGGTGATAGCATGGCATCGATCAAGGAGAACCTGCGAAAAATACGCCAGAATATCGAACAAGCTTGTATGAGAGCCGGACGGCGACCGGATGAAGTGCGCATCGTCGCCGTCACCAAATATGTGAACGAAGCGCGCGCCCGTGAAGCGGTCGAAGCGGGGTTAACCCATATCGGCGAAAACCGCTTGGAGGGATTGACCGAGAAACGGCGGGCGCTGGCCGACCTGGACGTCACATGGCACTTCATTGGAACGTTGCAATCCCGAAAAGTCAAGGACGTCTTGCCTCAAGTCGATTACATTCACTCGCTCGATCGCCTGTCGCTGGCCAAGGAAATCCAAAAGCGCGCCGAGCGCGCCGTCAAGTGTTTCGTCCAAGTCAATGTTTCGGGCGAGGCGACCAAACACGGCATCAGGGAAGATGATGTGCTTCCGTTTATTGACCGGCTCCGCGAGTTTCCGAACATCACGGTCGTCGGCCTGATGACCATGGCGCCCGCGAACGCTGAAGAAGACGAGTTGCGCCGGATTTTCCGGCGCTTAAAGAACTGGCAGCGCGCGGTTGAGGAGAAACATTGGGAGCACGCGCCCTGCCGCGAATTGTCCATGGGGATGTCCGGAGATTACATCGTTGCCGTTGAAGAAGGGGCCACATTTGTCCGCATCGGCTCGGCTCTGGTCGGCAATGATGGATAAAGGAGCAAGGCGAAATGGGTTGGATGTCAAGTTTCAAAAAATTTTTCGATCTCGATGATGAAATGGATATGATGGAGCAAGAAGAACAGGAAGAGGAGCGATCCTTTGTCGAGAAGCGGGCGGAACGCCGTGAGACGGCGCCGGCGAACGTCGTCAGTCTCAGCGCCGTTCAGCGGCCGACCAAGGTCATGGTCATGCATCCGCGCGGTTTTGCCGACGTGCAAGCGATCGCGGATCACTTGAAAAACCGCCGTCCCGTCGTCTTTTATATCGGAGAGATGCGGACGGAAGAAGCGCGGCGGTTGATCGATTTTCTCAGCGGGGCGGTTTACGCGCTCAACGGTCACATCCAAAAGATCGCTCCCGATACGTTTATATGCGCGCCGGATCACATCGACATTAACGGAGCGATAACGGAGGCATTGAAAAAATAATCCTGGATCAACAAACGGGGTGTAGCGATTGACGTGGCTTTTTACCGTCGTGGATATATTGTCAAAGCTCTTGAATGTGTATTGGTGGATTTTATTGATTTACATTTTGATGTCATGGGTTCCGAACGCCCGCTACTCGACGGTCGGCCAATGGATGGCCCGCATTTGTGAACCGTTTCTCGAACCGTTCCGGCGGATCATTCCGCCGATCGGCGGGGTGATCGACATTTCCCCGTGGGCGGCGTTTCTCGTTCTTTACCTTGCGAACATCGGACTCAGACAACTCCCTTGGCTGCTGATGGGATGAGTGCGCGTTGTCCATCTACCAGCATTTTAGAGAGGACGAGAAACCGTTCATCGACCGCGTTTTGGATTGGAAGGCGCGCGTGCTTGAGACCTATGTCCCCGTGCGCACGGATTTTCTCAATCCGCGCGAGCGGGAGATCATGCGGGCCGTCATCGGAAGCGATGAGGAGCTCCAGCTCCGCTTTTCGGGCGGCTTTGAAGGAGCGGAGCGGATGCGCGCCACGCTTTCACCTCCGTATGTCGAAGAACCGGACTTCGGGCTCGCGTTTTTTGAGCTTCATTATCCGAAAAAATTTGTGACCATAGACCATCGGAGCTTGCTCGGCGCGTTGATCGGCCTCGGCATCAAGCGGGAGAAACTCGGCGATCTGTTGATTTCCGAAGACCGCGTCCAATGGGTCGCGGCCGAAGAAGTGGCGGGATACCTCATGGCCGCGCTCACCCGGGTCGGCCGCCATCGCGTTACGTGCGTCGCCATCGGCGCGGATGAGCTCATCCGCCCGACGGCCGTCTGGGAAGAAAGAACCGGCACGGTCAGTTCGCTCAGGCTCGACGCCGTCCTCGCCGAAATCTATCGGCTCTCTCGCGCGAAAGCGGCGTCCGCCGTCGAAGCCGGCCTCGTCAAAGTCAATTGGAAACTCGTTGAAAAACCGGCTTTCGAGTTGGAAGCAGGTGACCAATTGTCCGTGCGCGGACATGGCCGGAGCAAGCTTGTGGCCGTGGAAGGCAGGTCGAAACGCGGCAATCACGTCATCCGGTACGCGCTTTTAAAATAGGCCGCCGCCGGAGGCGTCTCTGAACGCGAAAGAACCCTGTGCCGGCCGGGTTCGGCTTTCGGGTTCGGGCTCGTACGAAGGCCCGTGATATTTTGAAGAACGGGCAGGTATTCCATCGCCTCTTGTCGAATCCTATAGAACACCTTATCATAGATTATAGATTATTGGAGGTGGCGACATGCCGTTAACGCCGTTGGATATCCATAACAAAGAATTTACGCGCGGTTTCCGCGGTTATGATGAAGACGAGGTCAACGAGTTCCTCGATCAAGTGATCAAGGATTATGAAGCGGTGATCCGCGAGAAAAAGCAGTTGGAAGCGAAAGTCCAAGAGCTGGAAGAACGGGTCAAGCATTTTTCCAATATTGAGGAAACGTTGAACAAATCGATTCTCGTCGCTCAGGAAACCGCCGAAGAAGTGCGCCAAAACGCCAACAAGGAAGCGCGCCTGATCGTCAAGGAAGCGGAAAAAAACGCCGACCGCATCATCAATGAAGCGTTGGCGAAGTCGCGCAAAATCACGATGGAAATCGAAGAGCTCAAAAAAGCGGCCAAGGTTTTCCGGACGCGTTTCCGAATGTTGCTTGAAGCCCAGCTCGAGTTGTTGAACAACGACGACTGGGACAAGCTCGGCTCGGATGTCGACGATGAAGAAAGCGAAGCGGCGTTATCTGAAAAAATCAAACCTTGACGGCCGCCATCCGCTCTCATATACTATCCATATACAAACGGTTCAACTTTATGCATCTTACAGCCGTTTAACGAAAACATAGCATCCAGCCGAGGATCTTATCAACCACCTTTTCGTTCACCTCATTCAACGAAAACATTGAAAATACGGCATCCTATCGGACAGACGATGACGAGGACAGTAGTTTCGAACGGCCGGCGAAGCGAGCCGGGGACGGTGCGAGCCCGGTGCGGCCCTCGAAATGAAGATCACCTCCGAGTCCCATCCCGAAATGAGAGTAGGCGATGGCGTCCCCTTCGCGTTAAGAAGATCGAGCGGCAATGCCACGGCATTGCTATAAGGGTGGTACCGCGGGCCTTCTCGTCCCTTGTTGGATGAGAAGGCTTTCTTTATTTATGGCAGGGAAACGATAGCGTCAGGAGGTTTTTGTATGGATTATAAGGATACCTTGCTCATGCCGAAAACCGACTTCCCGATGCGCGCGAATTTGCCGAACAAGGAACCGGCGATTCAGGCGGATTGGGAAGAAAACCGGGTCTACGAAAAAAGTTTGGAACGCCGGAAGGGCCGGCCGAAATTCATCCTGCACGATGGCCCGCCTTACGCCAACGGCGACATCCATATCGGCCATGCCGAAAACAAGGTTCTCAAAGATTTCATCGTCCGTTACAAGTCGATGGCCGGCTTTTATGCCCCATACGTGCCGGGCTGGGATACGCACGGCTTGCCGATCGAACAGGCTTTGGTCAAAAAAGGCGTCGACCGGAAGAAAATGAGCGTCGCCGAATTTCGGGAATTGTGCAAACAGTATGCGTTGGAACAAATCGATCGCCAGCGCGCGCAATTTAAGCGGTTGGGGGTGCGCGGCGATTGGGACCATCCCTATGTGACGCTCGATAAGAAGTATGAAGCCGCGCAAATCCGCCTGTTTGGGGAAATGGTGAAACGCGGTTATATTTATAAGGACAAGAAGACGATCTATTGGTCGCCGTCATCGGAATCGGCGCTCGCCGAAGCGGAAATCGAATATAAAGACAAGCGCTCCCCGTCCATTTACGTCGCCTTCCAGGTCAAAGACGGAAAAGGCGTTTTGCCCTCGGACAGCGCGATCGTCATTTGGACGACGACGCCGTGGACGATTCCCGCGAACCTGGCGATCAGCGTGCATCCCGACTATGAATATGCGCTCGTCCATGCGGACGGGAAAAAATACGTCGTGGCGAAAGAGCTTCTTCCGGCGCTCAAAGAAAAATTGTCGTGGCAAACCGCTTCCATCGAAAAAACGTTTAAAGGCGCCGCGCTCGAACATGTGGTTTGCGCCCATCCGTTTTATGAACGCGATTCATTGGTTATCCTTGGCGAACACGTGACGCTTGACGCCGGAACCGGCTGTGTCCACACCGCGCCGGGCCACGGGGAAGACGACTTTTACGTCGGGAAGAAATACGGCCTCGACATCTTATGTCCCGTCGATGAAAAGGGGTACATGACCGAAGAAGCGCCGGGCTTTGAGGGGATGTTTTACGATGACGCCAACAAGCCGGTGACCGAAAAATTGAAAGAAGTCGGCGCGCTTCTCAAGCTCGAATTCATCACGCACTCCTATCCGCATGATTGGCGCACGAAAAAACCGGTCATTTTCCGGGCGACGGAACAATGGTTCGCCTCCATTAAAGATTTCCGCGACGATCTTTTGCGCGCGATCACCGAGGTGAAGTGGAAGCCGGCATGGGGCGAAACCCGCTTGCACAATATGGTGCGCGACCGTGAGGATTGGTGCATCTCCCGTCAACGCCGCTGGGGCGTGCCGATTCCGGTCTTCTATGCCGAAGACGGAACGCCGATCGTCACGGATGAAACCATCGAACATGTCGCCAACTTGGTCGCCGAACACGGCTCGAACGTCTGGTTCGAGCGGGAAGCGAAAGAGCTGTTGCCCGACGGCTTTACATCCGAGCACAGCCCGAACGGCATTTTCACGAAGGAAACCGACATCATGGACGTCTGGTTCGACTCGGGTTCCTCGCACGCGGCCGTCCTTGAACAGCGCGACGACTTGGAGCGCCCGGCCGATCTCTACCTTGAAGGCAGTGACCAATATCGCGGCTGGTTCAACTCCTCGCTGACGACCGCGGTGGCCACCACGGGACGGGCGCCTTACAAAAGCGTTCTTTCACACGGCTTCGTCCTCGATGGTGAAGGCCGTAAAATGAGCAAATCGCTCGGCAACGTCATCGATCCTTTGAAGGTAATGAAGACGCTCGGCGCCGACATCATCCGGCTGTGGATCGCGTCCGTGGACTATACGGCGGACGCTCCCGTCTCCGACGAGATTCTCGGGCAAGTCGCGGAAGTCTACCGGAAGATCCGCAACACGATCCGGTTCATGCTCGGCAACTTGCATGGCTTTGATCCGGCGGTGCACAGCGTTGCCATCGACGAGATGCCGGAGCTGGACCGGTACATGATGGCCAAACTGAACGCCCTGATCGAGAAGGTGCGGAAGGCTTACGATGAGTACGAATTCTTGACCATCTATAATGCGATCCACAACTATTGCACGACCGATTTGAGCGCCTTTTATTTGGACATCGCGAAAGACACCCTTTACACCGACTTTGAAGACAGCCAGGCGCGCCGTTCGATCCAAACCGTTATGTATAAAACGCTCGTCGCGCTTTTGAAGCTGTTGACGCCGATCATCCCGCACACGGCGGAAGAAGCGTGGCGCTACGTGCCCGGTGAAAAAGCGGATTACGTTCAACTCACCGACATGCCGGAGCCGGAACCGTTTGACGGCGCCGCCGCCCTCGTGAAAAAATGGGACCAAGTCATGGTGGTGCGCGACGACGTTTTGAAAGCCCTTGAGGAAGCGCGCAACGAAAAGCTGATCGGCAAATCGCTGGAAGCCGCCGTCACGTTGTACCCGACCGCGGCCCATCGCGCCGTCCTGGAGACGATCCCCGATTTGGATAAACTCTTTATCGTCTCCAAAGCGGAGATTGCCGGCACTTTGGACGACGCGCCGGCCAATGCCCCCCGCTATCGTGAGACCGCCGTCATCGTCGCCCGCGCCGAAGGGGAAAAATGCGAGCGTTGCTGGGTCGTGACCCCGACGGTCGGAAGCGACGCCGACCATCCCGCGCTCTGTGCGCGCTGCGCGGACATTGTGAAAAAGCATTACGCCTGATTCGAGAGCCGAACGCTTTACGCGTTCGGCCTTTTTCATGAGTGGGTCAGGGCTCCGCATATCGTCTAATTAGAAAACATTCCCAAACATGGCAGCCGTTCATCGGGCTTGATCCGCCGGAATCGGCAAAAGCTATGGATAAACGGGGATGGATGCCGTCGCATCTTCATTCCCACAATAAAAGGAGGAGCGCGATGGATCCCTTTCAAGAATTGAAGGCGCGTTTGATCAAACGGAAAAGAGAAATCGAAAAGGAACTCGACCAATCGGAAGCGCTCGGCATGCGGGTGCCTTTGGCAAACGGTCCGGCTTCCGGAGAATTGTCGCAATACGACAACCATCCGGCGGATGCCGGCACCGAGCTGTACGAGCGGGAAAAGGACTTCGTTCTGCGCAGAATGCTCGCCGAAGAGCTTCACGACATCCATGCCGCTCTTGAAAGATTTGATAAGGGGACATACGGTTACGACGAAGTGACCGGCGAAAAAATTCCGCTTGAACGACTGCAAGCCTTGCCGACTGCGCGCACGGTGAAAGAACATTCACCGAACCAGGCGAAGGCCGGCGGTCGCCCCGTCGAAGAAGAAGTGATCGAAAACATGGAAAAGGAATACGCAAGCAACGGGGCGGACACGGAATATAACGAACAAAACGCTTATCACATCGTCGCCTCATTCAATGAAACCGGCATGACTTTTGACGGCTCGTCCCTGATCGACAATGAAGACGGTTTGGGCTACGTCGAACCGGTTGAAGCGATCGGCGCGACAGACATTGAAGGATATCGCGGAGATGACAGCGTCCATTTTTTGAGGAACATCCAATACGATCAATGGATGAATCGGGAAGATCGGTCTGAAGAAGACGAATAGGGGATTCCCCCTTTTTTTTGCCTTCAAAACGGGCGACTGTGCTAAAATGGGGAAGGACAAACGATTCGAATGCCTGGACAATGGAGGAGAAGCCGTGATTTATTATGCCATCGGACTCATCGTCCTGATCCTTGATCAACTTTCAAAATGGATGATCGTAAAAACCATGGCGGTCGGCGAAAGCATTGAACTCGTGCCGGGCGTGTTGTACATCACGTCGTCGCGCAACACCGGCGCGGCGTGGAGCATGCTGGAAGGCCAACTGTGGTTTTTTTACCTCGTCACGGTCGTCGTTCTCGCGGTTGTGATTTACTACATGCAAAAGGTCGGCCGGCGCCAGCCGTTCGTCGGAGTCGCCCTCGGCCTCGTCATCGGCGGGACGCTCGGCAATTTTGTAGACCGCTTGTTTCGCGGGGAAGTCGTGGATTTCATCCACGTTTATTTGGGGTCTTACAGCTATCCCGTCTTCAACCTCGCGGATTCGTCGCTCGTCATCGGCGCGCTGCTCATCGTGATTTACACCCTGTTCGATTCGAAAAAGGAGAAACGCCATGATTCGGGATGAATGGACGATCGAAGCCGGGGACGCCGGCACGCGCATCGATAAATTCCTAAATGGGCGGCTGCCGGATCTCTCGCGGACGCACATTCAGGAATTGATCAAATCCGGTGCGGTCACGGTCAACGGCCAATCCGTCAAACCGAATTATAAGGTCGCCGCCAATGATTTCCTCGTCATGGAACGGCCGGAGCCAGAGCCTCTTGACGTTCGTCCGGAAAATATTCCGCTCGACATCCTTTATGAGGACGAAGAGATCATCGTCGTCAATAAGCCGCGGGGCATGGTCGTTCACCCCGCGCCGGGCCACCTGTCCGGCACGCTCGTCAACGCCCTTCTCGCCCATTGCCGGGATTTGTCGGGCATCAACGGCGTGCTCCGGCCCGGCATCGTTCACCGCATCGATAAAGACACGTCGGGCGTTCTCGTTTGCGCCAAGACCGACCGCGCCCATCGCGCCCTCGCTGAACAAATCAAGGCGAAGGTGACCCACCGCATTTATAAAGCGATCGCCCACGGCGTTTTTGAACATGATCAAGGCACGATTGACGCCCCGATCGGCCGCGACGAATACGACCGAAAAAAAATGGCGGTCACCCGCAAAAACGCGAAGGAAGCCATCACGCACTTCTTCGTCGAAGAACGCTTTAAAAACTATACGTACGTCACGTGCCGGCTGGAAACCGGGCGCACCCATCAGATCCGCGTCCATTTGGCCTACATCGGACATCCGGTGGCGGGCGACCCGAAATACGGGCCGCGCAAAACCCTTGACATCGACGGCCAGGCGCTTCACGCCGCGGAGCTCGGTTTTTCCCATCCAGCGACGGGCGAGTGGATGATTTTTCGCGCGCCGCTGCCGGAGGATATGGCGCGCCTTCTCGAACAATTGAGAAACGAACGTTGAACGTCCGGCGTCTTGTTTGACGAGATGGCGTTGTGCGGCCGTGATTTATGGCTCTGTTTTCATGGGAATGCCTCATCGTGCAAAAATCGGGATTGACAGTTTCCTTTCGTTTTGTCATAATGGTCACAGCTTATGAAGTTCCTTTAACGCAGCCCCGTGAGGCTGGGAAGGAATTCGGTCTATCGCCATGTCGTCTTTTTGGCATAAACCACCTCCCGGCTTTGCGGTCCGGGAGGTTTTTTATTGCGCGGAAATGAGGTGAGTGTGTGACGGAAAAACGCATCATGGACGCCGATGCGGTGCGCCGGGCGTTGACCCGCATCAGCCACGAAGTGATCGAAAAGAACAAGGGCGTCGACGATGTCGTTCTCGTCGGAATTAAGACGCGCGGCATTTATCTCGCCGAGCGGATGGCGAAAAAAATCCGGGAAATCGAAGGGCGTCCCGTCGCCGTCGGCGCGCTGGACATCACGCTGTACCGCGATGATTTGTCCGAAAAGACGGAGAACCGGGAACCCGAGATCCACGGGGCGGACATTCCGGTCCCCGTTGTGAATAAAAAGGTCATCCTCGTCGATGACGTCTTGTACACCGGCCGGACAGCCCGCGCCGCGCTGGATGCGATCATGGATCGCGGACGGCCGGCGCTCATCCAACTGGCGGTTTTGATCGATCGCGGGCACCGCGAATTGCCCATCCGGCCGGATTACGTCGGAAAAAACGTCCCGACGTCGAAAGAAGAAATCGTCGAAGTCCGCTTGTCTGAAGTCGACGGCACGGACGGCGTCGCGATCGTCCGCCGGACAATTTCATGAGTGTTGTGCAACACCCTTTTAACGGGCAGTCCTGTGAGGCTGACAAAGGGGTGCTGAACGCCGTGCGCTCTTTGTTTGCGCACGCCTTTGGCCTACGACTACCCCTCCGCCTCACGCGGAGGGGTTTTTTATGTACGCCCGGCATGGGTGCGGTGCTATAGGGTGAAAGTCCTGAACGGGGGCTGGCGAGCGCCTACCGTTAGCTGAAGGCAAGGGTGTCCGC
>Ga0207867_1000821_pt1 | contig 28697 bp, 21 predicted proteins | sample HigsolmetaAR206D_FD_184838 | JGI IMG/M metagenome (GOLD analysis project Ga0207867, IMG submission 184838) | Ionic liquid and high solid enriched microbial communities from the Joint BioEnergy Institute, USA - AR20-6-D (SPAdes) (version 2) ...
TTACCAGATCCGCACGCGGTCTTCCGGCTTGATGTACAGCGGGTCGCCTTGCTTGACGCCGAAGGCGTCGTACCAGGCGTCGATGTTGCGCAGCGGGGCGAAGGCGCGGATGTCGCCCGGGGAATGGCTGTTGGTGACCAGCTGCTGGCGCAGGGCGCCTTCGCGCCACAGGGTGCGCCACACCTGGGCCCAGCCCAGGAAGAAGCGCTGCTCGCCGGTGAAGCCGTCGATCACCGGCGCCGGCTTGCCGCCCAGCGAGCGGCGGTAGGCCTCCAGCGCGATGGTCACGCCGCCCAGGTCAGCGATGTTCTCGCCCATGGTCTGGCGGCCGTTGATGTGCAGGCCCGGCAGCTGCGGGAACTCGTAGGCCTCGTACTGGGCGCCGAGCCTGGCAGCCTTCTCCTCGAACTTGGCGGCGTCCTCCGGGGTCCACCAGTCGCGCAGCAGGCCGTTGCCGTCGGACTTGCGGCCCTGGTCGTCGAAGCCGTGGATGATCTCGTGGCCGATCACGGCGCCGATGCCGCCGTAGTTGACCGCCGGGTCGGCGTCCGGGTCGAAGAACGGCGGCTGCAGGATGGCGGCCGGGAACACGATCTCGTTCTTGACCGAGTTGTAGTAGGCGTTGACCGTCTGCGGGGTCATGCTCCACTCGGCCTTGTCCACCGGCTTGCCGAGGCGGGCGCGGCGGTAGTCCCACTCGAACTGGCGCGAGCGCAGGCGGTTGCCGACCACGTCACCGTTGACGATGCGCAGGCCGCTGTAGTCGCGCCACTTTTCCGGATGGCCGATCTTCAGGCCGAAGCCCTGGAGTTTGGCGCGGGCCTCGGCCTTGGTGGCCTCGCTCATCCAGTCCAGCTGGTCCAGGCGCGCGGCCATGCCGGCCTTCACGTTGGCCACCAGCTCGTCCATCTTGGCCTTGGCCTCGGGCGGGAAGTACAGCTTCACGTAGTCGCGGCCCACGGCCTCGCCGATGGTGGACTCGACCAGGGCCACGGCGCGCTTCCAGCGCTCGCGCTGCGCCTGCTGGCCGTTCATGAACCTGTCGCGGAACTCGAAGTGGGCGTTGGCGAAGCGGCTGGACAGCAGGGGCGCGGCGCCGTCCACGGCATGGAACGCCTGCCAGGCCTGCAGGGTGGCCACGTCGGTCTCGGCGAACAGCTTGGCCAGCTTCGGGATGGCGGTGTACTGGCGCACCACCGCGCGGTCGCCGTGGTCCACGCCGGCGGCCTTGAAGTACTCGGCCCACGGGAAGCCCGGGGCGTACTTGTCGAAGTCGGCGAAGGCGACGGGGTTGTAGGTCTTGTCGCGGTCGCGGCTCTCGGCGCGGGTCCAGTGCGCCTCGGCCACCCTGGTCTCGAAGTCCAGCACCGCCTGCGCGGCGGCCTTCGGATCTTTCCAGCCGGCCAGCTCCAGCATCTGCGCCACGTAGGCCAGGTAGCGCTCGCGCTGCGGGGCGAAGGTGTCACGCAGGTACATCTCGCGGTCGGGCAGGCCCAGGCCGGCCTGGCTCAGGTACAGCGTGTAGTGGTCCGGGTCGCGCTGGTCGTCGCCGACCATCAGCGCGAACAGGGTGGTGTTGAAGGTGTCGTGGGCGCCCATCAGGCGCGCCAGCTCCAGGTGGCTGTCGGCCTTGCGCACACGCTCCAGCACCGGCTGCAGCGGCCTGGCGTCCAGCTTCTCGATGGTGGCCTCGTCCATGAAGCCGCGGTAGATGGCGGCGATCTTGGCCGCATCGCCGTCGGTCTCCGGGTTGCCCAGCGGGTAGCTCTCCACCAGCTTGTGCACGCGCAGCTCGGACAGGTCGCGCAACGCGCGGAACGAGCCGTAGCTGGACTGGTCGTCCGGGATCCGGGTGTTCTTCGCCCAGGTGCCGTTGGCGTAGGCGAAGAAGTCCACGCCCGGCCTGACGCTGCGGTCCATGCCGGCCACGTCGAAGCCCCAGGTGCCGTAGCGGGTGGGGGCGATGGTGTCGCCGCCGCCGGCCTCATCGGCGGCGTACAGCAGCTGGATGGTGCAGGCGCTGTCGGCGCAGGCGTGGCCGTCATGGGCCGCGGCCGGGGCCGCAAGGCCAAGGGCGAGCAGGGTTGCGGCGGTGAGCAGGCTCTTCTTCAAGGCAGTCTCCATTCCAGGATGGCTTGCGCGGATGCACCGCCCAGCATAGTTGCAGCCGAAACCCCGGGGGGGTGTCTTAGGTTGGGTTCCGCCGCCGGCCGCGCGCGCCGTCCTCCAGGCGGGCGGCGTAGTCCCCGCGCACGAAGCGGTTGATGTAGGTGTTCAGGCCGTCGCCGGCCTCGGCCAGGCGCTGCATCTCCAGCACGTGCGCCAGGCCGGGGTGGCGGGCGTCGTAGCGGTAGGTGCCGCCGCGGCGGAAGCGCACCTCGATCCAGCCCGGGCCGCACGCGTAGGCGGCGATGCCCGAGTCTCCATCGCCGCCCCGGTAGCGCTTCATGGCCGCTCCTCCGCACCCGGCATCCGGATCCATGCCCATGCCAGCACGGGCCACGTGCAGGGCGGATCAGGCGGCGCTGTCAGGTTGCCGCAGCGGACGGGACGGCGCGTCGCCGCCGACGCGGCTCCTACGGGGCGCCCAGGCGCCAGGCCAGGCCGGTGACACGGCGGGCGTGGCGTGCCAGGGCCTGTTCCAGGATCGCCGCGTCGGCGCACAGGTGCAGGGCGTGGCGGGCACGGGTCAGGCCGGTGTAGACCAGCTCGCGCGAGAGCACCCGGTTGGGCCGGGCCGGCAGCAGCAGCCACACTTCGTCGAACTCCGAGCCCTGCGCCTTGTGCACGGTCATGGCGAAGGCGCTCTCGTGCGCCGGCAGGGTGGCCGGGTGGAAGGCGCGCGGGCTGGCCGGGTCGGCGCCGGGGAACCAGGCCACCAGGGTGCCGTCCCCGTCCTCCAGACAGATGCCGATGTCGCCGTTGAACAGGCGGTGGCGGTAGCTGTTCTCGGTGACCAGCAGCAGGCGGCCGTGGAAGAAGCCGTCGGCGGCGGCGCGTGGACGGCGCTGGGCCAGGCGCTCGACCAGCAGCGCCTCGATGCGGGCATTGAGCGTGCGCGCGCCCTGCGGGCCCTCGCGCAGCACGGTCAGCAGGCGCAGGCGCCCGGCCAGCGCCAGGGCCTCGGCCGGGCCGGCGGCCTCGGCCAGCGCGGTCCAGTGCGCCAGCAGGGCCTCGCGCCGGGCCTGCAGCGGATCGCCCAGGCCCTCGTGGAAGTGCACGCCGGACAGGCCGCCGCCGCGCAGCAGCGCCAGCGCGCCGGCAGCGTCGCCGTCGCGCACGGCGCCGGCCAGCGGTGCCAGGTCCAGCGCCTCCGACTGCCGCCAGCCGCGCAGCAGGCGCACGTGGCGGGCGGGGAAGGGCGTGGCGCGGTCCGGCTCCGTGGCCCCGGCGGCCGGCGGCCCCAGCAGGGGCCGCAGCGCCTGCGCGTCGGTCTCGGCCAGGCGCAGGCCGTCGCCGGCGGCGGCGAGGATGCCGCCGAGCACGTCGCCGGCCTCCACCGACGGCAGCTGGTCCGGGTCACCCAGCAGCACCAGGCGGGCGCCCTCGGGCACGGCCTCCACCAGCTTGGCCATCAGCGGCAGGTCGATCATCGAGGCCTCGTCCACCACCACCACGTCCACGTCCAGCGGGTGGTCGGCGTGGTGGCGGAACTGCGGTGAGTCCGGCACCGGCCCCAGCAGGCGGTGCAGGGTGCTGCCGCTGGCGGCCAGCGGTTCCAGCAGCGCCTCCTCGATGCCCTCGCCGGCCAGCAGCTGCGCGGCGCGGCGCAGGCTCTCGGCCATGCGCTCGGCGGCGCGGCCGGTGGGCGCGGCCAGGGCGATGCGCGGCGGCGGGCGGCCGAGCAGGCGGGCGCGCGCAGCCAGCAGCACCAGCAGGCGGGCGATGGTGGTGGTCTTGCCGGTGCCGGGGCCGCCGGTCACCAGCACCAGGCGGTGCAGCAGGGCCACGGCGGCGGCGCGCGCCTGGCGGTCCTCGCCGCCGGCGGCCTGCGGGAACAGGCGCGCGAACAGCGACGCCAGCCCGGCGATGCCGTCCGTTTCCGGCGTGCCGCCGCCCAGCCGGCGCAGGCCGGCGGCCAGGCGGCGTTCGTATTCGCGGTAGCGGCGCAGGTAGAGCAGACCGTGTTCCAGGACCAGCGGCGCCTGCCCCGGCGCCTCGACGTCGGCCGCCGGCGGACAGGCCACCCAGCGCGAGGCCTGCAGCTCGCGCCGCCACGCCTCCGCTTCCGGCCAGTCCGGCTCCTGCTCCAGCAGCCCGCGCGGATCGTCCACGGGGAAGGCGGCGTGCCCGGCCGACACCGCCCACGAGGCCAGCGCCGCGGCCGCGGCCACGGCGTCGGGCGTGGCCGGGTCGAGCCGGCGCAGGCCCAGCGCCAGCGCCTCGTCCACGGTGCGCGGCACGCCGGCCCTGCGCAGCGCCTCCAGCAGGCTCATGCCGCCACCTCCGCCCCGTCCCGGCCGGCGAACAGTGCATCCACCGCCTCCACCAGCGCCGGTTCGAAGCGCCAGGCCCAGACACCGGGGCGGACGCCGTCCACGGGTTCGGCCGTCGCATCCAGGCCGCGGCAGAACAGGTAGCGCACGCCGCCGAAGTCGCGCGCGTAGTCGTAGGCCGCGCCCAGGCGGAAGCGCAGCCAGCGGTGCAGGGCCACGGTGTAGATCAGCGCCTGCAGCGGGTACTCGCTGTGCTCCATGGCCTGGGCCATCTGCGCCGGACCGTAGCCGGGCAGGCGGTTGGACTTGTAGTCGAGCACGTACCAGCGCCCGTCGTGGTGGTAGGTCAGGTCGATCAGGCCGGTCATCAGGCCCTCGAGCCGGCGGCGCCCGCCGAAGCCCTGGCGGCCGCGCAGCAGGCCGTGCCGGTGCAGCAGCGCCAGCAGCCGGTCCACCCGGGTGGGCGCCAGGGCGAACTGGAACTCGATCTCCGGGCGGCGCTGCGCCGGCGGCAGCTCGGCCAGGCGCAGGCCTTCGGGCAGCGGCACGGTCAGGGTGTGGCCGGCCAGGGTGGTGAGCAGGGTGATGCCGTCCTCCAGCTCGGCGGCGGCGTAGCCGCCGTGGCCCAGGGCCTCGGCGATGCGGCCGCGCTCGGGCTCCGGCGCCGGGTCGCCCGGGCGCCAGTCCCGCCAGGCGGCGAAATCGGCGTGCTCCAGCACCTCGTGCAGCACCACGCCGAAGCGCGAGCCGGCAAAGCGCGGGTCGAAGGCCTCGTCCGGCGGCGCCTCGGCGTCGGCCGCGGCCGGTTCGTCGCGCCCGCCGGGCACGGCCTGGGTGGCGGCGGCGGAGGTGTCGCCGGCCTCGGCATGGGCCAGCTGGGTGAAGCTGTACACCCACCAGTCGCTCGCCAGGCCCCGGCCGGGCACGCGCGCGGGCGGCACCTGGCCCCCGGCCTCGGCCGGCAGGCGCGGCAGGCGCTCGGGCGGCACCGTGGCATCCAGCACGATCGCGCCCGGTGCGGCGGCGGCCAGCGCCGCCGGGTCCTCCACCATCGGCCACAGCGGCGCGCGCGCGTGCTCGTAGAACGCGCCGGTGGCCACCCACAGTGCGTCGCGGGCGCGGGTCAGGCCCACGTACAGCAGGCGCGCGTCCTCGGCCTCGCAGGCCCTGCGGTGGCGCTCCACCGCCTCCTTCCAGCCGCTGGTGTCCTCCAGCAGCCGCCAGTGCAGCACCGGCCGGCCCTCGGCGTCGTGCACCACCACGCAGCGGCCGGGCGCCTCCGCGCGCGCGCCGATGCCCACGAACGGCAGGAACACCAGCGGGTACTCCAGGCCCTTGCTCTTGTGCAGAGTGACGATCTGCACGCGGTGCGCGTCCGACTCCAGGCGCAGCAGCTGGGCCTCGTCCTCGTTGCTGGCCTGGGCGATGGCCCGCTCCAGCCAGTCCACCAGGCCGTGCAGGCCCAGCGCCTGGCGCTGCGCTTCCTGCAGGTGCTCGGCCAGCTGCAGGTAGTTGGTCAGGCGCCGCTCGCCGTCGTCCAGGGCCAGCAGGCGCACCGCCTGCTGCGCGCACAGGTCGTTGACCAGGGCCAGCGGGCCGCCGTGGCGCAGGCGCTCGCGCCACTCCAGGGCGGTGCCCTGCCAGCGGCGCAGGGCCGGGCCGTCGGACTCCAGCGCGGCCAGCGCGGGCGCGTCCAGGCCGACCAGCACCGTGGCCAGCGCCGCGCGCAGGCGCGCCTCGTCGTCGCCGTGCAGCAGCGCGCGCAGCAGGGCCAGCAGCTCCTGCGCCTCGGCGGTGGAGAACAGGCTGGTGTTGCCGGCGGCCACCGCGGGGATGCCGGCCTCGGCCAGCGCCTGGCGGACGAGGGTGGCCTCGCTGTGCTTGCGCACCAGCACGGCGATGTCGCCCGGCCGCACCGGGCGGCCGTCGAGGCTGGCGCGGCCGGCGCGCGCGTCGGACAGCACGGCGTGGATCGCGGCCACGCAGGCGCGGGTGGCCCAGCGCCGCGAGTCCCCGGCCGACCAGGCCCTGGGCCTGCCCTTGTCGTCCGGCGGCGGCGCCGGGGCCTGCCACAGGGTCAGGGCCGGGGCCGGGATGCCGTCGCGCAGGTAGTCGGCGTCGGCGCGGCCGCCGCCCGGCGCGACCGGATGGAAGGCGATGCGCCCGTCCACGAAGGCGCGCGCGCCGGCGCGGTCGTACAGGGCCTGGATCGCGGCCAGCACCGCCGGGCGCGAGCGGAAGTTGTGCGCCAGCGGCGGAGCCTGCTCGGCGGTGGCCCGGGCGGCCAGGTAGGTCTCCACGTCGCCGCCGCGGAAGCGGTAGATGGCCTGCTTGGGATCGCCGATCAGGAACAGGGCCGGCTCGCTGCTGCCGGCGCCGAACACGCGGTCGAAGATGCGCCACTGCCGCGGGTCGGTGTCCTGGAACTCGTCCACCAGGGCGAAGGCGTACTGCGCGCGCAGGCGCGCGGCCAGGGCGTCGGCGTGCGGGCCGTCCAGGGCATCGGCCACGCGGTCGATCAGGTCGTCGTAGGTCTGCACGTGGCGCTGGCGCTTGAGCACGGCCAGGCGCCGGCGCGCGTCCTCGCGGATCCGGTGCAGCAGGCGCACGCGCGCGGCCTGGCCCCAGGCCTGGGCCTGCTCCAGCGCGGCGCCATAGCGCTCGGCCGCCTCGCACAGCGGCGAGTCCGGCGTGCGCCCGGCGCCGCCCTTGCTGGTGCACCTGAGCAGCACGGCGCGGTGCAGCTGGCCCAGCTTGGGATGCTCGAACGGCGCCTCCGGGTCGGCGTCCGCGCACCAGCGGCGCAGGGCGTCGAACAGCTCGTGGATCCACGCGGCGCGGTAGCTGTTGCCGTTGAGCACCTTGCCCTCGACCGCGGCCAGCAGCTGCGCGCGGAACACGTCGCCGTGCGCCTGCGCGGCCTGCCGCAGGGCCTGGGCGGCGGCCCGCAGCGCCGGGCGCGGATCCGGCGGCGGCGGGTCGGGCGGTTCGGGAAGCAGGCGCGGCTGGCGCACCAGGGCCGGCAGGTCGGCGGCCAGCGCCTCCGGATCCGGCCACAGTGCCTCCAGGTCCGCCACGGTCGCGGCATCGGCGGCGTGGGCGCGCCACAGGTCGGCGGCCACCGCCCGGCGCAGGTCCAGGTCGTTGCCCAGCAGCTCCGGCGGGTCGAAGCCTTGGCCGCTTTCCAGGGCGTGGTCGCGCAGCACGCGCAGGCAGAAGCCGTGGATGGTGAACACCGCGGCCTGGTCGATGGCGTCGGCGGCCGCGCGCAGGCGCCGGGCCAGCGCCGCCGGCGCCTCGCCGCTGGCCAGCTGGTGCGCCTGCAGCAGCTGCGCGGTGAGCCGCGCCTCGGGCGCCTCCAGGTCCGTGGCCGTGCCGGCGGCGACCTCGGCGGCCAGGGCCAGGCGCCGGCGCACGCGGGCGCGCAGTTCCTGGGTGGCGGCCTCGGTGTACGTGACGGCGAGGATGCGCTCCACCGGCAGCGCGCGTTCCAGCACCAGGCGCACCACCAGGGTGGCCAGGGTGAAGGTCTTGCCGGTGCCGGCGGAGGCCTCGATGGCGCGCACGCCGTGCAGCGGCAGGGTCAGGTAGGCGTCCTGCGCTCCGCTCATGCGGCCTCCTCCTCATCCGTGGCCAGGACCAGGCCGGCCAGGTCCTCCGGCCCGGCCTCCACCTCCGCGACCCGCCCCTCGACCAGGGCCAGGAACACGGCCTCGGCGGCGCGCACGAAGCGCAGCAGCAGCTCCGGCTCGGCGAACGGGTCGCGGCCGCGCAGCAGCAGCCGCCAAGCCGGGTCGGCGCCTTCGGCGAAGCCCGGGCCGCTGGTGCCGTGCCAGCGCTTGCGCGCCTGCGCCACGCCCTTGTCGTAGCCGGGGCTGGCGTAGATCTCCCAGCTGCTGTACGGGGCGAACAGCAGCGGCTCGGCCAGGCCCTGCACGCGCAGGGACAGCAGCCGCGCCAGCGCCGCGCGCGCCTGCGCGGCCGGCAGCGGCGCGCGCTCGAACGGGCCGTGGCGCAGGCCGTCGCGGTCGCGCACCTCGTGGAATTCCACCAGCGGCAGCGCCAGGCCGGCGGCGCTGGCCAGCAGCCAGTCCAGGCCGTGGCGCACTGCGGCCGGGCCGTTCATCGCGCCCAGGCGCACGCGGGCGATGCCGTGCGGGTACACGTCCTCGATGCGGCCGTGCACGCGCACGCCGTCGATGTCCGCTTCCACCACCACGCTGCGGGCCGAGGCATCGCCGCGCCAGGCGGCGAAGACCTCGCGCCAGGGCGCCAGCTGCCCGCACTGGCGCGCCAGCACGCGCCGGCCCGGCGCACCCGAGGGCAGGAGGGCGCGGGCGCGCAGGGTGGCGTGCAGGGTCTCCATGTCCTGGCCCTGGAGCAGGGCGGCGAAGACCGCCTGCCGCAGGCCGGCGCGCTCCAGCGGTGCGGACGGTTCGGCCAGCGGCTCGACGTCCTCGCGGCACGCCTCCACCTCCGGCAGCCGCAGGCCCATGTGCCGGGCCAGCGCGTGCGCCGGGTTGCGCAGGAAGCGGCGCAGCGCCTCCAGCGGGACGGTGTCCGCCTCCGCGTCCGCGTCCGCGTCGGGCGGCGGCGCCAGGCGCGTGCCGGGCGGGAACCAGGGCGGCAGCGGCGTGCGCTGCGCGGCCGGCTGCGCCGCGGCCTCGCGCCAGTCGCGGCGGTAGGAGAAGCGGCGCGGCTCGCCGGCGCCGAAGGCCGCCGGCGAAAACGGCTGCAGCGGGTGGTGCACGACCAGCTCGCGCGCGGCCTGGCGTGGATCGGCGTGCTGGCGGGCGGCCGCGTCGATCAGCTCGGACACCAGCACCGAGGGCTCGCGCTCGCTGCCGTCGCGCGGATCGGCGCCGATCCAGCTGACGTAGAACACGTCCTGGGCCGAGGCCAGCAGCTGCAGGAACAGGAACCGGTCGTCGTCGCGGGTGGAGCGGTCGCCGTGGCGGCGGCGCCCGCTGCCCAGCTCGGCGGTCAGGCGGTTGAGGCCGGAGGACGGGTCGCGGCGCGGGAAGTCGCCGTCGTTCATGCCCAGCACGCAGATCACCCGGAACGGCAGCAGGCGCATGGGCACCATGCGCGCGATGCTGACGCCGCCGGTCAGCAGCGGGGCGCGGGTGTCGGCCTCGCCCAGCACCGCGGCGAAGTGCGCGCGCACCGCCTCCGGCGGCACCGGCGCGTCGAAGCCGGCCGCGGCCGCGCCGCGGGCGAACTCGTCGATGAGCGTGCGCAGGCGGTCCAGCGCACGCTGGGTGGACGGGCCGGACGGCGGCCGCGGCAGCAGCGCGTCGAGCAGGCCCAGCAGGCGTTCGCGCCACTGCGCCGGCGGCATCGGCTGGCCCAGCACGCGGGCGTGGCGGGCCAGCTCGCGCAGCAGGCGGATGCAGGTGTCCAGCACGTCCAGCGCGCTGCCTTCCAGCTGCGGCAACGGCGCCAGCACCTGGCCGTCGTCCAGCACGATCGGCGCGTCGCTGCCGCTGGCGTGGCCCAGCAGCAGGCGGTCCAGGGCGAAGGCCCAGGTGTAGGCGGCGTCGGCCGGCGCGTCGAAGCCGGTGCGGTGCGCCGCGTCGATGCCCCAGCGCGCGCCGGCCTGCTCCAGCCAGGCCTGCAGCCGCTCCAGTGCCGGCGCGGCCAGGCCGTTGGCCTCGGCCAGGGCCGGGCTGGCCAGCAGGTCCAGCACCTCGTGCAGGCCGAAGCGCGAGACCGGCAGCGCCAGCAGGCGCAGGAACACCTCGGCCAGCGGCTCGTTGGCCAGCGGGCTGGCGTCGGCCAGGGCGTAGGGGATGGCGTCCTCCTGCCCGCGGCGGCCGAACACCGCCTCCAGGTAGGGCAGGTAGGGATCGATGTCCGGCGCCAGCACCGCCACTTCGCGCGGCTGTAGCGGCGGGTCGAAGCGCGGATCGTCGAACAGACCGCGCAGCTGGTCGGCCAGCACCTGCAACTCGCGCAGGCGGGTGTGGCAGGCGTGCAGCTGCAGGCTGGGGTCGGCGCGGTCCACCTGCGGCCGCGCCGGCGCGCCGGGCGTGGCCCGGCGGTGGAACAGGTCCGACTGCAGGCGCTGCAGCAGCCATTGGCCGTGTGCACCTTCGGCCGGATCGGCCCAGGCCGGCACCTCCAGGCTCGGATGCACCACCTCGTAGCCGCCCAGCAGGGCCATGAAGTCGCGGCCGGCGTAGCCCCAGGCGCGCAGCAGCGGGTTCTCCTCGGCCTCGCGTGCGGTGTCCAGGTCGCCCCAGTACTCGCGGCTGGGCGTGGGCAGGTAGAAGTGCAGGGTGCCCACCCGTGCCTGGGTGGCCAGGACCCGCAGCACATCCGGGGAGACGTTGAGGGTGGCGAAGGCGAACAGGCGCGGCGGCAGGCCGGCCGGCAGCGGGCCGTCGGCGCGGCCGTAACGGTCCAGGTAGTCCTGGATGCGGCGGGCGCGGTGGGCCAGGCCGCCGGCCACGTGCCGCCAGAGAATGGCCTGCGGATCGTCCGGGTCGGCGCCGGCCTCCCAGCGCAACAGCCAGTCGCGGCGCCAGGCCTGGTACTTCTCGAACACCACGCCCAGCTCGCGCGCCAGGGTCCAGGCGCGCAGCGGGTCGTCGCCGGACAGGTAGGCGTCGATCCCGGCCATGGCCGGCAGCGCGCGCAGCTGCGGATCGTGCAGGGCCCGGTACAGGCGCCAATGCAGGGCGGTGGCGTCCAGGTCGGCGCCCGGGCCGAGGTTGGCCTCCAGCGCGCGGGCCACGAACTCGCCCGGGGCCAGGAACTCGATGTTGGCCACCACGCCGTGGCGTTCGGCCAGGTGCGCCTGCAGCCAGCGGCGCATGGCCACCTGCGGGATCAGCACCACGTCCGGAGCCAGCAGCGGCTGCCCCGGCGCCGGTTCGCGCAGCGCCTCGGCCAGCAGCCCGGCCAGCACTTCCAGCGAGTTGGAGGCGTAGAGGCGGAAGTCGGGCGCGGCGGTCATAGCGGCGCATCTTGCCGCAGGCGCGTCGCGGCAGGCGAGACGCGGGGGCTAGAATCGCGCGCCCGGCCGCATGCGGCCGCCACGTGGAAGCCCCATGCCCAGCCGGCGCGCGCCGCACCTGTTCCGATCCGCCCTGGCCCTGGTGGTGGCCGCCGTGCTCGGCTGGAGCTTCTGGCGCCATCCGGGCTGGCTGCAGCTGTGCGCGGGCCTGGCGCTGTTCCTGTTCGGCATGCAGTGCCTGGAGGAGGGCCTGCGCCAGCTGGCCGGCGGGCGCCTGGAGCGGCTGCTGGCGCGCAGCACCGGCACGCGCGGACGCGCGCTGCTGTTCGGCATGGCCGGGACCGCGCTGCTGCAGTCCACCACGCTGGTGTCGCTGCTGACCATCGCCTTCATCGGCTCGGGCCTGATCCAGCTGGCCGGCGGCATCGCGGTGATCCTCGGCGCCAACCTCGGCGCCACCGCCGGCATCTGGCTGCTGGCCCTGGCCGGGCAGAACCTGAGCCTGTCGCCGCTGGCCCTGCCGATGCTGGTGCTGGGCGTGCTGGCCGGCTTCACCGGCCCGGGCGGCAAGGCCGCCGGCCGCGTGGTGCTGGGGGTGGCCTTCATCTTCCTGGGCATCGACCAGCTCAAGGCCGGCTTCGCCGCGGTCGGCGGCGGCTGGGACCTGGCCGCGCTGCAGGGCGGCGGCGCCGGCGGCACGCTGCTGTTCGTGCTGGCCGGCCTGGCGGTGACCGTGGTGCTGCAGTCCAGCCACGCCACCCTGATGCTGACCCTGGCGGCGCTGGCCGGCGGCCAGCTGCAGCTGGACCAGGCCCTGGCGCTGGCGATCGGCGCCAACGTCGGCAGCAGCGTGAGCACGGCCTTCGTCGGCATGCTCGGCGGCAACCGCAGCGGCCAGCGCTTGGCCCTGGCGCACGCCCTGTTCAACATCGGCACCGCGGTGGCGGCGCTGTGCCTGCTGGTGCCGCTGGCCTGGCTGGTGCGGACGGTGGCCGGCCTGGCCGGCTTCGGCGGCAACGCGCTGCTGCAGCTGGCCTTGTTCCACACCCTGTTCAACGCCGGCGGCGTGGCCCTGTTCTGGCCCTGGCAGCGGCAGCTGGAGGCGCTGCTGCGACGCTGGCTGCCCGAGCGCGCCGACCCGGCCATGCCGGCCACGCCGGCGGAGGCGGCGGCACCGCTGGAGCGGGTACGCGCGCGCCACCTCTCCGGCCCGGCGCTGGAATCGGCCGACGCCGCGGCCGCCGCGGTGGCGCTGGAGCTGCGCCACCTGGGTCGGCTGAGCCTGGAGGTGATCTGCGAGGCGCTGTGCATGCCCGCCAGCGCGCTGGCCGCGCCGGCGCCGGAGGCGGCGCGGCTGGACACGGCGCGGCCGCCGCACGACTGCCTCGACGCCGAGACCCTGTACCAGCAGCGGGTCAAGGGCGTGTACGGCGACCTGCTGGCCTTCATGGGCCGACTGGAACTGCCGCTGGACGAGGAACACCGGCGCTTCTGGGCCGGCGCGCAGCTGGCGGCGCTGCAGATGGTCAACGCGGTCAAGAGCGCCAAGCACCTGCAGAAGAACCTGCGCCGGCGCCTGGCCGGGCCGGACACGCCGGTGCGCGCCGCCTACCTGGAGCTGCGTGCCCAGCTGTTCGCCCAGCTGCGCGCGCTGTACCTGCTCGGCGACACCCTGGACCGCGCCGCGGTGACCGCCACGCTGCGGGCGCTGGACCGGGACTCGGAGGCCTTCCACGGCCGCTTCCGTCAGCAGCTGTTCCGGCAGGTGCGCGAAGGCGTGTTCGACGGCCTGGAGGCCGGTTCGCTGCTCAACGACCAGGGCTACGCGCAGCAGGCCTACCAAGGCCTGCGCCAGGCCTTCGACTTCGCCGAGGAGCCGGCGTCGCTGCTGCGCCTGCGCCGGGAGGCGCCGGCGGCGGCCTGAACGCGCCGCCTGGCACCGCGCCCACGACCGCACCGCTGGAACGCGGCGTGCCGCCATCCCGGACTGGGCGGCGCAATGGATCGGTTAACATTCAGTTTTCCGTGCGCATGATGCGCCGTTCGCCCTTTTTTCTCCGCAGGGAAAGCGCATTCCGCCGATGCCCGCTCCGTCCGCCACCGCCGTTGAACTGCGCGGCGTCCGCCTCGACCGTGGCGGCCGCACGATCCTGCGCGACGTGGACCTGGCGGTGCCGGCCGGCAGCATCACCGCCGTGCTCGGCCCCTCCGGCACCGGCAAGTCCACCCTGCTGGCCGCGCTGACCGGCGAGCTGGTGCCGGCCGCGGGCGAGGTGCGGGTATTCGGCCAGCCGGTGCCGCGCGGCGCGCGCGCGCTGCTGGAGATGCGCAAGGGCATCGGCGTGCTGCTGCAGGGCAACGGCCTGCTCACCGACCTGACCGTGGCCGAGAACGTGGCCCTGCCGCTGCGCGCGCACACGTCCCTGCCCGAGCCGGTGCTGCAGCGGCTGGTGGCGATGAAGCTCAACGCGGTGGGCCTGCGGGAGGCGGCCGGGCTGTACCCGCGCGAGCTGTCCGGCGGCATGGCCCGGCGCGTTGCGCTGGCGCGCGCGCTGGCCCTGGACCCGCCGCTGATGCTCTACGACGAGCCGCTCACCGGCCTGGACCCGATCGCCTCCGGCGTGATCATGAGCCTGATCCAGCGCCTGTCGCGCAGCCTGGGCCTGACCAGCATCATCGTCAGCCACCACGTGCGCGAGACCCTGCCGATCGCCGACCAGGCGGTGGTGGTGGCCAACGGCGGCATCGTCTTCGACGGCACGCCGGAGGCGCTGGAGGCCAGTGGCGATCCGCTGCTGCGCCAGTTCCTGCGCGGCGAGCCGGACGGCCCGATCCCGTTCGAACGCGCCAGGGAGGTGGCCTGATGCCCGCCGTCGCCACCCTGCAGGCCCTGGGCCGCGCCGGCCTGTTCTCGCTTTCGGTGCTGCGCGCCTCGCTGCCGACCCGCGACTTCTTCGCCGAACTGGTGCGCGAGATCTACAAGATCGGCGGCCGTTCGCTGCCGATCATCGCCGTGGGCGGCGCCTTCGTCGGCCTGGTGCTGACCCTGCAGGGCTACCGCACGCTCACCACCTTCGGCGCTTCCGACGCGCTGTCCACCCTGCTGGGCCTGTCGCTGTACCGCGAGCTGGGCCCGGTGCTGACCGCGCTGCTGTTCATCGGCCGCGCCGGCAGCTCGATCGCGGCCGAGCTGGGCCTGATGCGCGCCACCGACCAGATCAAGGCGCTGGAGCTGATGGCCATCGACCCGGTGGCCAAGGCGGTGGCGCCGCGCTTCTGGGCGGCGGTGCTGACCGTGCCGCTGCTGACCGGCTTCTTCTGCTCGCTGGCCATCTCCGCCAGCTGGTTCGAGGCGGTGCAGGTGCTGGGCCTGGACAACGGCACGTTCTGGTCGGCGCTGCAGGGCAGCGTGGACTTCTGGGACGACTTCGGCATCGCCCTGCTGAAGTCGGCCGTGTTCGGCGGCACCTGCGCGCTGGTGGCGGCCTTCGTGGGCTACCACGCCGAGCCGACCATCGAGGGCACCTCGGTGGCCACCACCCGCGCGGTGGTCAACGCCTCGCTGCTGGTGCTGATGTTCAACTTCGTGATGTCCGCCCTGCTGTTCCAGTGAGGGCACCGATGCGGCCGCGCCGGGCGCGCGCATTGATCCTTGGTTCAAACCGGTTCCGATAGGTATCTCCCAATGGCTATCCGTGGTCCCAGGCTCGAATTCGCCGTCGGCGCCTTCCTCCTGCTGGCGCTGGCCTCGCTGCTGGTGCTGGCCTTCGCCTCCACCAACCGCCAGTTCGGGCTGGGTGGCGGCACCTACCCGCTGGTGGCGCGCTTCTCCAACCTCGGCCAGCTGCGCCTGCAGGCGCCGGTGAAGATCGGTGGCGTGGTGGTCGGCCGGGTCGAGCGCATCGAGCTGGACCCGGTGCGCTACGACTCCATCGTCACCCTGGCCATCGACAAGCGCTATGCCGACCTGCCCGGCGACACCTCCGCGGGCATCTTCACCAGCGGCCTGCTGGGCGAGAGCTACATCGGCCTGCAGCCGGGTGGCGACCCCGAGCCGCTGCGGCCGGGCGACGAGATCGCCTACACCCAGCCGGCCATCGACCTGATCCAGCTGGTCGGCAAGTACATGTTCGGCGGCGGTTCCGGCGGAGGCGCCGGGACCGAGGCCGATCCCGGCGCGTTGGCGCCTTCCTCCCCCGAGGCCCCCACGGAAGCACCGCTGCCATGAAACCGCTGATCCTGTCCCTCGCCCTGGCGCTGCCGCTGCTGGCGGCCGCCCCCGCCACCGACCTGCACGCCCAGCCGGCCGCCGCCCAGGCCGCCACGCCGGGCAAGCAGGTGCTCGAGAACGGCACCCGCATCCTGCAGACCCTGCAGGAGCGCCGCGCCGAGTTCCAGAAGGACCCGGCCGCGCTGCGCGCCTTCCTCGACGGCGAGCTGCGCGCCCACTTCGACCGCGACTACGCCGCGCGCCTGGTGCTGGGCCCGCACGGGCGCGGCGCCAGCGACGCCGACGTGCGCCTGTTTGCCGACGCCCTGACCGACAACCTCATGCAGCGCTACGGCTCGGCCCTGCTCGGCTTCGAGGGCAAGCCGCGCCTGCGCCTGAAGTCCGAGACCCCGCTGCCCAACAACCGTGGCTACCGCGTCTCCACCGAGCTGCTGCGCGAGAACGGCGAGCCGGTGCCGGTGGACTACCTGGTCCGCGACAACGGCGGCTGGAAGATCTTCGACGTGATGGTCGAGGGCGTGTCCTACGTGCAGACCTTCCGCAGCCAGTTCGACGGGCCGCTGCGGCAGAAGTCCATCGCCCAGGTCGCCGCCGACCTGCGCGCCGGCAGGCTCAGCACCAATGCCAGCACGCCCTGAGCAGACCGCGCGCGTGCGTCGCGACGGGCAGGCGCTGCGCCTGGAAGGCCGGCTGGACCGCGCCGGCGCCACCGCCCTGTGGCCGCAGGCGCAGGCGCAGCTGGATGGTGCGCGCACGCTGGACCTGTCCGGCGTGGAAGGCCTGGACAGCGCCGGCCTGGCGCTGCTGGCCGAGCTGGCCGCACGCCTGCGCCAGGCCGGCCCGGTCGCGGTGACCGGCACGCCGCCGGGCCTGGCCGAGCTGTGCGCCGCCTACCGCCTGGATGCGGCGCTGGACTTCATCGGAGCCACCCCATGATCCGCCTGACCCTAGTCGCCGGCCTGCTGCTGGCCGGCTGCGCCAGCGCCCCGCGCCCCGCGGCGCAGGCCGCGGCCACGCCGGCCGAAGCCGGCACCGTGGCCGCGGCGGACGCCGTCCCCGTGGACGCGCCTGCCGCCGGGCCGGCCATGCCGGCCCAGGCCGAGGCCGAGGCGGCCCCGCAGGCCGGCGCCGGGCCGGCCGCCCCGACCGTGGACACGGCGGCACGGACCGAGGCCGACCAGGCCACGGACCAGGCCGCCATCTCCGGCGAAAGCGGCGACATCGACGACGATTTCGCGGACATCTACGGCACCGATGCGGGCACCGGCGAGGCCGGCGCCGCCGCGGTGGCCTATGACCCGTGGGAACCGATGAACCGCCGCATCCATCGCTTCAACATGGCGGTGGACCGTGCCATCGCCCGGCCGCTGGCACGCGCCTACGTGGCCGCGGTGCCGCGCCCGGTGCGCACCGGCGTGACCAACTTCTTCGACAACCTCGGCTCGCCGGTCACGTTCGTCAACCAGCTGCTGCAGGGCCGGCCGCGCGACGCGGTGCAGACCCTGGGCCGCTTCCTGGTCAACTCCACCCTGGGCATCGGCGGCCTGCTCGACCCGGCCTCCGACCTGAAGATGAAACGCCGTTCCGAAGACTTCGGCCAGACCCTGGGCGTGTGGGGCTGGCGCCGGTCGCGCTACGTGGAGCTGCCGTTCTTCGGCCCGCGCACCCTGCGCGACGTGGTCGGCCTGGGCGGCGACCTGCCGCTGTCGGCCACCCGCCAGATCGAGGAGGACAAGGTGCGCATCGGCCTGCAGGGCCTGCAGCTGGTGGACACCCGCGTGCGCCTGATGCCGCTGGACGACCTGCGCGACGCCGCGCCGGACGAGTACGTGCTCACCCGCGACGCCTGGCTGCAACGGCGCAACTACCTGATCGAGGCCGACCGCCACCGCCGTGCCGGCGACGGGGATCTGCCCGACTACCTGCGTGACGAGGAGCGCGATCCCACGGTCCCGGCCGACGCCATCCCGCTGCCCGGCGGCTGAGCCGGGCGGTCACGCCGCATGCGCAAAAAAGGGCCCGGTTCGCTCCGGGCCCTTTGTCTTGTGGCGCGCCGGCGGGCCGGCTCACGGCGCTCCGGCCTCCTCGTCGGACCCGGCCGCCTCCGGGCCCAGGTCGCCCAGCAGCGCCTGCGCCTGGTCGTGGGCCAGGGTCTCCACGCCGCGCAGCTTGCGTTCGATGGCGCGGGTGCGCACGCCGGCGGCCTTGATGCTGTTCTGCACCGTGCCCAGCTGCGAGGTGGCCTTCTCCAGCACGGTGGCGAACTTGCCGAACTCGCTCTTGACCGCGCCCAGCAGCTGCCAGACCTCGGAGGAGCGCTTCTCGATGGCCAGGGTGCGGAAACCCATCTGCAGGCTGTTGAGCAGGGCGGTGATGGTGGTCGGGCCGGCGACCACGATGCGGTGTTCGCGCTGCAGGGCGTCGGTCAGGCCGGCGCGGCGGATCACCTCGGCGTACAGGCCCTCGGTGGGCAGGAACATCACCGCGAAGTCGGTGGTGTGCGGCGGCACGATGTACTTCTCGCAGATGGACCTGGCCTGGATGCGCACCGCCTTCTCCAGCTGCGCGCCGCAGCTGCGCACCAGCTCCGCATCGCCCTGCTCCTGTGCCTCCAGCAGGCGCTCGTAGTCCTCGCGCGGGAACTTGCAGTCGATCGGCAGCCATACCGGCGCGTCGTCACGGCCGCGGCCGGGCAGGCGCACGGCGAAGTCCACCACCTCGGCGCTGTCCGGGCGCACGCGCACGGCGCGGGCGTACTGGTCGGCGGTGAGGATCTGCTCGAGCAGGTTGTCCAGCTGCACCTCGCCCCAGGTGCCGCGGGTCTTGACGTTGGTCAGCACGCGCTTGAGGTCGCCCACGCCGGTGGCCAGCTGCTGCATCTCGCCCAGGCCGCGCTGGACCTGCTCCAGGCGCTCGGACACCAGCTTGAACGAGGAGTCCAGGCGCGAGGTGAGTGTGCTCTGCAGCTTCTCGTCCACCGTCTCGCGCATCTTCTCCAGCTTGGCCGCGTTGTCCTCCTGCAGCGCGCGCAGCTGCTGCTCGAGGGTGGCGCGCATCTCGCCCATGCGCTGCTCGTTGCGCGCGGTCAGCTCCTGCAGGCGCTGGTTCAGGCCCTCGGCGAAGCGCTGCTGCGACTCCAGGCCCTCCTGGCGGGCCACGCGCGCGTCCTCCACCAGGCTGGCGCGCAGCGCCGCCAGCTGCTCGCCGAAGGCCTGGATGCGGGCATCCTGCTGGCGGCCGAACTGGTCCAGCTGCGCGCGCATGTCGCCCAGCCGCTGCGACAGCAGCTCGCCCAGCCGGGCCTGCGCCTCGATGCCCTCGGCCCGGCCCTTGCGCGCGTCCTCGGTGAGCGAGTCGCGCAGCTGGTCCAGGCGGGCGTCGGTGCGGGTGCCCAGGTCGGCCAGGTGGCGGGCGAAGCCGTCGATGCGCTGCCCCTGGGTGGCGCCCAGGCCGTCCAGCTGCTGGCGCAGCTCCAGGCGGCCGTCGCGCAGTTCCTCGCGCAGGGCCTCCTCCAGCTGCGCGCGCAGCCGGTCCAGGGCCGCCTCCGGCCGGCGCAGGAACAGGGCCAGGAGCAGGGCGAAGGCGGCCAGCAGCAGGCCGGCCATCAGGTAGAGCAGGGCGGTGTCGGTCATGGGCACAGTCTACCGGCCGCTGTCTCAGGCCCCGCGACGGCCGGACTTCACATTGGGCAAACACCCGGCCCGCCAAGACTGCCGCCCATGGCCCGAGCCGCCCGCCAGCCGATCCGCCTCAAGCGCGTCTACGACCCGGCCGAGCCGGGCGACGGCCAGCGCCTGCTGGTGGACGGGGTCTGGCCGCGCGGCAAGACCAAGCAGGAGCTGGCCATCGAGGCCTGGCTGCGCTCGCTGGCGCCCAGCGCCGGCCTGCGCCGCTGGTTCGGCCACGACCCGGCACGCTGGGAGGACTTCCGCGCCCGCTACTTCGAGGAACTGGCCGCCAACCCGGACGGGCTGGCGCGGCTGCGCGCCTACCTGGACCGTGGCCCGGTGACCCTGCTGTACGCCGCGCGCGACGAGGAGCACAACAACGCCGTGGCCCTGCGCGACTTCCTGATGCTGGCCCGCCGCTCCGGCCCGGCCGGACGCCAGGCCGGCGCCACCCCGCGCACCCTGCCGGGCGTGCGCGGCAACGCCTGAAGGCCTAGTCCAGCACGCGGCAGAACACCGCCTTCAGGTAACGCGACTCCGGCACGTGGGCCAGGAACGGATGGTCCGGGCCGGCGCCGGCCACCCTGACCACCTGCACCGTGCGCCCGGCGTAGAACGCGGCGCGGCGCAGCATGTCCAGGAACTGCTCCTCCGAGACCAGCCCGGTGCAGGAGAAGGTGGCGAACAGGCCGCCGGGCCTGACCACGCCCAGGGCCAGCTTGTTCATGTCCAGGTACTTCTTCAGCGCGGCGATGACCTGGTCGCGGTCGCGGGTCATCTTGGCCGGGTCCAGCACCACCACGTCGTACTGCTCGCCGCGGGTGGCGGCCTCGCGCAGCCACGGGAAGATGTCGGCCTGGACGAAGCGCGGGCGCACGTTGTTCAGGCGGGCGTTGCCCCTGGCGATCTCGATCACGTCGCCGTCGATGTCGATGCCGGTGACCTCGGCCGCGCCGCGCACCGCCGCGTACACGGCGAAGCCGCCGGTGTTGCAGCACAGGTCCAGCACGCGCTTGCCGGCCACGTGCTGCGAGAGCCACTGCCGGTTCTCGCGCTGGTCGGCGAAGAAGCCGGTCTTGTGCGCCCCGGCCGGGTCGGCACGGAAGCGGATGCCGTGCTCGGTGATCACCGCCGGCTCGCAGGCCCCGCCCTCGCTGTAGGTCGGGCGGAAGTCGAAGCTCTCCTGCTTCTGCACGTGCTCCTCGGCGAAGCTGTAGATGCGCGCGCCGGGGAAGTGCTGGCGCAGGGCGGCGTAGATCCACTCGCGGTGGCGCCACATGCCGGCGCTGAAGAACTCCACCACCAGCAGGTCGGCGTAGCGGTCCACCACCAGGCCGGTCAGGCCGTCGCCCTCGGCGTGGACCACCCGCCAGGCATCGGAGACCTGGTCCAGGCCCAGCACCTGCCGGCGCAGCTCCACCGCCCGGCCGATGCGGCGCGCGAACCAGGCCGCGTCCACCGCCACCTCCGGATCGGTTTCCAGGATGCGCACGGCGATGCGCGAGTGGCCGTTGTAGAAGCCGCGGCCGATCCACCGGCCGTCCACGTCGTAGGCGTCGACGATCTCGCCCGGGCGCGGCCGCTGGGCCGGCTTCTCGACGAGCTTCTGGAAGATCCAGGGATGGCTGGAACGCCAGGCGTTCTTCAGCCGCACGGTGGGCAGGGGGGCATTCATCCGCACATTGTAGGCCGTTCCGGCCACCGCCCCCGTGCGCCATACCCCGGGGAATGGCCGGGCCTGCCAAGGGCGGGGCAAAACGCGCGACAATGCGGGGGTTTGCCGCCGGTGCGCCGGCCGTCTTCCCGTTGCCACGCAAGGATCCCCACGAATGTCCGATTCGCCCAAGATCATCTACACGCTGACCGACGAAGCCCCGTTCCTGGCGACGCAGTCGCTGCTGCCGATCGTGCAGGCCTTCGCCGCCACCGCCGGCATCACCGTGGAGACCCGGGACATCTCGCTGGCCGGCCGCATCCTGGCCCAGTTCCCGGACGTGCTGGGCGAGCGCAAGGTCAACGACGACCTGGCCGAGCTGGGCGAGCTGGCCACCCGGCCGGAGGCCAACATCATCAAGCTGCCGAACATCTCCGCCTCGGTGCCGCAGCTGAAGGCGGCCATCCGCGAGCTGCAGGAGCACGGCTACCCGCTGCCGGACTACCCGGACGAGCCGAAGGACGCGCGCGAGCAGGAGATCAAGGCCCGCTACGACCGGGTCAAGGGCAGTGCGGTCAACCCGGTGCTGCGCGAGGGCAACTCCGACCGCCGCGCCCCGGCGTCGGTCAAGAACTACGCGCGCAAGCACCCGCACCGCATGGGCGCCTGGAGCGCCGACTCCCGCTCGCACGTGGCCCACATGGACGGCGGCGACTTCTACGGCAGCGAGAAGTCGGCCACCCTGGCCAAGGCCGGCAGCCTGAGGATCGAGCTGCTGCGCAAGGACGGCGGCACCGAGGTGCTGAAGGAGAAGGTGCCGGTGCTGGCCGGCGAGGTGGTGGACGCGGCGGTGATGAGCCGCAAGGCGCTGGCCGCCTTCGTGGCCGCGCAGATCGAGGACGCCCGCGCCCGCGAGGTGCTGTTCTCGGTGCACCTGAAGGCCACCATGATGAAGGTCTCCGACCCGATCATGTTCGGCGTGGTCGTGTCCGAGTTCTACAGGCCGGTGCTGGAGAAGCACGCCGAGGCCCTGAAGCAGGTCGGCTTCAACCCGGAGAACGGCATCGGCGACCTGTACGCGCGCATCGCCGCGCTGCCGCAGGACCAGCAGGAGGCGATCAAGGCCGACATCCAGGCCCTGTACGCGCAGCGCCCGGGCCTGGCCATGGTCAACTCGGACAAGGGCATCACCAACCTGCACGTGCCCTCGGACGTGATCGTGGACGCCTCGATGCCGGCGATGATCCGCGACTCCGGCCGCATGTGGAACGCCGCCGGCGAGCTGCAGGACACCAAGGCGGTGATCCCGGACCGCTGCTACGCCGGCGTCTACCAGGCGGTGATCGACGACTGCAAGGCCAACGGCGCCTTCGACCCGACCACCATGGGCAGCGTGCCCAACGTCGGCCTGATGGCGCAGAAGGCCGAGGAGTACGGCAGCCACGACAAGACCTTCCGCATCCCGGCCGACGGCACCGTGCGCGTCACCGACCAGGACGGCAACGTGGTGTTCGAGCATGAGGTCGAGGCCGGCGACATCTGGCGCATGTGCCAGACCAAGGACGCGCCGATCCAGGACTGGGTCAAGCTGGCCGTCACCCGCGCGCGCCTGAGCAACACCCCGGCGGTGTTCTGGCTGGACCCGCAGCGCGCCCACGACCGGCAGCTGATCGCCAAGGTGGAGCGCTACCTCAAGGACCACGACACCAGCGGCCTGGACATCCGCATCATGTCGCCGGTGGAGGCCACCAGGTTCTCGCTGGCGCGCATCCGCCAGGGCAAGGACACCATCTCGGTCACCGGCAACGTGCTGCGTGACTACCTGACCGACCTGTTCCCGATCCTGGAGCTGGGCACCAGCGCCAAGATGCTGTCCATCGTGCCGTTGATGGCCGGCGGCGGCCTGTTCGAGACCGGCGCCGGCGGCAGCGCGCCCAAGCACGTGCAGCAGTTCGTGCAGGAGAACTACCTGCGCTGGGACTCGCTGGGCGAATTCCTGGCCCTGGCCGCCTCGCTGGAGCACCTGGCCGAGCGCACCGGCAACGCCCGCGCCGCGGTGCTGGCCGCCGCCCTGGACCAGGCCAACGGCCGGATCCTGGACAACAACCGCTCGCCGGCGCGCAAGGTCGGCGAGCTGGACAACCGCGGCAGCCACTTCTACCTGGCCCTGTACTGGGCCCAGGCCCTGGCCGCCCAGGACCAGGACCCGGAGCTGGCGGCGCGCTTCGCCCCGCTGGCGCAGGCCCTGGCCGAGAACGAGGCCAGGATCGTGGCCGAGCTCAACGGCGTGCAGGGCAAGCCGGTGGACATCGGCGGCTACTACCAGCCCGACCCGGCCAAGGTCGGCGCGGCCATGCGGCCCTCGCCGACCTTCAACGCCGCGCTGGCGGCGCTGTAAGCGCCAGCGACGTGTCCGGAACGGGGCGCTGCGGCGCCCCGTTTCCGTTGCGGCGGCCTTCGCGGCCGGCCACGCACCGCGTGCTAGGCTGCCGCCGGTCCCCGCGAAGGAGCACGCCATGAACCGACGCTCTCCGTTCCGTGCCGGCCTGCTGGGCCTGGCGCTGGCCCTGGCCCTGCCGGCGGCGGCGGCCGACGCCCCCGCCACCACGGCCGCCGAACCGGCCCCGGATGCCGCCCTGCAGGCGGCCATCGCCGGCCCCTGGCGCGATCCGGCCAACGTGGCCCGCGACCGCTACCGCCATCCCGGGCAGACCCTGGCCTTCTTCGGCATCCGTCCGGACATGACCGTGGTGGAGATCACCCCCGGCGGCGGCTGGTACAGCGAGATCCTGGCCCCGTACCTGCGCGAACAGGGCCGCTACGTCGCCGCGGTGGTGGATCCGCAGGCGGTGGCCGAGGGCCCCGGCCGCGACTACCAGCAGCGCGCCCGCGACGGCCTGGAGAAGAAGTTCGCCGCCGCGCCGGAGCAGTACGACCGCGCCAGCTTCGTCGCCTTCGACCCGAAGGCGCCGGTGTTCGGCCCGCCCGGCTCGGCCGACCTGGTCCTGACCTTCCGCAACGTGCACAACTGGCGCATGGCCGGGCAGGCCGAGGGCATGTTCAAGGGCTTCTTCGAGGTGCTCAGGCCCGGCGGGGTGCTGGGTGTGGTCGAGCACCGCGCCGCCGCCGACGTGCCGGCCGACGACCGCAGCGGCTACGTGGGCCAGGCCCAGGTGATCGCCCTGGCCGAGGCCGCCGGCTTCGTGTTCGACGGCAGCAGCGAGGTCAACGCCAACCCGGCCGACACCAGGGACCACCCCAACGGCGTGTGGACGCTGCCGCCGACCAACCGCCACGACCCGGCTGACCGGGAGAAGTACCAGGCCATCGGCGAAAGCGACCGCATGACCCTGCGCTTCGTGAAGCCGCCCCGGGAATGAAACGAAGAGGGGGGCGTCGGGGCCGTGGCCACGGCCCCGCCAACGGGAATCACGACGGAAACAATGAATCGTGAGAGCATCCGGGCCGCCCCCGCGGCCCCGGGCACGCAAGCGGCAACGATCCGATGGAATGGAGCGGGCGGGCATCGGGGTCGTGGCCACGCCCCTCACCCTCGCAACGCCACCCGGTTCTTCATCCCACCCAGGGCGCGCCGCCATGCACCGCCGCACCTTCCTCACCGCGCTGGCGGCCGGACTGGCCGCCGTGCCCCTGGCGACGGCGCCGGCCACCGGAGGAGACGCATCCATGTACGGACTGATCGGGAAACTGCGCGCCCAGCCGGGCCAGCGCGAGGCGCTGGCCGCGATCCTGCTGGAGGCCACCACCGCCATGCCCGGCTGCCTGTCCTACGTGGTGGCCGAGGACAGCACCGACGCCGACGCGCTGTGGGTCACCGAGGTCTGGGACAGCGCCGACAGCCACCAGGCCTCGCTGCAGCTGCCGCAGGTGCGCCAGGCCATCGCCCGCGCCCGGCCGCTGATCGCCGGCTTCGACGCGCACGTGGTCACCCGCCCGCTGGGCGGCGCCGGCCTGCCGCAGTCCTGAGGCACGCAGCGCACATGCTGGTGGCCTTCAACAAGCCCTACGGGGTGCTGTGCCAGTTCACCGACCGCAGCGTGCCGCCACGCCCGACCCTGGCCGGCTTCGGCCTGCCCAGGGACGTGTACGCGGCCGGGCGCCTGGACCACGACAGCGAAGGCCTGCTGCTGCTGACCGACGACGGCGCGCTGGCGCACCGCCTGACCGACCCGCGGCACAAGCAGCCCAAGACCTACTGGGTGCAGGTGGAAGGCGATCCGCGCGAGGAACAGCTGCAGGCCCTGCGCGGCGGCGTGCTGCTCAACGACGGGCCCACGCGCCCGGCGCAGGTGCGGCGGCTGGAGCCGCCGCCCGCGCTGTGGCCACGCGATCCGCCGGTGCGCTTCCGCAAGACCGTGCCGGACGCCTGGCTGGAACTGGTGATCACCGAGGGCCGCAACCGCCAGGTGCGGCGCATGACCGCCGCGGTGGGCCTGCCCACCCTGCGCCTGGTGCGGGTCGGCATCGGCCCGTGGCGGCTGGACGAAGGCGGGCAGTGGCTGGCGCCCGGGCAGTGGCGCACGCTCCCGGCCCCGGCGCCGCCGGGCGCGCGCGACGGCGGGCGCCGCCCGCTGCCGGCGGCGCGCAGCCGGCCACGCCGGCCGCGCGGCTGATCAGACCTCGGCGCCCTCGGCGGCGCGGGCACGCTCGTCCAGGGCCTCGCGGCCGAGGTGGCGGGCCTGGCCCTCGATCGCGGCCTGGCGCGCCTGCTGGCGGCGCTTGCGGTACAGCAGGTAGGTGAGCACGCCGGCACCGACCACGGCCGCGGCGGCGGCCACCGCCACCGGATGCCGGCGCACGGTGTTGCCGGCCACGCGCACGCCGGTGCGGGCGGCACCGAGGGCCGCACCGGCCTTGATCCACTGGCCGGCCCCGGCGCCGGCACCGCGCAGGTTGGAACCGGCATGGCGCAGCCCGGCACCGGCCTGCTCGGCCAGCTCCAGCGCGCGGTCGGTGATGATGGTCAGCTTGCTCATGGGATTCCCCTTGCAGGAAGTGGCGGGCCGCCAGTGTCGGCGGCAGCAGGTAGACGATACGTCAGCGTCGTGACGGCGCCGCATCGCCGGCACGACGGCCGATGGCGGCCGTTCAGCGTGCCCCGCGGCCGGCATCCCTTCGGCGCGTGCCGCGCCTCACCGCCGCCACGGCGACGGCGGCCTCACGTCCCCCGCGGCTTGGCGCGATGGGTGGCCGTGGCGGTCCAGGGGTCATCGGGCCAGGGATGCTTCGGATACCGCCCCTTCATCTCCCTCCTGACCTCCGGATAGGTGCGGTCCCAGAAGCCACGCAGGTCCCGGGTCACCTGCAGCGGCTTGCCGCCGGGGGAGAGCAGGTGCAGCAGCAGCGGCACGCGGCCGTCGGCGATGCGCGGGGTGTCGGCCAGGCCGAACAGCTCCTGCAGCTTGACCGCCAGTACCGGCGGACGCGGCGTGCCGTCGGCCTCCAGGGCGTACTCGACGCGCCGCTCCAGGCCCGAGGGCACGGCGATGCGCGCCGGTGCCAGGCGCTCGACCTGCTGGCGCAGGCCCCAGTCCAGCGGCGACTTCAGCGCCTCGCCCAGCTCCTGCTCGCTCAGCGCGTCCAGCCGGGTCTTGCCGGCGAAGGCCGGGCGCAGCCAGGTGTCCAGGCTGGCCAGCAGGGCGGCGTCGGACAGGTCGGGCAGGCCCAGCTCCGGCATCCACGCGCGCAGGCACACCACCCGCGCCTGCCACTGGCGCAGGCCCTCGGTCCACGGCAGCGCCTCCAGGCCCAGCTCGCGCACCGCATTGGTCAGCGCCTGCGCGGCCTGGGCCGGATCCACCCGGCCGGCCGGGCGGCTGTCCAGCACGATGCGGTCGAAGCGCGACTCGCGCCGGGCCACCAGGGCGCGGCGTTCAGCGTCCCAGACCGCGCCCTCCTCCTCGACGAAGCGCCCGGGGAAGTCGGCGCGCAGGCGCGCCTCGTCCACCGGCGCGGCGCGCAGCAGCAGGGCGTCGCCGCGCGCCTCGAAGCGCAGCTCGGTGGCCACCAGCCAGGGCTCGCCGCGCAGGGCACTGTCCTCGAACAGGCGCGCCATGCGGCCGTTGGCCAGCTGGTAGCGCAGCGGATCGGCCGGATGGCGGGCGGCGATGCGGTCGGGGAAGGCATGGGCCAGCAGGTCGCCCAGCAGGTGCGCCTCGATCTCCGCAGGGGGTGGCGCGTCGCAGCGCAGGCGCCGGCGCCACTGCCGCGCGGCCGCGTCGATGGCCGCCAGCGCCGAGCGGCTGGCATCGGCGGGCATGCGCCCGCCGCGGAAGGCGGCCAGCGCGCGCCAGCGTTCGGCCAGGGCGTCGCTGCGGCCGCGCAGCGGGTCGCGCGCCTCCAGCAGCGCGGCCAGGTCCGCGGCCAGGGCCTGTTCGTACGGATCGCGCGCGGCCAGCAGCATCGCCGCCAGGCGCGGATGGGTGCCCAGCGCCAGCATGCGCCGGCCCAGGGCTGTGACCGTGCCGCCCTCCAGCGCGCCCAGGCGTTGCAGCAGCTCGCGTGCCGCGGCCAGGGCGCCGGGCGGGGGCGGGTCCACGAAGCGCAGCTGGTCGCTGCCCCAGGCCGCCAGCTCCAGCGCCAGTCCGGCCAGCTCCACCTGCGCCATCTCCGGTCGGCGCTGCGCCTCCAGGCGCTGCGATTCCGGCCACAGCCGCCAGGCCCAGCCTTCGGCCACGCGCCCGGCGCGGCCGGCGCGCTGGTCGGCCGAGGCCTGGGAGATGGGCACCACGTCCAGGCGCGAGAAGCCACTGTTGGGATCGAAGCGCGGTTCGCGTGCCAGGCCGGAGTCGATCACCACGCGCACGCCGGGCAGGGTCACCGAGGACTCGGCCACGTTGGTGGCCAGCACCACGCGACGGGTACCGTCCGGTGCCGGCTGCAGCACGCGCGACTGCTGCTCCACCGGCAGCTCGCCGTGCAGGGCCAGCACTTCCACGTCGCCCGGCAGGGCCGCCGCTTCCAGCGCCGCGGCGACCCGGGCGATCTCGCGCTGGCCGGGCAGGAACACCAGCACATCGCCCGGGTAGCCGGCCAGGGCCTGTTCCACCGCGCGCCGGGTCTGCACCTCCAGCGCCTCGTCACGGCGCGCCGGGAAATGGCTGACCTCCACCGGGAAGGAGCGGCCCTCGCTGGACAGGCGCGGCGCGTCGAGGAACCGCGCCAGGCGCTCGCCGTCCAGGGTCGCGGACATGACCACGATGCGCAGGTCCTCGCGCAGCTGGCCCTGCACGTCCAGGGCCAGGGCCAGGGCCAGGTCGGCGGACAGGTGGCGCTCGTGGAACTCGTCGAACACCACCGCACCCACGCCTTCCAGCAGCGGGTCGTCCTGGATCATGCGGGTGAGGATGCCCTCGGTGACCACCTCGATGCGGGTGGCGGCCGAGACGCGGTTCTCGAAGCGGATGCGGTAGCCGACGGTCTGCCCGACCTCCTGGCCCAGTTGCCGGGCCATGAACGTGGCCGCGCTGCGCGCGGCCACGCGGCGCGGCTCCAGCATCACGATCCTGCGCCCCTCCAGCCAGGGCGCATCGAGCAGCGCCAGCGGCACCTGGGTGGTCTTGCCGGCCCCGGGCGGGGCCTCCAGCACCAGCCGCGGATGGGCTGACAGGCTGTCCCGGATCGCGGGCAGCAGGGGTGTGATGGGAAAGGACATGGAGCGGCAGGATGCGCGGGCGTGCTGGCGCCCTGCGTACGCGCGAGGGTTCACGAAACAGGAAAAGTATTA
>Ga0207867_1000822_pt1 | contig 28636 bp, 20 predicted proteins | sample HigsolmetaAR206D_FD_184838 | JGI IMG/M metagenome (GOLD analysis project Ga0207867, IMG submission 184838) | Ionic liquid and high solid enriched microbial communities from the Joint BioEnergy Institute, USA - AR20-6-D (SPAdes) (version 2) ...
CATCAGCCCGTACTCGACGGCCGTCACCCCCTCCTCGCCGCGGTCGCGCAGCCGTGAACCGCTCAGCCGGGAAAAGTCCAGCGTCTGGATGCGCGCGGCAAGCGCCGTTATCATTCTGTTAAACACGGGTATAGCCCCCTCCGAGCTGGGAACGGTCCGATCCGGCCCCCGCACCGGCCGGGCGGCGACGTTCGCCTGCGCCGATCAGAGTGATGAGCGCGGCGACCGCGCGTTAAGCCGCCTTTCGGGTCGAAAAAACTGGCCGCCCGGGTGACATGTCATCCGTTCGGACGACATGCGGCCCAAGAAGCGCATGTCGAGCGGCATGATCGCTTTGCAGGGCTGTCAGAACGGATGGTGACTTTGAGTCTCCTTTTGTCTTACTTCTGCGGATAGAACCCTGTTGCCAGTGGTAAACCTGGGCTTGCTGTGATCCGTCACACTTGTCAGAGTCTCGCTCTCCGAGCGATCGGGAAGTGATCGCGAGTCTGCAGGCCGGATTCCAGCCCGATCGCACCCTGGGAGGTCCCGATGGGCATTCGGGTCGTGGTCGTCGACGCCCATACGCTCAGCCGCCATGGCCTGGCGCAGCTCGCCGAACGCGAGCCGGACATCGACTTCGCCGGAGGGGCGGGGACCCTGGCGCAGGCCGCCGCGCGGGTCGCCGCCTGCTCGCCGGACGTGGTCGTGGTGTCCACCAGGCTGCCGGACGGGGACGGGCTGGACCTGGTCCGCACGCTGCGCACCCGCGACCGGGAACTGGGCGCGGTGGTGCTGGGGCCGCCCGAGGACGACGAGGCGCTGTTTCGCGCCATGGAGGCCGAGGCGTCGGCCTACGTGACCACCTCCGCCCCGGCCGCCGAGGTCGTGGCGGCCATCCGGCACGCCGCGGTCGCCCCCGGTTCCTTCACCTCCGCCGGCCTGGCCCAGGCCCTGGCCCGCCGCCGCACCGGCGAACTGCTGAGCCCGCGCGAACGCCAGGTGCTGGCCCTGCTGATGGAGGGCCGCTCCATCGCCGCGATCGCCGACAGCATGCACCTGAGCCATTCGACGGCCAAGACCTATGCGGCCCGCCTGTATGAGAAGCTCGGCGCCGCCAACCGCACCCAGGCGGTGATGACCGCCCTGCGCCTCGGCCTGATCAAACAGGACTCCCTGGTCCCCCCGCCGCGGCTGCCGGAGACCGCCCGTTCCCGCTGAGGTCCTGCGGATCCGAGGCGCGAGGGGGCCTTTACCTCCTGCGCCGCTCAGTGAACCTTTTCAGCACGACGTTCCCGCAGGCGGGGCCTCGGGGTCAGGGATGATGCCGTGACCGGCAATGTCATGACCCCGGATACCGCTCTGACTCCCGTATTCGGCGCCCGGGACCACGTGTTGAACAAGATTCAGTGGTGCTGAGGCGACCTGCCGCGGCGCAGTACCGGGCGTCTTGTCCTCTGTGCTGCAAAGAGCGCGATTCCCAGCGGCCCGGAGCGCCCGTTCCCGCCACGCCCGTCTTGGAAAGGCCTCCTGAATGAGGAGGCCGGTGCTCGGGCGCCGCGGTTTTCCGCCGCCTGGTTTTGAGCGTCGCCGGGGGACGCCCGGTGCCCTGCCGATGCCGGGCCCGTCCGGTCGGGGCGGTCAGGCATTGCTTACCGAGGTCGGGCAGACTAGGGGGCGCCGAACGCGGTTCTGTCGAGCCGCCGGCACAGTGCCCAACGGTGTGAAAGGGGTCGTGGATGAGCGAGTCGAAGCAGGGGCCGTTGACGGGCATCCGGGTGATCGAGCTGGCCGGGATCGGACCGGGGCCCTTTGCGGCCATGCTGCTGGCCGACCTGGGAGCCGAGGTGATCCGGGTGGACCGGGCCTCGGCGGTGAGCGGGGCCGGGCAGGCGACCACCGACTTCACCAACCGCGGCAAGCGCTCCATCGCCGTCGACCTCAAGAGCGAAAAGGGCAAGCAGGTCGTGCTGCGCCTGGTGGAGAAGGCCGACGTGCTGCTGGAGGGCTTCCGGCCGGGCGTGACCGAGCGGCTGGGGCTGGGCCCCGACGACTGCCTGGCCGTCAACCCCAAGCTGGTGTACGGGCGGATGACCGGCTGGGGGCAGCACGGGCGGCTGTCGCAGAGCGCCGGGCACGACATCGGCTACATCGCCATCACCGGGGCGCTGCACGCCATCGGCCGGGCCGGCGGGCCGCCGCAGGTGCCGATGAACCTGCTGGGCGACTTCGCCGGCGGCAGCATGTACCTGGTGGTGGGGGTGCTGGCGGCGCTGCTGGAGGCCCGCATCAGCGGACGCGGCCAGGTGGTGGACGCGGCGATCGTGGACGGCACCGCGCACCTGACCACCTTCATCCACGCCTTCCTGGCCGGCGGGATGTGGACCGACGAGCGCGGGGTGAACATGCTCGACACCGGCGCCCCCTGGTACGACGTGTACGAGACCGCCGACGGCAAGTACGTGGCCGTCGGCGCGATCGAGCCGCAGTTCTACGCCGAGTTCCTGCGGCGGCTGGGCATCGAGGACGCCGACGAGCTGCCCGCCCAGCACGACCGGGCCGGCTGGCCGGTGCTGCGCAAGCGGTTCGCCGAGGCGTTCAAGACCAAGACCCGCGACGAGTGGGCCGAGATCTTCCTGCCCGGCGACGCCTGCGTGGCGCCGGTGCTGTCGCTGAAGGAGGCGGCCGAGCACCCCTACAACACCGAGCGCGAGGTCTTCGTCGAGCGGGACGGGCACCTGCAGCCGGCGCCCGCGCCGCGCTTCTCCCGCACCCCGGGCGCCATCTCCGGCTCGCCCGCCCTGCCCGGCCAGCACACCCGCCAGGTGCTGGAGGAGTTCGGCTTCACCGACGTGGACGAGCTGCTGGCCGAAGGGGCCGTCGCCCAGGGCTGACCGCCCCGGCAGGAGCGGCTCTCCGCCGGGCGCCCGCGTCCGCCCCGCGGGCCCGGCGGGACGCCCCCAAGGAGCCGGGCGGGCCTTCCGGCTGGGCTTTTGGACCAAGTGCCGGGGGCGTGGAATGGGCGGGCGGACAACCCGCGCCCCCGGGCCTCGGCGCGGCCCGGGGCATGCGGCACACTCTGGAAATCGCTGATCGGTTCTGGAGGTCGCCGTATGCGTGAGGTCGTGATCTGCTCGCCCGTCCGCACCCCCGTCGGCAGGTTCGGCGGGGCGCTTCGGGACGTCCCGCCGCAGCGGCTGGCCGCCACGGTCATCGCCGAGCTGCTCAAGCGCACCGGCGCCGACCGGATCGACGAGGTGATCCTCGGCCAGTGCTACCCCAACGGGGAGGCCCCCGCCATCGGCCGGGTGGCGGCCCTGGACGCCGGGCTGCCGGTGGAGGTCCCCGGCAGCCAGATCGACCGGCGCTGCGGCTCGGGCCTGCAGGCGGTCATCAACGCCGTGCTCATGGTGCAGTCGGGGGCCTGCCAGACCGTCATCGCCGGCGGTGTGGAGAGCATGAGCCAGGTGGAGTACTACGCCACCGGGCTGCGCTGGGGCCGCCCCGGCGCGGAGATCAAGCTGATGGACCGGCTGGACCGGGCGCGCGTCACCCCCGGCGGCGAGCACCACCCGGTGCCCGGCGGGATGCTGGAGACCGCCGAGAACGTCCGGGCCAAATACGGCATTCCCCGCGCCGAGCAGGACGAGCTGGCGCTGCGCTCCCACCAGCGGGCGGTGGCCGCCCAGCGGGAGGGACGCTTCGATGCGGAGATCGTCCCGGTGGAGGTGCCCGGCCGCAAGGAGACCGTCGTGGTGGACCGCGACGAGCACCCGCGCGCCGACACCACCCTGGAGAAGCTGGCCGCGCTGCGCCCGGTGCGGGCCGCGGTGGACCCCGGGGCCACGGTCACCGCGGGCAACGCCAGCGGCCAGAACGACGGCGCCGCGGTCTGCCTGGTGACCACCCGCCAGGAGGCCGACCGGCTCGGGCTGACCGTGCGCGCCCGCCTGGTGTCGTGGGCGGTGGCCGGGGTGCCGCCGGAGCTGATGGGGCTGGGGCCGGTGCCGGCCACCGCGCGCGCCCTGGAGCAGGCCGGCCTGACCCTGGCGGACATGGACCTGATCGAGCTGAACGAGGCGTTCGCCGCCCAGGTGCTCGGCGTCACCCGCGAGTGGGGGTTCGGCGCGGGCGACTTCGAGCGGCTCAACGTCAACGGTTCGGGCATCTCGCTGGGCCACCCGGTGGGCGCCACCGGCTGCCGCATCCTGGCCACCCTCATGTATGAGATGGAGCGCCGCCAGGCCCGCTACGGCCTGGAGACGATGTGCATCGGCGGCGGGCAGGGCCTGGCCGCGGTGTTCGAGCGCGTGCCCGCCTGAGCCCGCCCTTTCCGGGACGCCTTTTGAGGACGGGGTGATTCCCGCAAGGCGTCCGGATGGCGCGAAGACGGTGGCGTGCCACCCGGGTGATGTGCAAGAGCGCCGGGCGGCGGGCGTTTCGGCCCGCCGCCCGGCCGTATCCGGGCAGGGAGCTTTCGGTGCGGGTGGAGAGAAGCAATTGTCAGCCGGGTGACAAGTGCCCGCCGGTTTTGGCTCCGATGCTGACAAGACAGCCGTTCCCGCGATTGTAATAACTTACTTATTGAATATTTCGGCGCTGCTCTAACCAACCCCACGGCTCCTTTCCGCGGGCGGACCACCGCCCCTTCCACCCCCGGCCCGTAAAGGAGAACGAATGCGCCGCCGCAGAATGCGCGCCTGGAGCGCCCTGGCCGCCTCGGCCGTCACCGCCGCCGCGATGCTCCTGGCGGCGCCCGGCACCGCCCACGCCGACACCTCCCCGCCCGGCGCCAACGACTGGACCTGCAAGCCCACCCCGCAGCGGCCCCGCCCCGTGGTGCTGGTCCACGGAACGTTCGAGAACATGGCGTTCAACTGGCAGTGGCTGTCGCCGGTGCTCAAACGCCACGGCTACTGCGTCTTCGCCCTCAACTACGGCGGCAAGACCCCCGAGTCCCCCATCCAGGGGACCGAGGACATCCCCACCTCCGCCGGGCAGCTGGCCGCCTTCGTCGACGCCGTGCTGAAAGCCACCGGGGCCGCCGAGGTCGACATCATCGGGCACTCCCAGGGCGGCATGATGCCCCGCTACTACGTGCGCTTTCTGGGCGGCGCCGACAAGGTCCACCACCTGATCGGGCTGGCGCCGTCCAACTACGGCACCACCTTCTGGGGCCTGGTCGTCGAAGGCGGCCTGATGCGGCTGACCGAGCTGGCGGTGCGGCTGGCACCGGCCGTCGGTCAGCAGATCGAGGGTTCACAGTTCCTGCGCAAGCTCAACGACGGCGGCGACACCGTGCCCGGCGTCGTCTACACCGTCATCGCCAGCAGGTACGACGAGGTGGTGACCCCCTACACCAACTCCTTCCTCAAGGACGGGCGGGCCCGCAACCTCACCATCCAGGACCTGTGCCCGCTCAACCCCGTCGAGCACCTGGCCATCATCTGGGACAAGCCCACCCAGCTGGTCATCCTCAACACGCTGGCCGGGCTGGATCCCCGCACCCCTGTGGAGTGCGCCTTCCCCAGGCCGTGACTTCGAGCAGGCCCCGGGGCTCGCCTCCGGCCCCGGGGCTCGTCACCCTCCCGGCCCGTCGGCGGGCCTTGGCGTGATTTCCGCGGGCGGCAGGCCGGGGGATGCGGCCGTGAGCACCGGCGGGCCTCCCGCGGGCGCACGCCGAAAAGAACTCACCGGCCGTGCTTAGAACTGCGGCATCACCGGTCGCCCATGCGGCGCCGGCGGGATCGGCCGGATCGTCGCCGTGGCCCGTGCGTTCCCCTCGGCTCGCCGTTTCGGCTTTGCAGCGACGCGCCCCGTCCGGCCGCTTTCGGACGGGACCGAGTATCGTCCGCATTCCCCCGGAACATCGGGTTGCAGGTCGCTTTGCGGCAAACCGGCGGCGAAGGAGCGTGAGCGTGGCAGAAGTCCAGGTCACCGCGCCGATGCACGGCACGGTCGAGAGCGTGGAGGCGAAAGAGGGGCAGGCCGTGGCGGCGGGCGGCCCGCTGGTGGTGCTGGAGGCGATGAAGATGCAGCACGTCGTCGAGGCGCCCACCGCCGGGATCGTGCGCCGGCTGCCGGTCGCGCCCGGCGACACCGTCGCCGAGGGCGACCCGGTCGCCTACCTGGAGCCCGCCGCCGTCGAGGAGCAGGCGCCCGCCGCCGAGGACGGGCGGCCGGACGGCACGGCGGCGGCGGAGGAGGAGATCAGGGAGGACCTCGCCGAGGTGATCCGGCGGCACGAGATCGGCCTGGACGCCGCCCGGCCCCAGGCCGTGGCCCGCCGGCGCGCCACCGGCCGGCGCACCGCCCGCGAGAACATCGCCGACCTGTGCGATCCGGGCACCTTCACCGAGTACGGCGCGCTGGTCATCGCCGCGCAGCGGCGCCGCCGCCCCGTCGAAGAGCTGATCGAGCGCACCCCCGCCGACGGCCTGGTGGCCGGGATCGGCGAGATCAACGGCCGCCAGGCGGTGGTCATGTCGTATGACTACATGGTCCTGGCCGGCACCCAGGGGGCGATGAACCATCTCAAAAAAGACCGCATGTTCGAGCTGGCGGCCCGGCGGCGCCTGCCGGTGGTGCTGTTCGCCGAGGGCGGCGGCGGACGGCCGGGCGACACCGACACCCCCACCGTCTCCGGCCTGGACACCATGGCCTTCCACCTGTTCGCCCGGCTCAGCGGGCAGGTGCCGCTGGTGGGCATCGCCGCCGGGCGCTGCTTCGCCGGCAACGCCGCCCTGCTGGGCTGCTGCGATGTGGTCATCGCCACCGCCGACGCCAACATCGGCATGGGCGGCCCGGCGATGATCGAAGGCGGCGGGCTCGGCAGCTACACCCCCGAGCAGATCGGCCCGATCTCGGTGCAGGTCCCCAACGGGGTGGTGGACCTGCCGGTCGCCGACGAGGCCGAGGCGGTCGCGGTGGCCCGCCGCTACCTGTCCTACTTCCAGGGCCCGGCACCGCAGTGGGACGCGCCGGACCAGCGGCGGCTGCGGTCCCTGATCCCGCAGGACCGCCGCCGCGTCTACGACGTGCGGGCGGTGATCGAAACCCTCGCCGACACCGGCTCGGTGCTGGAGCTGCGCAAAGGGTTCGGCGCCGGGATCATCACCGCGCTGGTGCGCATCGAGGGCCGCCCCTACGGGCTGATCGCCAACAACCCCGCCCACCTGGGCGGCGCCATCGACCGGGACGCCGCCGACAAGGCCGCCCGCTTCCTGCAGCTGTGCGACGCCCACGGCCTGCCGGTGGTGTCGTTGTGCGACACCCCCGGCTTCATGGTCGGCCCGGACGCCGAGCAGACCGCCACCGTGCGGCATTTCTCCCGCCTGTTCGTGACCGGCGCGCACCTGCGGGTGCCGATCTGCATGGTGATCTTGCGCAAGGCCTATGGGCTGGGCGCCCAGGCGATGGCCGGCGGCAGCCTGCGGGTGCCGCTGGCCACGGTGGCCTGGCCGACCGGGGAGCTGGGCGGCATGGGGTTGGAAGGGGCGGTCCGGCTGGGGTTCCGCCGGGAACTTGAGGCGATCGCCGACCCGGCCGAGCGGCAGGCGACCTTCGATGCGCTGGTGGCGGCCGCCTACGAGCAGGGCAAGGCGCTGAACGCGGCCACCGTCTTCGAAATCGACGACGTGATCGACCCGGCCGACACCCGGCGCTGGATCACCACAGCCCTGCGCGACGTCCCCCTGGAGTCCGCCCGCCGCGCCTTCATCGACACCTGGTGACGCATCCCCGCGGCGCGGAACCGCCACGGCACCGGAATGAGGAAACGGGTGTCAGCGCCGTCTGCCGGGGTAGTGGCCCTCTGCACCGCCTCTCCCGGCGCACCGGAAGGTGCGTGAGACGGGCCCGCTGAGATCGACCACCGGGCTGATTCCCAGGGCCGCCGCGAACGCGGCGGCCCTGGCCGGTCTACGCCTGCCAGAACTTTGCAGCCGTCTTCCGGCCGGCCGGGCCCATCGACCGCGGTGGGCGTCTTCGGCAGGAGGCACGGCCGGTGGCGCCTGGCTGCCGCGTGCGCCGTCGCCGGTCGCGGACACGAACCCGCCGGGACGCCTGGGCCGCCGCATCTGCGAACCGCTCTTCTCCGAACGCGTTTCGTGCTCGGACCGGCCGGGCCGTCCGGAGCGGAATAGACGGTCTTGTGCAGCAAAGAGCGGAACCTTCACAAGAGCGCAAGAAGTCTTATCTGCGAAAGTTGCTGGTAGTGGCGTTGTCCGGCCCGGTAGCGTTGCGCCGCGGCCGGCGATGATCGCCGCCGGTCCGGCGGCCCGTTGGAGGTTTCCGTGTACCACCCGCCCCCCGCTCCGCCTCCCGGTTTTCCGCCACCGGGTTTCCCGCCTCCGCCGGGACCCGTGCTGCCGCCCGTGCCGCCACGGCGCAGATGGCCGGGCAGGCTGATGACGCTCTTCGTCGTCCTGGTCGTCGCCATCGTCATCGTGTCCGTGGTGGCGCTGGTCAAGGCGGTGAGCGGTGGCGGGTGCGGCACCGGTGGGATCACGCTGAACCTGGTCACCTCCCCGGAGAAGGCGGGGATCGTCCGCCGGGCGGCTGAGGACTACTCCGGCCGCGAGGTGGACGGCCGGTGCGTGCACGTCGCCGTCCAGGTCAAGTCCTCCGGCGAGGCGATGAGCGCGCTGGCGCGCGGCTGGGACGCCCAGACCGACGGGCCGGTGCCGGATGTGTGGTCACCGGCCGGCTCCGGCTGGGTCACCCTGCTGCGGCACCGGCTCGCCCAGTCCGAACGCCGCCTGGATCTGCTGCCGGAGCGGAGCCAGGGGATCGCCGCGGCGCCCCTGGTGATCGCCATGCCCAAGCCGATGGCGCAGGCCCTGGGCTGGCCGGACCGGGAACTGGGCTGGTCGGACCTGCTGAAGCTGGCGCGCGACCGGCGGGGCTGGGGCGCGGTCGGGCACCCGGAGTGGGGAGAGTTCCGCATGGGCAAGACCAACCCCGGCTTCTCCACCTCCGGGCTGAACGCCACGGTCGGGGCCTACTACGCCGCCGCGGGCAAAACCAGCGGCCTGACCGCCGCCGACCTGCGGCGCGCCGGCGTCCAGGCGGCCGTGCGGACCCTGGAGAACTCCGTCGTCCACTACGGCGACACCACGCTGACCTTCCTGGAAGGGCTGCAGCGCGCCGACGACGCCGGCGCCGGGCTGTCGTATGTGTCGGCCGTGGCGGTGGAGGAGATGTCGGTCCACTACTACAACCAGGGCAACCCCACCGGGGACCCGGCCCAGGCCGGCAAACACCCCAAGCCGAAGACGCCGCTGGTGGCCATCTACCCCAAGGAAGGAACGCTGGTCTCCGACCACCCCTATGTCATCTTGCGCACCATCGCCCCCGGCAAGCGCCGCGCCGCCGAGGACTTCCTGTCCTACCTGCGCGGTGAGCGGGTGCAGCGGGCCTTCCGCGCCGACGGCTTCCGCGGCTTCGACAACCGGCCCGGCGAGGTGATCAAGGAGGCCGACGGGCTGCTGCCGGACCGGCCGCGCAAGACGCTCGCCCCGCCGGACCCCGAGGTGCTGGACGGGGTGCTGCGCAGCTGGGAGTCGCTGCGCAAGCGGGCCAACGTGCTGTTCCTGGTGGATGTGTCCGGCTCGATGGCCGAACCGCTGCCGGGCACCGGCCGCACCAGGATGCAGCAGGCCCAGCGCGCGCTCCGGCAGGCCGTCGACGACTTCGTCGCAGTGGACCGCGTGGGACTGTGGGAGTTCTCCACCGATCTGGGCGGCGGCCGCGACTACCGCCCGCTCGTCCCGATCAGACCGATGAGCACCCCCGGGCACCGGGAGCGGCTGCGCGAGCAGATCGCCGCACTGCGCCCGCGCGGCGACACCGGGCTGTACGACAGCACGCTGGCGGCCTTCCGGCACGTGCGGGCCGCCCGCCAGGACGGGGCGATCAACTCGGTGGTGGTGCTCACCGACGGCCGCAACGACGACCCCGGCGGCGGGCTGTCGCTGGAGGAACTGCTGAAGGAGCTGGACGGCGCCGACGGAGTGCGGATCTTCACCATCGCCTACGGCGCCGGAGCCGACGGCGGGGCGCTGAAGAAGATCTCCGAGGCCACCGACGCCGCCGCCTACGACTCCCGCGACCCGGCCACCTTGGACAAGGTGCTGACCCAGGTGGTCTCCAACTTCTGAGCGGCGGCGCTCAGCGGGCCACCCGGCGGCCGGGTGGCCCGCGCGGCCGGGGATTGGCTACCTTCCGGCGCGGAGGTACCGGGAATGCCGAAGTTCTCGATGGTCCTGGGCGGCTATGACCCGCGGCAGGTGGACGAGATGGTGGCCAAGCTGGAGGGCACACTGGGCCGTGCCCCCCTGCAAGGGCCGCCGGTCACCCTCAAGCTGCTGGAGTGGACCAGCTTCAGCGTCGCGCTGCGCGGCTACGACCGGTTCGAGGTGGACGGGGCGATGCGCCGCTACCGCCGGGAACTGGCCGCGCTGGAGGGCGTGGAACTGACCGACGACGAGCCGGACGGCGGGCTGAGCCTGGTGCTCGGCGAGCCCGAACCCGAGCCCGGGCACGAGCCGGAGCACAGGAGCGGGCCCGAGCTCCAGCGGCTGCACCTGCCGCTGGAGCTGCGCGAGGAGATCCGCCGCGAGCACGGCCTGGCGGTGCGCTGGCGCGGCTATGACCGCCACCAGGTCGAGCAGTTCGTGGTGCGGATATGGGGCCGCCTGGGCCGCTACTCCCTGCGCGCCTACCGCATCGAGCCCGAGCCGCTGGAGGACCGGGAGCTGGACGAGGCCGCCTTCGACATCGTGCTGCGCGGCTACGACATGGCCGCGGTCCACCGCATGCTGGCCGATTACCGGCGGCGGCTGACCGGGCGCTGACCGCCGGCGGGATCAGTCCTCTGCCTTCTTGAGCTCCTTCTTCTTGCGGCGCTTGACCGTCACGCCGCCCCAGAAGGAGAAGCCGCCGACCACCACCTTGGGCGCCCCGGGCGCGCCCGGCCCGGTGGCCTTGTCGTCGAAGGCGCCCATGATGCCCAGCCCCCGCACGGTGACCTCCAGGTCCTCGGGGACGATGACGTCGATGCCGCCCATGATGGCGAAGACGTTGATCCGCAGTTCCGGCTCGCTGAAGCGGGCCTCGGTCAGGTCGATCGTCCCGCCGCCCCAGAAGGCGAACCCGGTGAAGCGGCGCGGCGCCGTCCAGGGCCCCCGCCGCTTGAACTCGCTCATGATCGCGATACCGGTCCGGGAGGTGGGCTCGCCACCGGTGATGCGCTGGCCGGGCGGCACGGGGCCGAAGGCGGGCACGGCGCCGCCCGGCAAGTCGCGGGTGAGCGCTTCCAGCTCCCCATAGGTACGGGCGGTGTAGGCGGCGGTCAGCCGCTCCTCCAGTTCCTCGAGGTTGATCCGGCCGTCACCGGCGGCCTCGCGCAGCCTCTGGGCCACCTGCTCGCGATCGGCGTCGGAGGCCCGCAGATCCCGCGGGTCGGCGGGGATCCGGCGGTCGGGAAGATCGGTCATGGCCCTACCGTAATTCGGGCGTGTCGCGGTTTCGAGTGCGGTGCGGTCACCGGCCGGCTCCGGACGGGCACCCCTTCCCCGGACGAGCGTGCGCCCCGGCGCCGGCGGGCGGCCCGTGCGCCCGCCGGAAAGGAGGACGCGCGTCCGGCGGCCCCGCGGGGAGCCGCCGGCGCACGCGGTCATCCGGAACGAGCGGGCTCAGGCGCCGCTGAAGTAACGGCGGGGGTTGCCCACCAGCATCTGCTCGATCTGGGCCTCACTGACCCCGGCGGCGCGCAGCGCGGGCAGCACGTCCCGGCCGATGTGCCCGTAGTGCCAGTTGGGGGCCATGCTGCGCAGCGACTCCGGGTCGGGGCCGAACCAGTCCATGTAACAGCTGGCGTCATGGCTGAGCACCATCCGGTCGGCGTACCCCCGCTCGCACAGCGCCGCGACGGTGGCCACGCGCTGCTCGGTGGGGTTGAACACATCCAGCCCGAAGCGGTCCATCCCCAAGATCGCGCCGGTGTCGGCCAGCTCCATCAGGTAGTCCAGGTCGTTGCTGTCGCCGGCGTGGCCGATGACGACCTTGGAGGGGTCCACGCCCTCCTTGCCGAGCAGCTCCAGCGCCGGCCGTCCGGTCTGCGCGGCGGCCGAGGTGTGCACGGTGATCGGCGCCCCGGTCTCCCGGTGGGCGGCGGCCACCGCGCGCAGGATGCGGGTGACGCCGGGGGTCAGGCCCTGGGCCTCCACGCAGCACTTGAGGAAGGCCGCCTTGACGCCGGTGTCGGCGATGCCCTCGGTCAGGTCGCGCACGAACATCTCCACCAGCGGCTCCGGGCCGCCCAGCAGCGTGTCCGGGCCGCGGTAGTGCAGCTGGAAGGGCAGCTGATCGTAGGAGTACAGGCCGGTGGCCACGATGATGTTCAGCTCCGGCACCTGCTCGGCGATGCGCTGGATGCGCGGGATGTAGCGGCCCAGCCCCCACACCGTCGGGTCGGCGATCGTGGAGACCCCCTGCGCGGCCAGGTCGCGCAGCTTGGCCACCGCGTCGGCGACCCGCTCCTCCTCGTCCCACCAGCCGCCGAGGCCGTAGTTGTGCACATGCTCGGTGGACAGGACGAACACATGCTCGTGCATGTACGTCCGGCCCAGTGCGGCGACGTCGACGGCGCCCCTGACGGTCTCCACGGTGGTCATGTCCGCCTCCTCGCGTACCGACTAGTCGGTACCTGGCAAACTTAGGGGGAGCGCAGGCGCAGTGGCAGGCTTTTCGGCACATCGAGCGAGCGGAGCTTTCCGGACCGGCGGCGGGAGGGCGGGGCATGGCCGGTGACAGACGGCCCGCCGGCGCGCGGACGTCGCCGACGGAGCGGCGCATCCTGGCCGCCGCCGTGCACCTGTTCGCCGAGCACGGCTTCGACGGCACCTCCGTGCAGCAGATCGTGGAACGGGCCCAGATCACCAAGGGCGGCCTCTACCACTACTTCGGCTCCAAGCAGGACCTGCTGCAGGAGATCTACCAGTCGCTGATCAGCCGCCAGCTGCAGGACCTGGAGCGCATCCTGGCGGCCGGGCTGGACCCGCCCGCCACCGTGCGGGCGGTGATCGAGGCGCTGGTGATCTCCACCGCCGAGCACATCGACGAGGCCAAGGTCTTCGCCCGGGAGCTGAACCGCCTCGACCCGGCCCGCCTGGCCGCGGTGCGCGCCGAGCGGCGCCGCTACCACACCGCCTTCCGCGACCTCATCGAACGGGGCCAGCGCGAGGGGGTGTTCTCCCGCGTCGCCCCCGCCGACACCGTGACGCTGATCGTCTTCGGCATGGTCAACGAGATGCCCCGCTGGTACCGGGCCGACGGTCCCAAACCCGCCTCCCGTTTCGCCGCCGAGGTCGCCGACTTCGTCCTGACCGCCCTGCGGCCCCGCTGAGCGGGCCCGCCCGGCCGGGGAAACGGTCCGGGGCCCGCGGACGTGCTGCGAGCCCCGGCGCGAAGGGGATCCTCGGGCGGATCAGACGGTGGTGACGACCTGCTCGTAGTCCAGGCGCGGGTTGCGGTCGAACCAGGCGTTGGGGCCGGGCTTGCCGACGTTGACCACGGCGATGGCCCGGTGGCGGCCGTCGGGGAAGAACTCCGCAGACAGGCCGTCGGCGTCGAAACCGGTCATCGGGCCGGCCGCCAGCCCGGCGGCGCGGATGCCCACGATCAGGTAGCCCAGCTGGATGGCGGCGTTGAAACGGGCCGCACCGGCCCGGGCCTCGGGGTCGGCGAAGGCGTCCTTGGCGTTGGGGGCGTGCGGGAACACCGTCGGCAGGTGCTCGTGGAAGTCGTTGTCGGCGGCGACGATCAGCGTCAGCGGCGCGGTGGCGGTCTTGTCCCGGTTGCCCGGGGACAAGTGCTTGATCAGCCGCTCGCGGGCCTCCTTGCTGCGCACCGCCACCAGCCGCAGCGGCTGGGAGTTCATCGCGGTGGGCCCCCACTTCACCAGCTCGTAGATCGCCCGCACCTGCTCGTCGGTGACCGGTTCGTCGGTGAAGGCGTTGGCGGTGCGCGCCTGGCGGAACAGCAGGTCCTGGGCGAAGGGGTCCAGGGCCAGCTCCTGCGCGGCGGTGTCGTCCTGCACGGTGGGTGCCGTCATATCGCAAACCTTCTGGCTCTAGAGGTTCGGGATCGTCCTCACGAAACGAGTTGAAGTTTCAACTCATTCCGGCGCTCTGAGTAAGCTCGATCACACCTCGCGGGCCGGGGCGCGGACGCTACGACCAGGGCAGGGCGTGCACGCCCTGGCCGACGCCGACCGCCAAGGCGGCGACGCCCAAGAGCACCAGACCGGCGAAGACCGACCAGCGCCCGGCCTGATAGCCCACCGGGACCAGCGCGTTGCGCCGGCCCCGCACCGGCCAGGGGTCGCGCAGCGGGGCGGTGCCGGGCACCTCCTCGTCGATCTCCAGCGGCGGGACCGGCGCCCCCTTCCGGCCGGCAGAAGGCAGCCCGGTCACCCAGCCGAGCAGCCCGGCCACCTCGGCCGGGTCGGTGTCCAGGCCCGAGCCGAAGTAACGCACCCGCCCGGCCAGCTGGTCCAGCGCCCGGATCGCGTTGCCCAGCCCCGCCTCCTGCAGCCAGCGGCGCACCCGCTCGCCCGCCTCCCGCCCGGACAGGCCCTCCAGGCCGGCCAGCGAGCGGCCGACCATGGTGGTGCGCAGCAGGTCGATCTTGGTCAGCACCACCGCCACCCGCCGCTGCCGGCCCCGGTCCGGACGCGAACGCAGCTCGTTGAGCACCCGCTGCAGGGTGTCGGCCGGGTCCTCCTCCGACGACGGCGCCGCCTGCTCCACCGCGGCCCGCTCCTCCTCGCTCAACGCCCGCCGCACCACCGGCAGCGCGAACGGGTCCACCACGAACAGCAGCGCCTCGCCGTGGTCGAGATAGCGCAGCGACTCCACCTCCCCGGCCCCGGTGAAATGCTCGCCGGCCGGGTCGAACAGGTAGAGGATGCGGTGCCCGGCGCCGGGCAGCTCCACATCCACCATGGTGGCCAGCGGCAGCTCCGGGCCGGTCTTGGCCAGCCGCCCGCCGCGCTGGAACTCCCGCATCGCGCTCGCGTACGCCTGCGCGTGCCGCCGCTCGACGAAGGCCAGCGCGCCGTGCGCGGCGCGGGCCCGCGCGTGCAGCGCCCGGATGGCCAGGAACATGAACGTCGTCTTGCCCGCCGCCGGCCCCCCGACGAACGGCAGCGGCTCCACCCGCACCCGCCCGATCCGCTCCGGCAGCCGCCCGTTGCAGTGCGGGCAGTAGGCGGTCAGCCGGTAGCGGCCCAGCGGGATCGTGGTGGGCAGCCGCGCCCCGCACCGGCACACGTGCCGGAAGGCCCCGGCGGTGCCGGGCACCAGCCGCCGGTGCCGCAGCCCGCAGCCGGGACACTCATACACCGGCAGCGCGATCTTCTCGTAGCAGAACGGGTGCGGGCAGGTCTGCAGGATCCGCCCATAGGCCATGAACGCCCGCTCCAGCAGGCCCAGCGTCGCCACGCACACCAGCCACCCGCCCAGCCCGACCACCGCGACCAGGCCGTAGCAGGCCGTCAGCGCGGCGCCGATGACCGTGGCCGGCAGCGCCGCCAGCGCGATCCCGGCCACCAGCGCCAGCCACACCGGGATGAGGAAGTAACCCCACAGGCCGCCCAGCAGCACCCGGGTGACCTTGACGATCGCGGTGCGGGCGGTCTGCCAGGCCCAGGGCACGACCACCCGCGTCATCGCCCACCAGTCCAGCCACACCTGGCCCAGCAGGTAGTGCCGGTAGGCCACCTCGGGCACCGGGACGGGCGAGGGCCCTTTGGCGGTGATGGGCGCCAGCGTCCGCCACGCCTGCAGGTAGACGAACCCCAGCACCACGGCCCCGGCGCTCAGCAGCGTCAGCGTGAACAGCACCGGGAAGATGACGATGAAGCCCAGCCACATGGCGCCCAGCCACAGGGCCACCAGCAGGAACGCGATGACGGCGGGCACCGCCTCAGCCCTCCTCGCCGCCGGCCAGCAGTCTGCGCAGCTCGGCGCGCAGCTCCGGCTCCTGGCGCAGGTGCGACTCCAGCTGCCGGGAGGCCATCCAGCCCCCGGCGGCCGAACGCGCCCACGCCTCCAGGCGGGGCTCGCTGACCCCGGCCCGCCGCAGCCGCAGGGCGATCTCGACCAGCTCGTTGCGCTGCCCGGGCCCGAAAGCCGGCCGCCCCCAGATCCGCCGTCCCCGCGGCTCCATCCACCGCCCGGCCAGCCGGGCGCGGACCGGGGCGGAGGCGGCGGCCAGCACCGCCGCCCGGAAGCGGGTGTCGCGGCGGGCCAGCCGCCGGGCCGCCCAGGTGAAGGCGGTCCGGCACAGCTGCGGGTCGGCCTGGCCGGCGGCCGCGTGCACCACCTCCAGTTCGGCGGCGGCGGTGTCCGGCTGCGCGGCGCCGACGGTCTTGGCGTAGGCGATCAGCACCGCGGCGTCGCGGGCGGCGCGCGCCTGCGGTTCGAAGGCCGCCAGCACCTGCCCGGCCACCCGCAGCAGCACCGGGTCCTCCAGCGCCAGCTCGCCGTCCACCGCCGCCTGCCGGAACGTCCGCGACGGCAGCGCCGCCAGCGCCGGGTAGCGGGGCACCAGCTCCTCGTAGGCGTCCAGCAGCGCGCCGCACTCGGCCGCCGACGCCGGCACCGCCCACACCTCGCGCAGCACCGCGTCCACCGCCGCCGACTGCGATGCGTCCAGCCGCAGCAGCGCGCCGGTCACATCCACCCGGCGGTCCCGGTGCCGGCGCCCCACCGACGCCAGCACCGCCAGCCCCACCTCGGGCGCCTGCGACCAGTCCCGGGCCTGCAGCAGGTCGCAGGCCCGGTCGGTGAGCAGGGCGGCGCGCCCGGCCGCATCGGCCTGCGCCAGCCCGGCGATCACGCCGTCGGTCAGCCGCTCCCGCCAGGGGGCGGGCACCGCCGTCAGCGCCTCGGCCAGGTCGCCGGCGCCGCGGCGGGCGCACCGGACGGCGGCGGCGCGCACCTCCTCGGCGGCCGGCGGGACGCCGGCCCGTACGGCCGCCGCCACCAGATGCCCCACCCTCGTCAGGTCGGCGGCCTGCCGCAGCGCCTGCGTCAGCTGCGGCTCCAGCCGTTCCAGCGCCTGGGCCGACAGTTCAAAGCGCGGCAGCCGGCCGGCCAGGCCGGGGTCCTGCAGCGCCAGCATCGCGCAGCGCTCGGCGCACCGGTCGGCGACCTGCGCCGCCTGCACCCGCCGCGCCCAGGTGTGCATCGCCAGCGCCAGGTCGAACCCCACCGCCGGCAGCGCCGGCACCAGCTCCGGCCACACCCACTCGGGGACGCGCCCGCCGTGGCGGGTCAGCAGCTCGGCGGCCGGCTTCTCCTCCTCGGGGGAGGGGGCGGTGCGGCCCCGGCACAGCGCCAGCAGCGCCGCCGCCCGCTCCAGCGCCGGCGCCAGCGCGGCCTTTTCCGCGCCGCCGTCTTCGCCGTCGAGCTGGACGGTGACCAGCTCACCGAGCGCGTCCAGCCCGGCGAAATCGGCCTCCCGCCAGCAGTCCGCCACGGTGCGCGCGAACCGGCTGCCGCCGTCTCCGGCGGCGGCCCGCCCGGCCTTCTCCTCCCGGGGCTCCTTTTCGTCCAGGAAGAACGCCGGGTCGTCGGGGCGGACGGCCGACCACACATCGGGCGTGGTGCCCACCACCCGGTGCGGCGTGCCGGCGGGGTCGGCGGTGAAGGTGGTGAACGACAGCCGGGCCGCCACCGCCGCCGGCAGCGAATACGACAGCACCGCGATCCAGTGCACGATCGGCCCGGCGTCCCGGCACACCAGCACCAGCCTGCCGTGCCCGCGGTCCAGCGCCGCCACCGCCGTGTCCACCAGCCGCACCAGCAGGGGGTAGGAGTTCTCCGCGGCCAGCCGTTCGGCGAGCGTCTCGGGGGAGACGCCCGAGCCGGGCGGCAGGTCCTCCAGCGGGGCCAGCTCGCCGTCGCCCGGCTGCTCGGCCCAGATCTCCGCCTGCCACAACTCGATCGGCCGCAGCCCCTCCAGCTCCTCCGGCTCGGCCACCACCGCGTGCGCGAAGAAGTTGCCCTGCCGGCCCGAATAGTCCTGGCCCAGGTAGCGCGAGCGCACCAGCAGCGCCCGCCCGCCCACCCGGTCATAGGACAGTGCCACCGGGAAACGCTCCAGCTCCTTGGGGGTCGGCGACAGCGGCGCATCCGGCGGCGGCCGGTAGGCCATGAACGGGGTCACCGCCGCCCGCACGCCCGGCGGCAGGCCGGGCGTTTCGGCCACGAACTGAAACCCCGAACGGCCCGTCGGGCCCTTGCGCGCCGAGGTGTAGTGCAGTTGCCAGGCCACCTGTCAGCTCCCGTTCCCGTTCGCCCGGCCGCGCGTGCCCTCCAGCATGCCGAACCGGTGCAGCAGCCACAGCAGCGGATCCTCCACCCGGTGCGGGCGGACCCCGCCGGCGCCCACCCGGCCGTCGCTGGGCATCCCGCCCAGCGCCGAGACCCCGAACAGCGCGTACTCGGCGTACTGCTGGCGCAGGTACACATCCAGCTGCCCGGCCTGCCACTGGTGCAGCAGCCCCCGCACCTGGGCGTCCACCGCCTCCCGGTCGTCCAGGTCCAGCGTCCCCGGCGACGGGCGGGTGCGGTGCAGCGCCGACTGCACCGCCAGCGCCGGGGCCAACGCGTCGATCTTGGTCAGCGCCACCGCCACCGGCACCTTCAGCCGCTCGCCGGTCCGCAGCTCCCGCCGCTGCCGCAGCGCCTCGGTGACCCGGGCGATCACGTTGATCGGCTCGGCGTCGGGGTCGGGCGGCGTGGCCGGCAGCAGCGCGGCGGCCTCCTCCCGCAGCGCCGCCCGCGCCCCCGGCAGCTCCAGCGGGTCCACCAGGAAGATGATCGCGTCGGCCGCCTCCAGGTAGCGCAGGTGCAGATCGCGCACCTCCCGGCTGCGCAGGTCCTCCCCGGCGGTGTCGAACAGCACCAGCACCAGCGACTCGGTGCGCTCGCGGCCCAGCCGCAGCCTGCTCGGCAGCCGGCGGCGGGCCTGCCGGGTGCGGGTCAGCAGGTACACCAGCGGCTCGCGGGGCGCGGTCGCGGCGCTGGTGGTGGTGGGCAGCAGCCGCCGCTCCTCATACAGCGGCCGGGCGAAGTCCCGCTTGTAGCGGTCGATGGTGCGGTCGTCGCAGGCCACCAGGGAGGCGTCCAGCTCGGTGCCGACCCGGTTCATCAGCTCATGCAGCAGCACCGCGATATAGGTGCTCTTGCCGGCGTTCTTGGCGCCCACCAGCGCCACGATCCGGCCCGGGGTCTCGCAGTAGGCCGCCGGCAGCGGGTTGTGGCAGTGCGGGCACACCCGCCGCGTGCTGACGCGCCCGCAGGAGGGGCACTCGGCCCGGCTGCGCCGTCCCGGCGCGGTGAACACCGGCGGCAGCGACGCCCCGGCCGTCGAGCCGGTGTAGGCGGCCAGCCGCTCATCCAGCACCGGGTCGCAGCCCTGGCCCCGGCCCGCCCGGCCCATGCAGCGGAAGGCGATCTGCTGGCGGGGCACCTCGGCGAAGCAGTAGGGGCAGGTGATCGGGCGCATCCTCACCTCAGGGTCTGGCGGCTGCGGACCGGGGGGTCGATCAGTTCGATGGACTCATCGTCGGCGAAACAGCGAAGCCAGTATGGCCCCGATCCGCCGGGCGCCGGCACCGAAAGCTCACCGGGGACCGGCACCTGCTCCCAGGTCCCCAGCACCCGGCCGTCCTCGGGCCGCTGCGGCTCCACCTGGCCGTCCCGGTGCACCAGGGTCAGGCGCGCCACCTGCAGCGGGTGCGGCGCCGACAGCCGGACCGTCAGCGACCGCCGCCACGGCGGCCCCGAGCGCCGCAGGTCGTAGCGGACCCGCCGGCGGGCCGGCAGCGTGGTCTGCGCCGCCGGTCCCACCACCCGCGCGCCCTGCCGCATCCCGGCCGCCGCGACCGCCACCGTGACCGGCTGGTCCGCCGGCACCGGCAGGTGGATCCCGCCGCCGGACTCATAGGCGGCGCGGGTGACCGTCAGCCGTTCCTCGCGGGGGGCGGACGCGCCGACCCGGTAGGTCAGCTCCACCTCCGCCACCTCCTCGGGCCAGTCGAACCCGACGTGCACCCTCTCCCCGCGCCGCTCGGCCACCAGCGCGGCCGGCGGAGGCAGGTTGACGTGCCGGTGGCAGGCGCCGATCGCCGCCAGGTCCCCCGACACCGTGACCGCCAGCAGCCACCCGCCGCCGTCCGGGCGCAGCATCAGCCCCCGGGAGGTGGGCGCCGCCGGCACTCTGCGGCCCGCCTGCAGCGCTTTGGCCGCCGGCAGCAGCGTGCCCACCGGCCAGGGCGGCGGCGCCTCCAGCATCAGGATCTCCACGGTGCCGCCGGGCGGGTGGGGAAAGCACAGCAGGGTCCGCGCCGGGTCCGCCGGGTCGGTCTCCACCGTCCACTCGCGCACCGGCTCGGGCGGGGCGTTCGGGGTGACCGAGGCCGTCACCCCCGGCGTCATCGTCTCCCGGCCCTCGCCGTCCAGGTAGACGGCGGCGATCCGGTAGTGGCAGGGAACCCCGTTGGGCACCTGCTCGCGGAAGCCGTCGCGTTCGGCCGCGACCGGCCGGCCCTCCCGCAGCACCACGATCCGCGCGGCGCCCGGCGGGGCGATCCAGCGGCCGGTCACCACCCCGTCGCCGGCCACCAGCTCCAGCGACTGCACCTCCGGGCGCACCACGACCGGATCCGCGCAGGTGATCGGCGCGTCCGCGGCGCCGCGCCGGGCCACCACCCCGTAGTACAGCGGCACGTTGACCGGCGGGTCCGCGTCGAACGCCCCGGTGGCCTCTGCGACCGCGGCCACCGTCTCCCCGTCGCCGTCCCCGCCCGGCGGGCGGCCTTGGCACCGCACCACCCGGTAGGTGATCTCGCCCACCGCGGACGGGCTGGGCGCCCAGTCCAGCCGCACCCCCGTCCCCTCGGCGACCGCCCGCAGGCGCGGCACCGGACGGGGCGGCAGGCGCCGCTGGTGCTCGGCGGCGCCCGGCAGGTCGCGCACCAGCGCCAGCGCGTCGGCCAGCATCCGCCAGGCCCGGTCGGCGTCGGTCTCGGCGGTGGCCGCCTCCCGCAGCCGCACGGCCGCCGCCACCCGCTGCCGGGCCTCCTCGGCCAGCAGCTCGGCCTCCTCCGGCAGCTCGGAGCCGGCCAGCTTCTCGCCCAGCAGCGCCGCCGCGTACACCTCCCCGGCGTCCAGCAGCGCCCGCAGCCGCGCAGCCGCGCCGCCGCCGGGGCCGTCCTCGCGCAGCACCGCGAACACCAGGCGGCGCGCATCGGCCGGCTCGATCCCCAGGTCCTGCACCGCGTGCCGCAGCAGGGCGCCCTGGGAGGCCCGCTGGCGGTGCCGTTCCCGCAGCCGCTCGGCCAGGTCGTAGCAGATCAGCGCATCCGGTGGGGCCTCCCGCAGCGCCACCAGCACCGTGCCGGCGTGGGTGCTGCTGCTGTCGCGGGCGCGCCGCGCCCACTGCTCGGCCGCCTGCTGCACGGCCTGCGCCAGCGCCTGCGGGCCGGGCGGCACGCCGGGGGCGGCGAACCCCTCCAGCACCCGCATCGGCCCGCCCAGCGCGTCCCCGAACAGGAACTCGGCCAGATGCCGGTGGCCCAGCACATCCAGCGACTCGCGCACCTTGCGGTAGCCGGCGTACGGCGGGGAGGCCGGCAGCCGGTCCGGGTCGCGGATCTCGATCCGTTCGACCTTGGCCACCGACTCCAGTTCACCGGGGGCGATGCCGGCCGCCCGCGCCAGCTCCTCCACCTCGGCCGGGGTGACCATCCGCACCTCGCCGGCCGCGTCGGTCAGGCGGGCGCGGGCGTCGGCCAGCCGCTGCGCGCTGCGTTCCCGGCTGCCGCGCAGCCGCTCGGCCAGCGGGCGCACATCGCCCCGCTCGGCGGCGGCGAACAGCGGCGCCAGCTGCCGGTGCTCGGCCTCCAGCCGGTCGATCAGCTTGCGGTACTTCAGCTGCCCCCGGGCGCGCCGCCAGCACTGGCGCACCAGCCGGACCTGCTCGGCGACCTGGGCGGGCACCAGCGGCTCGCGCAGCCGGTAGCGCACCCGCAGGTCCTCCGGGGGCTGATCGCCCGCCTCCCGCGCGGGCTCCAGCACCTCCCGCTTGTAGTCGTCGTCAAACCCCATGAAACGCGGTCACCGTCAGCTGACCTGGACGCGGGACAGGGCGGCGCGCGAGCGCTCGACCTCCTCTTCGGACATGCCGCCCACGTCCACCTTCAGCTCCAGCTTCTCGCCGGTCTCCTTCTCCACGGCCGTCACGTGCAGCAGGCCGGAGGTGTCCAGCTCGAAGGTGACCTCCACCGGCCAGCCGGCCCGCTTGCCCGGCGGGATCTTGATGACCCCGGTGGCGATCTCGTTGTTGTCGGCCGGCTCGGGGGACTCCACGCTGCCGGCCTGCTCCATCACCCGCACGTCGGCGGCGGTCTGGTTGTCGTAGACGGTGAAGAAGTCCTCGGTGTGCGAGGCCGGCAGCTCGTCGTTGGCGTGCACCAGGTGGGCGACCTGCTCGGCCTGGGTCTCGCGGTCCACCACCACGATGCCGAAGGCGTGCGAGGCGACGGTCTTGATCTGCCGTCCGGCGATCTGCCGCTGCTGCTCGGCCGACAGTCCCGCCTTGCTGGCCATCTCCTGGGCCTGCTCGGTGGCGCCCGAGCGCAGCAGCCGCCGGTAGGTCTCCTCGAAGGCGTACAGCGCCGCGCCCTTGGCCACCGCCAGGTCGGGGTCCTGCAGCCGGGGTTTGAGGCCGAGTTCGGCCTCCAGCCGCGCGGCCACCGCGGGCATCTTGGTGGAGCCGCCGACCAGCACCAGGTCGTCGTAGTCGGTGATGCCCTTGTCGGCGGCGGTGGCCAGGGTCCGCCCGGTGATCTCGATGGTGCGGTCCAGCAGGTCCTTGGTGATCTCCTCGAACTTCTCGCGGGTGATCTCGATGGCCGCGGCCCGCCCGTCGTGCATCACCCGCACCGTGTAGGAGGTGCGGGTGGTCAGCGCCTTCTTGGCGTCCTCGGCGTCGCGGCGCAGTTGCTGCTCGGTCTGCTTGTCGTCCAGCGGGTCGCCGGCGTCGGGGTGCTCTTCGCGGAACCGCTCGGCCAGGTACTCCACCAGCCGCGCGTCCCAGTCGGCGCCGCCCAGCTCGTGGTCGCCGTCGGTGCAGATCACCTCGATGTTGCCGTCGCGCAACGCGATGACGGTGGTGTCGAAGGTGCCGCCGCCCAGGTCGTAGACCAAGATGGTGCGGTCCTGCTCGGGGTTGAGCACCCCGTAGTTGATGGCCGCGGCGATGGGCTCGGAGATGATGTCGATCACGTTGAGCCCGGCGATCCGGCCGGCCTTGCGGGTGGCGTCCCGCTCGGCGGCGCCGAAGTAGGCCGGCACCGTGATCACCACGTCCCGGGCGTCCTCACCGGTGGTGGTGCGCGCGTCGGTGGCCAGCTTGAGCAGGATGAACGCGCTCAGCTCCTCGGGGGTGTAGCCGAACTCGTGAATGGGGTAGGTGATGTCGCGCCCCATGTCGCGTTTGATGAGGCTGACCACCTTGTCGGGCTCCAGCACCGCGTTGTCCTTGGCGGTCGCGCCGACGATCACGTTGTCGCTGGTCTCGAAGTAGACCACCGAGGGGGTGGTGTCGGTGCCCTCGAGATTGCGCAGGACCGTGGGACGCCCCACCTCGTCGATGCAGGCTATGCACGAGTACGTGGTTCCCAGGTCGATCCCATAGACAGCCATGTCCTACTCACCTGTTGGTCGGTCGGATCGGGGATGCGGCGCGGAGTCGGCCGGGTCGTCGCGGTCCGGGGTGGGGGGACGCCCGATGCGGACTTCGGCCTTGCGGACCACCCGGTCGGCCCGCTCGAAGCCGTCGCTGCACACGCTGATGACGGCGCCCTCGAGCGCGGGGTCCTCGACGGTCTCGACGGCGACCGGGCGGTGCCGGGCGGGGTCGAAGGGGTCGCCGGGCCGGGCGGTGAAGCGTTCGACGCCGGTGCGCGCCAGCGCCTCGGCGATCTCGTCGGCGACCGTGGCCAGCAGCGCGGCGGCGTGCCGGGGCTCGGGCGGGTCGTCGGCCCAGCGCCGCGCCTCGCGTCTGGTCAGGTCGTGCAGCCGGTAGAGCACGGCGCGCACCGGTTCGAACAGGGTCTGCAGCTCGCCGCGGCGCAGCGTCTGCACGTCGGCGTGCAGCCGGTCGATCACGGCCTCCCGGTGCGCGGCCCGCTCGTGCTCGCGTTCGAGGGCGGCCGCCAGCCGGGCCAGTTCGGCGGTCAGGCGATCGATGTCGAGGGCCGGCTGGGGCGGCCCGGCGTGCGGTTCGGTATGCGGCGGACGCTCCGGCTCCGGGGGACCGGTGGCCCCGTCACGTCCGTCGGCGGAGCGGGCTTCGGCGGAGGAGGCGGAAGGAAGGTCCTGGGCTCTCGACACGTGCAGCAACATTAATGAGCCGTGACCTCCCGCGACAGACCCGCGCTTTGTGTTGTCACCCCATCATGGTGGCTTTTCCTGGGCGAATGTTGGTCATGACACGGATGTTGCGCCATCGGGCGCCCGGGCGTGCCGCCGTGCCGGAGGCGGATCCGGGGAAGGATATTCGAAATCCATATCACCTCATGCTTCTCGGTGCGGAAACGACGGGGTAACACGCTGGAAACCGGACATGCGCAGGCTGGGGTGTACGAGGAGGTGACGATGTTGTTGCGGATCAGGGTGCGACTGCCGGACCGGCCGGGCTCGCTGGGCAAGGTGGCCCGGACGCTGGGGGCCGCGGGCGCCGACATCGTCCAGATGACCGTGTTGGAACGTGACGGCGGGCGGGCGCTGGACGACTTCACGGTGCTCTGGCCGACCGGCGCCGGCGTCGACCGGCTGCGTGAAGGGCTGACCTCGGTGCCCGGGGTGGAGGTGGTCGGCATCTGGCCCACCGCCGAGCCGCAGGGGACCGGCCAGGACGTCGCGCTGATCGGCCAGCTGGCCGCCGCGGGGGAGAGGGCGCTGGCCGTCCTGACCGACGCGGTGCCGGCCATGCTCAGCGCCGACTGGGCGGGACTGCTCAAGGTCGCGCCGGAGGGCGACGACGCCGGAGAGGCCGTGCTGGTCCACACCAGCCTCGGCGTGTTCGGCGGGATCGAGGTGCCGCCGCTGGAACCGCTGCGGCCGCGTGCCTTCACCGCCGCCGACGGCACGCGCTATGCGGTGATCCCGATCGGGGACCGGCGGCTGGCGCTGCTGGTCGCCCGGACCGGGGCGCCGCCGTTCCACCGCAGCGAGGTGCTGCGGCTGACCCAGCTGGTGGGCGCCGCCGAGGCGGTGCTCGGCGACCGGCTGTGGGCCGAGTCGGGTCCGCTTCCCCGGGTGGGCCCGGCGGTCACCGCTGCGGGAGGAGGGGCTTCGTAACACTCCGGAAACCAATGACATGTTCCGGGCGTCTACTTTCTTTAAAGCGTGGCTCTCGGTGCGGCGGCGCGGTCGCATCGAGAGCCATTTCCTTATGCTGTGTTTCTGCTGTGGCGATAAGTGACTAATCGTCGGATGTGAGACGGTTCGGTCGGGGAGCCGCCCCGATCACCGGATCCGCAGAGCCGGCGTCGGGGACGCGCTCTGCCGCCTTCCGGTGGCCGGGACGCCGTGGACGCGAGGTCGGGGATGCTGCTGGAGGACGAACGCCGGGAGCTGTGCGAGATCGGCCGCAAGATGGTCGACACCGGGCTGGTCCTGGGCGCCGCCGGCAACATCAGCGTGCGCCGGGGCGACCTGGTGGCGGTCTCCCCGGCCGGGATGCGCCTGGAGCGCATGACCCCCGCCGACTGCCCGGTGATCGACCTGACGGGCGCCGTCGTCGAAGGCGAGCGGGAACCGTCCTCGGAGACCCCCATGCACCTGGCGGTCTACGAGGCCACCGGGGCCCCGGCGATCGTGCACACCCACTCCACCTACGCCGCGGTGGTGGCCACGACCCTGACCGAGCTGCCCCCGCTCCACTACAACACCCTGCTGCTCGGCGGGATCGTCAAGGTCGCCGAATACGCCACCTACGGCACGCCCGAACTGGCCGCCAACGTCCGCAAGGCGATGGACGGGGGGATGCGGGCGGCGCTCATGGCCAACCACGGCGGCGTCACCATCGGCGCCGACCTGGAGGACGCCTTCGAGAACGCCCGGCTGCTGGAGTGGCTGTGCGGCCTTTACGTGCGCGCCAAGTCCATCGGCGAACCCCGCGTCCTCACCAGTGAGCAACTGCGCCGGGTCACCGAACGCGGCCTGCGCCCCCGCCCGCTGCCCGCCGATTGAGGACGCACCCCCGGTGCGGCCGCTCCCTTCGCGGACCGAAGTCCCACCGGGGTGAAGTTCTCCTCGACCTTGCCGTGCGGCCGCTCCCTTCGCGGACCGAAGGCTCGGGTGGACGGCGCCGCTTCGGCGGGCCTTTCGCGCCCGGAGACCTCGGCCAGGCCCCGACGCCGTGACGGTCCGGGCCGGTGCATCGCCCGTGGCCGCGACGCACCCGCGGCGCGGTCAGTCCCAGGCGCGGCCGAAGCGGGCCAGCTTCTCGGCGTACTCGATGCGGCCGGCCCAGCCGGCGGGCCAGGCGTCCATGCCCAGGTGCGCCCCGGCGAACGCCCCGGCCAGGCAGGCGATGGAGTCGGAGTCGCCGGAGCTGGCCGCGCCCCGCCGGATCGCCGCCACCGGGTCGCCGGGGAACAGCAGGAAGCACAGCAGCGCGGTGGCCAGCGCCTCCTCGGCCACCCAGCCCTCCCCGGTGATCCGGCACGGGTCGTCCTCCCGGCCGGCCCGCGCCAGCGCCTCCTCCAGACGGTCCAGCGCCGTCAGGCACTCTCGCCGGCCGAGGGCGATGAACTCCCGCGGGCCGTCCGCGCCCGCCCGCCGCCACAGGTCCTCCAGCCACTGCTCACGGTAGGCGGCGGCATGGCAGCGTTCGCGCAGCGCGGCGGGCAGCTCGGCGGGGGCCAAGCCCTCGCGCAGCCACCACACCGCGAACGCGGTCAGCTCGGCGGCGACCAGGGCGGTCGGGTGGCCGTGGGTGAGCGCCGCCTGCAGCTGGGCGGCCCCGGCCCGCTGCTCGTCGGTCAGCCCGGGCACCAGGCCCACCGGCGCCACCCGCATGTTGGCGCCGCAGCCCTTGGAGCGGTGCTGGGTCGCCTCCACCCACCGCAGCCCGTCCTCCAGGTTCCGGCAGGACTGCAGGCAGGTGGCGCCCGGGGCGCGGTCGTTGTCCGGATCGTGCAGCCAGTCGATGAAGTGCCGCCGCCAGCGGGGAAGCACCGACTCGGGGGCGAGCGGCGGATGCTCCAGGGCGCCCAGCAACCCCTCGGCCACCGCGATCGTCATCTGCGTGTCGTCGGTGACCAGCGCCGGCGCGCCGGGCAGATCCCGCGGCCCCTCCTCCCCGAACCGGTCGCGGATCGTCTGCATGTCCAGGAACTCCGTCTCGGCGCCGAGGGCGTCCCCGTAGGCCAGTCCGAAGAGGCAGCCGCTGGCGGCCCGGGCGATGGGGGGCATGCGCCGATCCTACAGATCGGCCGCTTTCACAGGCCGATCAGTTGGGCGACCCGTTCACGATGGTGGGCGGGGCCGCCGAGCAGCAGCTGAGAGGACTTGGCCCGCTTGAAGTACAGGTGCGCATCGTGCTCCCAGGTGAAGCCGATGCCGCCGTGGATCTGGATGTTCTCCCCGGCCGCGTGGAAGAACGCCTCGGAGGTGTAGGCCTGGGCCAGCGCGGCCACCACGGGCAGCTCCGCGGGGTTCTCATCGGCCGCGGTCGCCGCGTACAGCACCGCCGAGCGGGCCGACTCGATCTCCATCAGCAGGTCGGCGCACTTGTGCTTGATGGCCTGGAAACTGCCGATCGGACGGCCGAACTGGTGGCGGACCTTGGCGTACTCCACGCTCATCTCCAGCACCCGCTGGGCGCCGCCGAGCTGCTCGGCCGCCAGCGCCAGCGCCGCCACATCCAGCAGCCGGGCCAGCACCCGCTCCCCGTCGCCCTCCCGGCCGATCAGCCGGGCGGGCGTGCCGGCCAGCTCCAGCCGGGCCAGCTTGCGGGTCTGGTCCATGGTGGGCAGCAGGGTGCGCGTCAGAGCCGGGGCGTCGCCGTCCACCGCCAGCAGCGACAGGCCGCCGGGCGCCTGCGCCAGCACCAGCAGCAGATCGGCGGTGTGCCCGTCGATCACGAACGACTTGACGCCCTCCAGCCGGTGGCCGCCGGCTGCGGACGCCGCCGTGGCCGCGATGGCCTCGGCCGCCCAGCGCCCGTCCTCCTCGGCGACCGCCACCGTGGCGATGCGGCCGGCGGCGATCTGCGGCAGCAGCTCCCGCTTGGCCTCCTCATCGTCGCAGGCCAGCAGCGCCTGGGCGGCCAGCGCGACCGACAGCAGCGGCGCGCACGCCAGCGCCCGGCCGGCCTCCTCCATGACGATCACCAGCTCGCGCATGCCGAACCCGGCGCCGCCGTACTCCTCGGGGATCGCCAGCCCCGGCACCCCCAGCTGCTCGGCCAGCTGCCGCCACACCGCCGGGTCGTACCCCTCGGCGGTGGCCATCAGATGGCGCACCCGCTCGCTGGGGGACTTGTCGGCGAAGAAACGGCGCAGTGT